>Ga0153915_10004556_pt1 | contig 12773 bp, 8 predicted proteins | sample Opewatmetagenome_2_FD_107003 | JGI IMG/M metagenome (GOLD analysis project Ga0153915, IMG submission 107003) | Freshwater wetland microbial communities from Ohio, USA - Open water 3 Core 3 Depth 3 metaG | ecosystem: Environmental > Aquatic > Freshwater > Wetlands | place: USA: Ohio, Lake Erie... | reverse complement strand
CTGAGATATTCCCGGTAACAATAGTTTTATTGAATAGTCCTTTTCTGATTTTCTCTTTATACGAATAATGTTTTTTCTGACCAGACGAGTCATTAAATACAGTATATGGAGCGTTAGGGAAGGCGAACATCACGGAAATTTTAACCGGTTCATTCTTTGGATTTTTTATTTTAAAAAGAAAAACTCCGACAGGGAAAGATGTCTCGGTATAATTGTCTTTTATTACCGGACTAAAAAATAACATCGTAACATTGGATTGTAGCATTTTGTAAGAGCACCATCCGAGAGGAAACAAGGCTGAATAAACCCCATCACCAACTTTCATTTTATTCCATGCAGGCAGTACATCTTCAGTTGCAAGTGTATATGCCTTGGCTTCTTTTCCTTTGATTTGTTCCCTGATATGAAAAGCAGCCTGAGTTAAGAACCTATCTTCGTAACATCCTGGCTTCATATAAAAAGGACCAAAGCTGCCACAAATATTGTACATAAAATTTCCTGCCCCAATTCCTCCTAATGGTATTCCTTTCTTTGTCCTTGTCCCGGAAGTTGAGCCTCCAAAGTGCAGCCCTTTTTCTTGTTGAAAAACAGGTCTATCACCTATTTTTCTCTGCCATGAACAAGAGGGTATCTTCCAATGATCATTACTCTGACAAAACGAATTAACATTTGTAAGTAATAATAAAATTAGTACTTTGACAAAATTCTTTAGATTATCCATAGTTATTTTTAAATATTGGCAATGAATTCTGTTGATTTGTTGATATTATCTTTGAGTTTCGATTGGCCTTTAGCATTATTAGTTATCAGAATCTTGACCTGGACAAACGCATAATTCTGAATACACTCATTTTAATTAGATTTTTCTTCAGTCCTTGTTTCCTTCAATAGGTCCAGGATCCTTGTTTCATCTTCTTCCTCTGCCTCAAGAACTTCCCAACCATATTGATTTTGAAACAGAACATCATAGACTGAATCGTGAAAGCTTCTAATTATATGTGGAATTTTTTTATTGTCAAGAATATCCTTAATTCTTAAAGCTTTAATTTCACTACAAATTGTCCATATCTTTTATTTACAATTAAAGTTAGATTAATGTCAAATGTAAAATCAAGGACAAACTGAAAATCCCTTTACTTATAATTAGCCTATTCGTCTATGCGAGTACAATATATCTGAGTGTATTTTGTTATATATTTTGGCCATGATATATACCTTATTACATCAAAGACTAAAGAATTTCCCTCAAGTCTCCCTGATAAGTCGTAGTACCCTCCCTGCGTATCGCCAAGATAAATTGAAAAATTATTTACTCCTTCACAGGAGCAGTCGACAAACCGCCATGGCTTAAGATAATAATCATAAATAAACCACAAATTAGGAATAAGGTCATATTCCATGTAACATTTTTCTCCACCGGAAAGGTAGTCCGGTCTTGACTGTTCACTAGACCAAATGCTTTTAAAATAGCAAGCACCACTTCCTATATAGCTGATTATGGTAATCCTGTCTGTTACATAATACCATTGACAATCTGAATCATAAGGTCCAAAAGTGTAGTATTCAAGAATCCCTGTACCTTTATAAATCCCATCAAAACAAGGATGATCAGGTTGATATATAGAATTACAATAATTTTCTTCACAGTTAAATCCCTTTACCTCCAGTTTAAATGTATACTCTTTATCGCAGAGTTTACCTTTGATAATTGTAACTCCTTCTGAAAGTGCAATTATTTTACCCTCAGAGTTAATTGTAGCAACTGATGATTTGCTGCTGGACCATGTTATTTCTTCCGGTAAGGGATTGCCTGAAAGACATATTAGAGTATATTCAACCATATAAGATTCCCCTATTTCCAAATGCTTTATTTGTTTGGCGAATTCTATTTTTGTAGCCAGATTATAAAACTCACCGTCTCCAAAATCATTAATATCTGCATAGTATAAATCGTCGAATAAATCAGACAATTTGACTATTTTAAGTGCGTCATTAAGTATTTCCCTTTTCAAACAGTTATCGTTAATATCATATGCCTCGATTAATTGATTCCATAACTTTTGCATTTTGTCAGAAAACAATCCCATTGCCTGATCATAGAAGGAGAACTCATCAAATCCGAGGAAATCATTTACACGCCACATGTAAAGAAATGCATTAAATGCACTTAAAAAGTCATCGAAAGTTCTGATATTATTTATCATTGGAACAACTATCTTATTATACCAGGTTTCAAAGAATTGCTCCGTGACTTCTTTATCGTTAGAAACACATTCAGCTAAATAAGAACTAAATTGGTCTGATGTCGTAAATTCCGCTGGATTAGTGGTGGGAATTTCCCCCGTTCCTATTCCTATATCACTAAAGTGATTGATATTGAAAATAATACAATAACCACCACTTATTAATACATGTGATACATAGGGTATGTAATATGTTTCTCCCTTATCGTTATGGCAGAATACCACTAAATTATCAGATATTGAATCCTTCATAATAACAGCGACCTGGACCGGTTGAATGAATTGTATCCCTGCAGGTTCAAGATGCAATCCTGAGATGAACTGAATAGAATTATCAAGGCTTTCGATTTTGTCAATCGGAATCCCAATTATTTTCAGATTATCATTAAAAATTGAAAGAGTGTCATAATCAATAATAAACTCCACACTATCCGCAGAAAATACATCAGTAAAATTTGCATATCCATTAGACAAATATGTGACAGATGGTTCAAAGTCTTCAGCAATAGAATAGTCAGCAAAATTATTTAAGCGAATACTGTCATAATGATGAGAATAGGAATCAAGGGGTATTTTTCTTGATTTATAGAAATCGTGAACTAAAATCAGTGTATCAATAACTGCTGATTTGGTTATCGACCTGGTTTCTTTAAAAGAATTATCAATAATGGTATTAATATCGTTCTTGAAAATGCCTCGTGGGAAAGATGATGGATTTATATTTTGAATTTTATAAGATTGTAAATTATTACCAACCCTTACCCTGACTATATATATTGCTTTCGGCAGATCGGAAATATAGGCTTCAGGATAAAGTTCAATGGTTCCGAGACTCTTATTAAGATTTATTAAATTCAAAATTATTCTGCCTTCAATAGTAATTATGTCGATAGAAACAGATTGATTATTTGCATATAAGACGAGTTTTGAATCTTTATAAGATATGATCTCATCCTGACTAACATCGGTTACAGATGTATTAATCTGGTCGTTCAAGTTAAAATTGCCAAGACTGTCTGATTGACAATGTAACGCAGGATTATTTGCCAGGTAGATAAGTACATTACTGATTGGTTTCTCATCGGGATTGATAACTTTCCCGCTAAGGCTTACTGTTTGGGCAACAGATGAATTAATCATAACAAATATTGCCATTACCAGTGCTATATAGAAATTTATTTTTTTCATATAGAATGCTTTAGTTATAGAATAGTTATGAATTGATGATTTGTGTATCCAAGTTACTTTAAAAAAAAATAAAGGCAAAATGCACCGGTTAATTTATTGGATTAAACTATTTAATATTGCTGATAACTAGAAAAATGACTCATCATAATCATTTGTAATTAAACTTAAATTATACTTTAAAGTAAACTTAATGAATTGTCTGGCTCATGTCAAGATTTTTAGCGTATTAAAACGAAGGAATTGAAATTGTAGCATTCTTTAAATGTTTTAGATATGGTAATAAACAATGAATTATTTAAGGTAAAAGATATACGCCTCATTTCGATATTGTTTGTAAAATGAATTTCCAATCAGGTGATGTCTGCGTTGACGAATTATGTTTCCTTCTTTTAACTGCTTTTAATCTTGCGTTAAAAAGTTGATCCGGAAATCCTGATATAGTTCGCTAGAATTTAACGGTCCATATAAAAATCAGTAAAGATCGATAAAGAATCAGGTGGTGGGAGTGGCACCACTCCACGTAAATGCGAATCCCTTAAGATCAACGTCTTACGGGATTTTTTTTTACAAGGGTGACGGATTTTTTAACATGCATTCAATTGATATTTGCAATGAGCACCTAATTCCACAACACCACTCAGAACATCATTTGTTTTTTGATGGTTTATGCTTATGGGAATATTTTATGCCAGAGTAGGTATGCGCCGTATCAACTCTGCCCAGTCATTTCCGATCGCTTTTTTAATAAGAAGTTTTGCCTGATCAAATGCCGGAGAAGGCATCACCATTTGCCAGATACTGGTCATGTTCTCACGGTCATTGTGATCCATCAAAGGGTATAACCATGCAACAAGCTCAGCAAAGCGGTCCTGTGGAATTTCATTAGCCATGATACCGACAACTTTACCTTGATCAGCCATAGATATACGCTCCCTGACTAAACGATATAAATGTGAGTCTTCCTTTCCGAGATGCAGGTTGAGATGGAACTTGAATACTGCTGTAGCTCGGGCAGTTGCCAATACATCATTTGCTGAAACTGCAGCATTTAGTTCATCGAATGCTTCATCGAGGCCTCGATGATCTTTCTCATATGCTTCTGAGACCGAAGGTGCAACGGCTTCGACCGCCGGAAATACTGCTATCTCCTCACCATGAGCATGCCAGACAAGTACTTCATTGAAGAACCGGAAGCGCTCTATCGTTGAAGTGAGCTTCTGCCCACTTCTTGCTGATTCGAGTGCCGAGGCATCGATTAGTTTTATGTCGGCCCTGAAAGCATTGTGAAATGCTTTAATTGCATCTAGTGGTTGTGCCATTTTATGATCTCCTTTACTTTTAAGTTGATATCGATTTATTTACAATAGAATATCTGTTCAGATTTATATGTTTAATCGGGCCTGATTTCTTCAGTACACTATAATTTTGTATTCTTTTTATTCATTGACTCATTTTAAGGATGCTTTAGCATGCAGAGATTTAAATTGATTGAACATCTTTATCTTGCTGAATGACACTAAATTGCAAAATTATCCAGGGAATAGATTATTAACCAGCCTGATTAATGTACATCAATTTAACTTCTATAAATGTATAAAAATCAAATGTTTGATGAATTAAGATTACATTAAAGTTGGATTAATAAGAGGTTAGGTTATACTGCAAAAACCGGTCAAATGTGATCAAGACAACTGGTTTTCCTACTTAACGCCATAATCACCTGCCGAAAAATTTGTAAAGCCATAGAGCTGGTTTTGGCTTCCTTCCTGGTCAGTCCATTGCCCTATACCTGGAGCGCCAGTAGTGAAAACACTATCTGACACCTGTTCCTGCAAAACTCCATTTTTATAGGCAGAAATTACATTTCCGATAATGGTCGCTCTGATAACATCTCCATTCGCAACACCGTATTGTGTGCCAAATATCTGTTTAATTATTGTCCAGTCGCCCCTGGCTCCGTTCCATCTGGTAATTGAAACATAAGGCGGGGACATGTTAACCGACCAATATATTTCATATCCAGCAGAATAATGTGCATACATTGTATGCCTCAAATGCAACTCAACTTCGTTGCCCCCTTTTGTACCAGGCTTGATGAAAACTGTTGCCTGTGCCCATTGATCAGCCGCCCAGGCATCGGATAATATTGCAATCCCATCATCATCATGAAAACCTGATTGTGACTGAAGCCCATAAGCATATCCTGGCTTTGATGCAAAATCATTCCAGTCAATTCCAGTAGTTTTACCACAGATCCAATTTCCACCCTCTGTAAGTGGATTTTCTTCTTTTGTAAAATTAGTTGTGTACACCCTTTTACTGGTTATTTTATTTTCACTATCATTCTTTTTATTAGTTTTTGGATTGAAGATATTTGATGAACAACTTAATAACAAAATACTTAATACATTTAAAAAACTAATTTGCTTTTTCATTTTTATTTCCTCCATAATTTTTCATTTTTTAACCTGAATTATTCATAAAAAAAAGGAAGTTCAGCCCGAAAAGGATGCTTCTTTTAAGACTTAATGATTTCACATTTTCTGGACGATGTTTATGATTGCTATAGTCTGTTTTATCACAAGCTGTAAGACACAGACCAACTGACACAATATTAATATTACCTTAATTTCAAGCAAAATTTATCTTAATTGGTTTTTATTCTGATTGTTTAAGATAGTCCTGAAACAAAGTTATTTCATAATATATCAAAAGTCAATATGCACAATAAAAATAAAGCCCTTAAATATCAATGGCCTGGAGGGCTTTTATTTCGTTGACGATTTTTTGAAATGAACTTTCTACTAACCTGTAGCTATCTGTTTTGTCTATCTATTTAGTGTATTGTGCCAAATCTGATCTGTCCACTATTAACTATTTGATTTTAAAATTAAATTGCCTTAATTTTATATAATCATAATATAATCTTTAATTCCTTCCCTTATGCAGATCTGGTCTGCTGAAATAAAAGAACTTGAATCATTATACACCTCTTTAAAAGGCAGGTTTCCTGAATTGGAGAAGGATTTGGAACACCTGATTAAAACAGACGATGAAAATGTTGCTTTACTCTATTCAAGAAGGTGCCTTGAAATTATTGTAACAGACCTGTGCGAAAGTGAATTGAAAAGGCCTCGTAAGACTGAACCCCTCAAAGGTATTATTGATAAGCTGCACAGGGAACAAAAGGTTCCTGATCATATTATTACCTCAATGGATCACCTGAACAGCCTGTCCACCTATGGGACACATCCAAAGGAATTTGATCCGGAACAGGTTAAACCAGTAATTTTTAATCTGACCACAATTATTAAGTGGTACGTAAAATATAAAGATTCACATTTCATTAGTCAGGAAAAGCCAGAAGAATCAAAGTATGAAAGCAGGGGATCATTTAATACCAAGGAAAGCATCCATAAACCAAAGAAAAAGCTGATCCTTTTACTCTCGGGAATTTTTGTTGTAGTGGTTATTTTTATTGTAATCTTATTCGTATTCAACATCATTGGTGAAAAAAAACAAGTTGAAAATTTTGAAAAATCAGTCGCTGTATTACCATTTGTTAACTTGAGCAATGATCCTGAACAGGAATATTTTAGTGATGGCATGGTGGATGAGATTTTAGACAACCTCTTTAAGGTAGGTGAGTTGAAAGTAATTTCCCGAACATCATCAATGAGATATAAAGACACAAAACTCACATTAAAAGAAATTGCACGTGAATTAGGCGTTTCAGCAATATTAGAAGGCAGTGTGCGAAAAATCGGGAATAATGTACGAATAACAGCTCAGCTGATCGACACACAGACCGATACACATTTATGGTCTGAAACATATGAAAGAGATCTTTCTGATGTTTTTTCTATTCAATCTGAAGTGGCTAAAAATGTTGCACTGGCATTGAAAGCAACGTTGACATCCAAAGAAACCAATTTGATTAATAAAACTCCATTGACTACCAATCAGTTGGCTTATGATTTTTATCTGAAGGGGAATGATTATTCGACAAGATTAGAAAAAAGGCTTGCAATTGATATGTTCTCAAAGGCCATTCGGGAGGACTCATTGTTTACAGCGGCTTACGCTCAAAGGGCAATAAATCATATATATATCTACTGGGAAAAGTATCAGGGATTTGAAGGTCATGATTTATTAGGCAGGGAGGATATAAAGAAAGGATTACAAATTAATCCTGAATCATCTGAAATAAAACTCGCAGAAGCAATCGTCTATTACCAGTTAGATAGAAACTATGATAAATCGTTAAAAATTCTTGCAGAATTAAAAACAATAGCGCCTAATATGGCAGACTTGTATGCTTATACTGCGTATAATTTTAGGCGGCAAGGTAAGCTGGAAGAATCAGTAAGTGAATTAAAAAAGGGAATACAATTAGATCCATTTAATGCAGCTTATATTGATAATTTATCAGAGACATATCAATTATTACATCAATATGGTAATCAAATTGAATGTGCAAGACAAGGATTATCATTAGTACCTGATTATAAAAATTTTAATCTTCAGATCTTCAGTGCATACCTGGATAAGACTGGCGATTTGAAAGTTGCTTTGAAAGAATCAGGATTGAAAGAAGAAGATATAGGGTACGAGGTTTTTTACGTTTCCCTGCCAAGGGAAGAAATCAATCAATATGGGGGTTTTTATTTTACAAGGCAATTTGATAAGTTAATAGAATCCATTAGTACGGATAATTCAATTCAAACGGATCAAATGACCTATCATCCAAAAACTTACGAGCTGGCACTCATTTATTTTTTAAACTCCAACAAATCCCTTTCCAAAATTTATGCAGATTCTGCTATTACACATTTAAAGAGTAAAATTAATGAAGATCCCAACGATGACAGATTTTACGCCACTTTAGGGAAGTGTTATGCTTTCAGTGGGAATATTAAAGAAGCGATTACCTGTGGACAGAAAGCAGTTAATTTGAAACCGGTTAAGTTGGATTACTATCAGGGTATCGCGAAAGAACAAGATTTCATGGAAATCTATATTTTCACTGGCAATTATGATCTGGCTCTAGATAAGATTGTGTACTTATTATCTGCCCCAAGTTGGTTGTCAATAGGAGAGTTAATGATTGATCCTGTATTTGACAACCTCCGCAGTTTGCCTCGGTTTCAAAAAATCATTAATTCCTCAAAAAGTTAAATGTATTTAATGAATTTCTAATTTAATTAAATAGATAAAATTACCTTCCATTTCCGATTGAATTACAATCTGGACTGCTGAAATAAAAGCAATGATTTCGAAACGGCATTCTGAAAATCTCGACGTAATCGGTAAAAATTTTACGCTCCAAAATAAAATCAGCAAAAATCGATAAAGAATCAGGTGGTGAGAGTGGCCCCACGTCTCAATTTGTAAGTCCTTAAAGGTCAATGAACTGCAAGGGCTTTTTATTTCGTTGACGATTTTTTAAAGTGGATTTTCTAATAATCTCTCTCTATCTTGTTTTTATAGCTATTCTGGGGACTAATACAAAGTGTATTATGTATTCGATTTAAAATCTTTGGGAGTGATAAAAAAACAGATTAGAAATAGGATTGCTAATATGCCATCTATCGCCGCAACAGCAATCCATTGGAATGAGACTTTATCTATAAAAAATAACCATGTCAAGGCAACTGTTCCACTTGCTTTTGCAATAAAAGAAGGAATCATCATAGGGCGAAACCTTATTGGAAATGTAGAAATGATAAGGTAAACAATCTGAAAGCAAATGTCTAGAAATACGAATCCATAATAGAATTCAGGTTGTTGTACTGACATTTGCTTTTCAGCAAATGCTAAAGGAATAGTAGAAATTAATCCGATTATTCCAGCAATTAAAAAAGTCCATTTTGCGAATTTCATCCTGGTAAATATTGATTATCATAGAGGCACAAGGTTACGCCTGAGGATAGCGGTATTAATAGTTGAGGTCCTGATAGTCATCAGGAGGCTACTATTCTGCCAGCTATACAAGTCAGGAATTTTTACTATAAGATATAAATATAATTTGATTTTGGGGTAATAATTAAGGCCGTATGTTTCTGAATTTCATCATTTTATTTAGATTTTTCTTTAGTCCTCGTTTCCTTCAATAAGTCCAGTATCCTTATTTCATCTTCTTCCTCTGCCTCGAGTACTCCCCAACCATATTGATTTTGAAACAGGCCGTCATAAACTGAATCGTGAAAGCTTCTAATTATATATTGAATTTTGTTACTGTCAAGAATATCCTTAATTCTTAAAGCATCAATTTCACTACTTATTGTTAAAATTTTTTTATTCATGTTCTATAATCATTATTTGACATAACAGCTTATATATGAAATATTTTACACGTTATTTTTTCACTACTTCTCTACCAAATGGGGTTAATGCTAAACCAGCAAGCTTAAAATGCTGTTTTGTAAATGGTATACCAATAATTGTAATTGCAAATAAAATTCCGAAAATCACATGAGATAAACTTATCCAAATACCTCCAATTAAAATCCAAATTAGATTCATAATGGTTGATAAACAGCCTGAAACATTTTCATTGACACGAATTTCCTTACCAAATGGCCATAATGCTAAACCAGCTAATTTTAAAGTTTGTAAACCAAATGGAATACCGACGATTGTGATAATCAAAAAAATGCTTGAAATTATATATTCAAGAGCAATTATAATACCGCCAAAAAGTAGCCATAGAATATTACCAAGAAGTTTCATGATTTAAAGTTAACTATTTATAAAAATATTTGTGTTTTATTGGAGTTCATACAAAAGTTAATTTATGATTTTAATGGCTTATTAGTTTTTTTGACATATATCAGTTTCCTAAAGTCTTTTAATATCCGGTTTCAATTATTAAAGCCGAACGTCTTGCCCACATCCGGCCGGTCAGACTATAATTTATATATCTAACTTTAAAACAAGCATATAACTTGGAGTAAGTGTGATCAATTTACATTGGCTAAAGGTGGTCAAGGCCACTGATTTTTTCGCAAAGTAAAATAGAACTAAAAAAATCAATAAATTTAACCTGAGTAAAATAGGTTGATAAAGGTCTTTTTATTATTTAAAAATGACTGCTCACTTTGTCCGGACAACACTCCTCACTTTAAATCTTACATGAGTGCTCAATTACACCGGAATCTGCAATAAAAGTAAGACATGAAAACAATTAAAAACCAACCATCCAATCTCTCCGGAATAACATTAACTGTGCTGCGAATACTTTTAGGATGGCACATGCTGTATGAAGGAATCTGGAAGCTTGCCACACCCGGGTGGTCCAGCGTCTCATATCTGATGGAATCAAAATGGCTCTTCTCGGGACTGTTCCATAAGATCATTGCCAGTCCCGCGGCCCTCGCCATTACTGATTTTATGAATATATGGGGACTGATCCTGATTGGTCTTGGCCTGTTCCTGGGCCTTTTCACAAGAGTGGCCGCTGCGTTCGGAGCACTTATCCTGCTTATGTATTACATCGCCAATCCCCCCTTTGTACCATCAAGCGTTCCCGGTCAGGGACATTTTTTCATTGTGAATATAAATATTATAGAATCCTGTATCCTTCTTGTATTCGTTTTCCTTAAAAAAGATTGGCTCTGGAGCCTCGACCGCCTGTTCAGGGGGATCCTTCACCGTAGAAAAGAGAACTTATTCCCGGGGAATGAAAATCCTCCACCCGGGACAAACAGTCGAAGGGAACTGATAAAAAACCTGGCTTCGGTTCCTCTGCTGGGAATTGTTTTCTGGGGAATGGCAAAACGAACCGGCTGGCTAAGCTACGAGGAGCAGAACCTTGATAAGGTCGACGGGACTTCCGGTGCTACAATGATGAATTTAAAATCCTGGGACGTAAGAGAACTGAAAGCAAAGGTCCCTTCCGGCAGGATCGGGCATGTTGAGATCAGCAGGCTCATTCCCGGAGGGAACCTGATTGCAGGATTTGCCCATGCCCGGGACCTCATCTACGTTTCGGATATGGTCAAGAACTACTTTACGGATGAGAAAGTGATTGAGAGCCTCTGGTTGTATGAAGCCTGTGGCATAAACAGTGTCCTATTCAGAACAGATGATCGTACCCTCAGGATACTGAATAAATACTGGAAAAGAGGAGGAAAGATTCAGTGGATCGCACAGACGTATCCGAAGGATGATGATTATACCAATATTCAAATGGCGATTGATAACGGGGCTGTTGGGGCATTTGTTATGGGGAACATTGCAGACCAGCTGGTATATGAAGGTCGTCTGGAACATCTTGCCGGTCCTATCGAATTTATCAGAAACCAAGGATTGATAGCAGGAACTGCCGGTCATGCCATCCAGGTACCCATGGCATGTGTCCGGAACGGAATTGAAACTGATTTTTTCGTGAAGACCATTCATAACGATAGATACTGGTCGGCAAATCCTTCAGAAAACCGGAGTGAATTCATGCATGATCTGAATTATAACAGCCTCGACCGTAATCAGTTCCATGATAATATCTGGTGCGCTGCGCCTGAGAAAGTGACGGAATTCTTCAGAACATGCGATATACCCTGGATCGGATACAAGGTTCTTGCCGCAGGGGCTATCCCTCCCGAAGAAGGATTTAAATATGCCTTCAGCTGTGGCGCTGATTTCATATGTGTCGGCATGTTTGATTTCCAGGTTATCCAGAATGCCAATATCGTCCACGAACTATTAGCGGGCGGGATAGACAGGCCAAGGAGATGGATTGCATGATACAGGATCTGAATAGTAGAACAAGGCTGATGGTGAAAGGCGCTGATTTCCTCGGCCAATTCCATTGATCCTGATTTAAAACCACTAATATTTTAATGAAAAAAGGAACACTTATCTGCTGCAGTCTGATCCTTGCCTCATTCCTTTCGATCCGGGCACAGGAGGATATAAAGCTCTTCAACTACTGGACCTATTACTCCGATATTGAAAATGTACTCTATAAACATTTTTGCGATGTGGCGTTCGAACAACTGGAATTAAGAAGATCGGAGATTGGTCGGATTCATTCAAAAGAGGAGTGGCTGGAGAGACAGTCTACTATCAGGAGCAGGCTTTCAGAGATGATCGGCCCGTTCCCTGAAAAAACCCCTCTTAATGTACAGGTTGTAGGGATCATCCAAAAAGGTGATTACCGCATTGAAAAGATCATATATGAGTCCATGCCCGGCTATTATATCTCAGGGGCACTCTATATTCCTGGCGGGATCACCGGTAAGGCCCCGGCCATCTTCTATGCATGCGGTCATTCGGTGGATGGGTTCAGGTCACCCTCCTACCAGCATATTATCATCAACCTTGTTAAAAAGGGATTCATTG
>Ga0153915_10004555_pt1 | contig 12775 bp, 14 predicted proteins | sample Opewatmetagenome_2_FD_107003 | JGI IMG/M metagenome (GOLD analysis project Ga0153915, IMG submission 107003) | Freshwater wetland microbial communities from Ohio, USA - Open water 3 Core 3 Depth 3 metaG | ecosystem: Environmental > Aquatic > Freshwater > Wetlands | place: USA: Ohio, Lake Erie... | reverse complement strand
TATGGTGTACATTCTCTCACGTGTTCATCTATGATTAAAGTTCGAACTGGAATGGTCTTATCCCTTAAATTCTTTTTGAGTGACAGAAAATCACTGGAATCAAGATAGATTCTATTTAAAAATTTTAAAAAAATAAAGATGTTCTCTACTAAGGAGAACATTTATAAAATACCCGCTATTCCCCTTCTTGTACTACTACGTCAAAAGACTGCTCCGTAGAAAAAGAATTATAAGGAGAAAGAATCATGGTAGAATTCAAAGTCGTTGTCAATGATATCCAATCTGGTAAATCATATAATATTCCAGTAAGCGGCCATCATGCAAATTCCTTAATCGGCAAAAAAATCAATGACGAAGTTGATGGTATCTTTGTCTCGTTACCAGGATATAAACTTCAGATTACTGGTGGAACTGATAAGGACGGATTCCCGATGAGACATGATATCCCAGGTTCAGCACGACGACGATTACTTTTAAGCAGCGGTCTTGGTTTTAAACCCAAAGAGCTGGGGAAACGAAAGAAGAAATCGGTCCGGGGAAATACGATAAACCAAGAGATTGTCCAAGTGAATATGAAAGTCATAAAACCTGGTGCAAAACCAATTGAGGAAATTATCAAAACAGAAGGAAAAACTGAATCAAAGGAAGTAGCTGTGCCAAAGGAGAAGAAAGAGGAACCATAATGAGTTTTCCGAAACCTCCTGAAGTCAATATCGGAATGATTGGGCATGTGGATCATGGGAAGACGACACTCACCCAACGGTTGACTGGTAAATGGACAGATGAGCATTCCGAGGAGTTAAAACGAGGTATTTCAATACGTCTTGGGTACGCAGACGCCGCTTTTTATAAATGTTCAACCTGCGATGACCCTACCTGTTATTCAACCCAGAAGGTTTGTCCGAATTGCAAAGGGAAAACCCAGTTGTTGCGGGTCGTGTCCTTTGTCGATGCTCCCGGCCATGAGACACTGATGGCAACCATGCTTTCTGGTGCTGCAATCATGGACGGCGCACTGCTTGTGATTGCTGCAAACGAGGTCTGCCCACAACCGCAGACTCGAGAACACCTCATGGCATTAGAGATCATTGGTGCGAAACGAATTATTATTGTCCAGAATAAAATCGACCTCGTATCTGAGGAAGACGCAATGAAGAATTACGAGCAGATTGTAAAGTTCGTCAAAGGGACCTGTGCTGAGGGTGCTCCGATTATCCCAGTGAGTGCCCATCACGATATCAATATCGATGTGCTGATTAAGACGATGGAGGAGTGTATTCCTACACCAAAAAGAGATACGGAGAAACCACCACTCATGTATGTCGCACGAAGTTTTGATGTGAATAAACCCGGGACGAAATTAAGTGAGTTGAAAGGAGGGGTTGTCGGTGGGTCACTTCTACAGGGTACGCTTAAAAAAGGTGAGAAAATCGAAATTGCACCTGGACGGAAGCGAGAGGTTGAAGGAAAACAGATCCTTGAACCTATTTTTACCACCGCACATTCACTGATCACTGGCGGTACTGCTACAAATATCGCCTTACCCGGAGGATTGCTTGCAATAGGTACCGAGCTTGATCCAACCATGGTAAAATCAGATTCCCTGGCCGGGAAAATCGTTGGTAAACCTGGTCAGCTCCCACCAGTCCTTGAAAGCTTTGATCTCTCGATGTGTCTCTTAAAACGTGCCGTGGGAACCGTTGATGAAAAAAATGTTGAGCCTTTGAAAACCAACGAGCCATTGATGCTGACAGTCGGCACTGCGACCACTGTTGGTATCATCAGTGAACTCCGACCAAATTGGATTAGAGTAAAACTCAAACTACCAGTATGTGCCGACCAAGGGCAGCGTATCGCGGTGAGCAGACGTATTGAAGGGAAATGGCATTTGATAGGATATGGGGAGATAAAATCCGCAAAACAGTGATTCTTGATAGTAGTGCACTCCTTTCGTTTTTTGAATTTTCTGTCGACTGGGAAAAAGAACTTTGCCAATTAGTAGGTGCCTACCGTCTTGTTGTTCCATCCGCGGTCGTTCGAGAACTTCAGATCCTTGCGAAACGAACAACTGGACCGAAAAAAGCTATTGCTGCATTAAAACTCATTGCAAAATTGGAAACAATCGATACCAAGATTGATTCTGCTGATGAGGCCTGTGTACAAATAGCGGAAAAGGTTCATGGCATTGTTGTGACGAATGATATGGCGTTACGGGAACAGTTGAAAAATCACAATATTCCGGTTATTTTTTTACGGGAGAAGAGAAAGTTAGTCTTGGATGAATAAAAAGATTCTACCAAGAAAGTTTTTATAAACAGTCCCTATTCTGCATGCTGTCGCGTCGGGGTGGCTCAGCCTGGTCAGAGCGCCTGACTCATAAGCTCAGCTCAAAGGTTCGTTGAAGCGTAGTTGCGCTAAGATATCAGGAGGCCGCGGGTTCAACTCCCGCCCCCGACATGCTATTTATTAGCACGGAATTTCAACAGGTGGAGAACACAATTTTTAATGATAAATTCAAGTTCCCAATCTCGATAGGGGTTCAAATCCCTTCACTGCACATTTTTTTTTAATTACTGATAACTTGAATTCAAAGCTGATTATTGTTTTGGATGAGCTTCAAAGAACTCCCACATAAGATCAGTCGCAGAAATCTCGCAAGGTGGCCAAAAAGCCTCTGGACCGCCAAACCATTCGTGACCACCATTTACAATAGTATATAAAACAACCTCAGAACCATTAGTACCGTTTGTATATGTTTGTTTAATGATATTTCCACTTTCACTTGTTTCAATCTTAGGGATAGGGTCACAATTATTATGTTCAACCCAAAATGATACCGATTCATTCACTGAAAGAAAATATGTGTTAATATCCACTTTAATATTCGTATTCCAAAGACGAAGGGTGCCATTAACCCAACCCCCCTCATATGGAAGATTTCTGTCTTGTAAACCATGAAAAACAATCACAGACATCGGATGAGCAGGTTTTGGAATAACATACAGAGTTGATTCAGTATACCATATTCCTCCGATAGAACCAGCGACAGGAGCAATAGCAGCGACAACATCTGATAAATCAGAACCAAGGCGATAGGCCATCAGTCCCCCACCGGAGATCCCTGTGATATAGATCCTTGAAGAATTAATAATTAAAGTTGAATCAAGATGGTGAATGAGAGCTCTAATGAAGCCGACATCATCAATATCGCAATAATCCCAACAATTCCAGATATGACCTAGTAAATGAAGAGTTGGCATTAAAGTATTTGCAAAAAATAGGATTCTTTCCAATAGCGGTGCCAAATGACCTGTTGGATACACCACGATAAAACCTTTTTCATCTGATTTTTTATCTAAATCAGTACTTACTTTTAGGTCAAGCCAACCACCAGGATGGCCATGTAATGCAATGACAACTGGAACTGGTTTTGATCCATCATAACTTGATGGAATATGAAGTAGATATGAGTGAAGACATCCATCAAACATCATAAAACGGAAGTAATCCCCTGGAGATATTTGTTTTTTTAAATCAGTATTTTGCTTAGAAAATCCTTGCACGCCAAAACAACAACCAATAAGAAAACCTATTATGATAATTAATAATATTTTTTTCATCGTTCTTTACTCCTTATTTATTATATAAAGTTACTTTCACATATAAAATTAATTATCCAAATTTTGGTCAAATACATAGAGATATTGAAAAAATATTTAAAAAAAACAAGGATTCAAATACCTTCCCCTGCACATTCCCATCTTTTTGGAAGGAACTGTAACTCCTGGGCTCGATGTCCGCCCCCGACATGTTATTAATTAATAAAGTTATTTTACAGAAGAAAAACACAATTATTAATGGTAAATTCGGGTTTCCATCCTGATGGGGATTCAAATCCCTTCCTCCTGCATTAATTAATTTACGAGTAAATTCGTATTCACTTCCCTGTTGATGAACATTCTTAAATTGCTATAATAGCATTAATTTGAGTAATTGAATTTTTCCATTTGATGTGCGAATTTCAATCTTACGACCATCAGAACCAAGCGATCCAATGACATGCGATTGTTCAAGTAATTGCACATTAAGCGGAATCCCTTCGAAAGTAATTTGACCATTTGATGTTGTCATATCGATCGTTGCATTTAACAATGGGTTGATATACACCGTAATAGGGCCATTGCTGGTATCTATATTTATGTTATCCTTGAGATGAGCCACCTCAACCGTTATCGCACCATTTGATGTTTGAATGTTCCTTAGTCCTGTGGTTCCTTTGATGTCGATGCGTCCATTACTTGTTTCTGCAGATACATATCCATTAACAGTATTGATGATGATCGCTCCATTCGAACTTGATGTTGAAATATTTCCATTAGTGTCTGTGATTTGTATTGCTCCATTCGATGTTGTGACTGATTCAATATGGACAGAACGAGGCACTTTAATATTCATATCAACACTACCTCGAATTGTTGAAAGATCGGGATACTTTGTCTGAATATTCAGATAAATTCCAAGATAAGTAACATTGATATCAATCTTATCAAGTTCTTCTTGTCCAAACGATGATTTCTTCACAGCATTTATCGTCACATTGTTCCCATCCCAGCTAGTAATCTCAACCTGACCATTGATATTGGTTACAGTGAGAATTGTTTGTTCACTTACTGCGTATGATTCATTGAAATAATCAGTAACCTGTGGTCCAAAACAACCACTTAACCTTACAACAAAAAACAGGATGATAATTCCACAAATAATAACCTTTTTTTCCATATAATAACCTCCATGCCTGTCAAGAAATATACCATAATCCTTAATAAACTTTTTTTTTAGAAGATGACTTAATTATTAAAAATTTTACTTTTTTTCTAGCGGGTTTTGAATATTTAATAACAAACCCATTGGGAGAAATATTATGTTTAATTCAAAACCTTTCCTTATGCGATATACATGGGAAAGAAGAGCGGAAAAAGATTTAAATAATGAAAAACTTTTAGATTATATATAGGGGTAGGAAAAAGATGAAAAAATATTCTGTTGTTAGAAAATATTTCACAATTGGAGTCATGTTCTTTTTCATTGGAACAAGTACCGTTCCATCTATGCGATCAGAATTTCTTTCTGAGCAGAATATCATTACGGTTGACGATGAACCTGGTGATGCTGACTTTTCATCCATAAAGGAAGCGGTGAATTCATCAAATCCCGGGGATACTATCCAGGTGTATAGTGGGCCTTATCCTGAAGATGAGATTCTGATTACGAAAGAAAACGTGAGTCTTCTAGGCATATCTCATGAACTTGGAGAAGGCAATGACAGCGGAAAACCTTTTATCAAAGGAAATGGAAACGAAGCAGTCATACGAATCGAAGCAAGCCATGTAATTGTCTCGAATTTTACAATTGAAAATCCACATACTGAAATTCCCTTGCCTTTCGTTTGTGGTATTTATGTAGCAAAAGATTATGACCCCGCCTATGACGACGTTACGATATCAGACTGCATTATAAGTAATACAGAATGTGGGACTTATGTTGCTCACGTAGAACATATTAGAATTATTGGTAATCAAATTAGTAATTGTATGCTTGGGGGAGTAGCGACTGATTACGGTAGTCTGCAAATAATGGGTTTTATCGTAACAGGAAATGTAATAACAGATTGCCGAGACGTAGGTATTTATTATTCAGGCTTCGGCGACCATATCAATATTTCAGGAAATAGAATTAGAAATTGTAAAGTTGGAATAGATGTCTCAGATGATAATACGAATATATATATGAACGACATTGAAAATTGCACTCCGGGGGTTGAATGTGCTGGCTCTGGAAATATCATTACTAAGAATAACTTTAAAAATTATAAACCGTTTGGATTTTGGTTTTATAAATATTTATTATGGCCTAATAAAAATAAATGGAGAGGTAATTACTGGGATACCTGGAAAGGTACTGGCCCAAAGGCAATACTGGGATTTAAGGTCTTTGAGTGGTCATCTCTTAATGGAGGGTTTTTTTTGATCCTGATTCCATGGATTGAATTTGATTGGCATCCGGCAAAAGAACCCTATGATATTCCATAAGTCGGTAGAGGCAGGTGGAAGAACCTGTCTGATATGATAGCCTATTGTGGGTTGAATTGCGCTGAGTGTAACGCGTTCAAAGCAACTCAGACCAAAGATATTGAATTGAAAAAACAATTAGCAAAAAAATGGACAGATGATGACAATGTTGAGTTCAAACCCGAAGACATTGACTGTAACGGATGCAAATCTGAGAGGATATCTGGTTGGTGTCGGAAAATATGCAAGGTAAGGCCTTGTGCTGAGAAAAGGCAAGTCAAAACCTGCGCCCACTGCGACGAGTATCAATGCGAAAAACTGAAAAAATTTCTGTTAAAAGAACCAGTGGCGAAAAAGAATCTAGAAGAAATGTGGAAAATACTCAGGGGATGATTCAGATATCTTCCTCATCATTTATTTTTTCGGAAGGAAAGGTAACCTATGGGTGCGATGTGCGCCCCTGTCATGCTATTTTTTGCATAGTATTCCTTCTTCCCAATCAATGTAAAATATTCTGTTCATGAGATGAATCAATAATGCCATAGGATTTTTGTTTAAAAAAGAGGAAAATATTACAATAATTTTGGTCAAACAAAATATATTTATACTAAATACTTTAATATGTTCAACAATGTTTGAGATTGATGTAAAAGACCGGAAAATTCTATATCAGCTAGATTTGAATTCACGCCAATCGCTAAATACCATAGGATCAAACGTTCGCCTGACAAAAAATGTTGTCCAATATCGAATTGACCGATTGGTAGGCAGTGGAATTATTAAGAATTTTTACACCGCAATAGACTTCTACAAACTTGGATACATCAACCTTGGAATCTATGTGAATTATCAATACTATACCCCGGACATTGAAAAAGACATCATTCAATATTTTGTCAATAGCAATCATGCATGGTTCATCGCGAATATTCAAGGAAAATTTGACCTCATTATTTTGTTTTCCGTGAGTAATATGAATCAATTTTTTTCTTTCTGGAAAAACACCCTCAATAAATATCGATTTTATTTCCAAAGTGCGCTTATAACGTTTTTTACTAAAACACATTATCTCCCTGTCTCGTATCTTCTCGAGGAACCAAGTATCACACAGCGGTTGGAACATGAACTTGTCGATGGTGGCACACAAGTGGAAATCGATGAGATCGACAGAGCGATTCTTGAGTGTCTTTCCTTGAATGCCCGCAAACCAATTATCGAAATGGCAGAAGAACTCAACACCACTTCTGTAACGATTGCGAATAGAATAAAAAAACTTGAGAAGATGAAAGTGATCACCGGCTATCGGATAAACATTGATTATTTGAAACTAGGGCTTCAACTGTTTAATGTTCATTTCAATCTCAGAAATTATGATCAGATTCATCAGATTTTAAGTTATGTAAAGCGAAATCCGTATCTCATCAGCGTTAGCGAGGTGATTGACCACTGCGACCTCAGTCTTAACTACCACATCAAGAATTTTAACGAGCTGCATGTGATTATCAAAGATATATATCACAAGTTCCCCTCTGACATTAAAAATCATATGACGTTTAGCTACCCTGAAATTTATAAGCAGAACTATAACCCGACATTTGATCTCTAAGACTCTGCCTTCTTATTTTTCTTCATCCAAGTCATGGTTTAAGGAAAAACACATAGAGATGGATTCGCGTTTATATTTCGGTATTAATTCGATAGGATTACTCATAATCTTGAATCCTTTTTTCTTATACAGATTCAAAGCCGCGGTTAGTTTTTTATTGGTAGATAAATAGATTTTTTCTATCCCTAAGTGATAGCCTTTTGAAATCGCCTCGTTAATTAATCGTTCTCCCGCGCCTTTTCGTTGATACTTTTCCGTTACACACATCTTTGAGAGTTCATAGTGTGTATCATCATGCCGAACGAGGGTGCACGTCCCAATAACTTCGTCTTTAAAAAGAGCAAAAAAAATGAATCCATTATTCTTAAGAATTTCCTGTTCAGGATTAGATAAAATTTTTTCATCGGAGGCTTCTATTTCAAAATATTTTTGAAGCCATTCATAGTTTAATTCTTTGTATATTTGTTTGTATTCTGGTTTGTATTCGACGATTTCAAAAGTCATATGTTCTTTTTTTGAAGTGCGTTGTTTTGCACTCTGACGATGTCGTTTCATGGTATCAACGAGGATATCTTTGTTATCGAGTATTATTCCAATAAACAATATATAAAATATTCAACAAAAAATTAGTACAAAAAGTAAAAAAATCCATTTTATTTTTTTGTTCTAGATACTTTGTAATTGAACAACTTTTTTTCAGAGATTCCCAAATGTATTCACACCAACAATAGCAAACAGGATACTAAAAATCCCTTTTTTTTCTTTTTCGATCACGTTTTCTATAATCGCCATACTGTATTCTTGATCGTTTTAGACCATTGAGAAAATAATCAGCAGGAGTAACTGATTGACGGTTTTTTGTCTCTTTGATAAGTTGTTCTAAAAGGTTAAGAGGGTAACGATACACAATTCTTTTCGAAAGCCCTATACTGACTCCAAACTCACGTAAGGTGCCGTATACTCTTTTTCTTCGAGCATGAAAACTTTCTTTGTTTTCTTTTTTCGTATCAAACATGTGACAAGTAGATGGTAACCGAATTAGGGTTTGTTAACTTTCTTTTGAATATTTTTTTTTAAAAGTTGGCACTTCCAACCAGATCTTTCCTTCCTATCCCTTTGGGACACTGAAGTATCGGCTCTAGTTAGACCAAACACCATGACCCTTCATCCGCAAACTCTCAGTCAGCCTTGTTTCAATACTCTCTGCTTCCCTACGAGTACCTATGGGATTGAAATTCTTATATAATCGAGGGCAGAGACCCAGACCGAACTCCTTAACGAAATAATTACCTTTGTACCCTTTTTTATGTTGCCAGAAACGAGTCTCAGGAGGATGGCAACTCTGACCAACATAAAAACACGGAAGACCAGGAATCGCATTTGGATTACGGCGTTTAAACTTACGTGACTTTAACACGTCATCATCAAGTCTGATAACATACACATAATACTTCATAAACCACACACCATAATTCCTATAAATAATTTATAATTTACCAGCATATTTAAGTTAAATTGTAACGGCTTGGGTACGAAGATAGTGTTCTATTTTTTATCACCTAATGTCATAGCCCAATTTTTCGCTTTCACAATATTTTCTTCCTGGTTTTTTTCTACATTTAGAAAATCTATTTCCCCAATGATTGTATTGTGTGATAACACTTCTTTTAGATTATCGAGGGTTTTTCCTTTTGCGCCTTCATGGCAACAAAACAAACCTATTTTTTTATTTTTAAGCATGACTCGTGATAAAAATGTTCGTATTGCCGGGGCATAATTGAATGCCCAGACAGGTGTTCCGATAATTATGATAGTATAGTCTTCTGGATTTTTTTCAAAGGTTTCTAACCGAGGGCGTTGTTTGAAGATTACTTGTCTGCCTCCCCAAATGTATTTCATAAAACCTTTAAAACCGATATCTTTTAATGGTTTGCATTCTAGCATATCCGCATTCAAAACCTCTGCGATGGTCTGTGCTATAATTTTTGTGCTTCCCTCATATGAATAAAATACGACAAGGTTTTTGCCAGCCATGTAGTGTTGCATTATGGGTTTACTTAAATAGGTTTTTAATAGAATGGAAAACCGTAATCCGGGGGCATATAACCGCCCCTACCATTCTACTATTTATCGTAACAAAATTGAGGTTGTAGATCATAGGGGCAGGAAAGATCTTATTTTATTACATTTGGCAAATAACGACGTAGTAAATTATGATTTTAACCAATTTTTTGATACATAATTTTTTAAATCATAAATCTAATAGAATGTTCATCCATCATGGAGGAAAAAAAATGGAAAAAATAATTGGAATAATAATTATCGGAATGCTATTGTCCACTGGTATTGGAGCATGTTCGAACCAAGAAGTGAAATCCGTTGAACTCCAGAAACAACTCACAACAACCAATTACGACATGATCATAATTGCCCCTTCTGTGTTTAAGAAGAATCTTCAACCACTCATTGACCATAAAAATAATGTTGGCATTCAAACAACATTGCTAACAACCGAAGATATCTATGCGCAGTATGAAGGTCGCGACGCTGCAGAGCAGATTAAATATGCTATCAAAGACGCGAAGGAACAGTGGAACATCAGCTTCGTGCTCCTGGTTGGCGGAATGAAACTCTTTGGATTAGGATGGTATGTGCCTGTCCGCTATTCCAATCTTAATGACGGATCTGGATATAGCGTGTTTCTGACCGATCTATATTTCGCGGATATCTATAAAGAGAACACCACAGAGTTTGACAACTGGGACTCCAATGGAAACGGCATCTTTGCAGAATGGGGCAAAGACACCCTGGATCTCACCCCGGATGTCGCCATAGGCAGACTCCCCTGCAGGACCACAACGGAGGTTGACATCATGGTTGACAAAATCATCACCTATGAAACAGAGGCCAACGGAAGTAGCTGGTCGAACCGGATGGTTGCAATAGGGGGCGATACCTTACCAGCCTATGAAGGCTATGAAGGAGAGGCCACCTGTGATATCGCAACTAGCTATATGACCGGGTGCACAATCCAGAAGCTGTATACCTCCACTGGGAATCTCACCGGGCCAGCCGATATCATCAATGCAGTGAATCAAGGATGTGGATTTGTGATGACACGTGGGAAGGGAGGAACCGATCGGATCCGCATGGGGCTGCCAGAAGGTTCAGAACTCATCGCATTCCGAAATAAAGATATCTCACGTCTTACCAACAAGAATCAATACCCGATTATTGTGCTAGGGGAATGTATCCATGGCAAATTCGACGTTAACATCAGGAATCTTGTCAAGGTCCTCCTGAACAAATCTGGATATACAAGATACGATTGTATCTACGAATGCATCGCATGGCGGTTGGTTCGCGAGAAGGACGCTGGAGCGATAGCGACGTTGACTAATACGAATATTTGTTATGGCGCACCTGGTGATGCTGATGAGAACGGTATCCCTGATGATGCAGAAATGTACGGCGGGTTCCTTGCCGTAGAACTATTCCGCTTGTACGGTCAAGAGGGGATACACACGTTAGGAATCCTGCATCAACAAGCACTTACCAACTATGTGAATCAGTTCCCAGTGAACACAAACAAATATCATAGTAAAAGTGTCCAGGAGTTCATCCTCCTCGGCGACCCGAGTCTCCAAATAGGCGGATATTCATAAGGGAAGAAATAGACCATTCCAATTAGGTGGGTTTTCTTCACCTCTAAATTTCTTCCTTCTTTTATTTTACCATATATGATATAATTTTTCAACCGATTTCATTCGAAAAATGATAAACATTTTATAGCTGAAAACAACGAAAAATCCATTGACATTCAACTTTAGTACCATTATTTAAACATACAAAAATATATTTAATACATTAATATATTTAATATCGTTCCAATAATAATGAGGACGAAGAAGATGACATCGCAAATCTCAAAAAAAACCATGGTCGCGATACTCGCAATAATTGTCGTTGTATCAGGTTTGTCTCTGACCTCGCTTTGGTTAAACTTCAACAAAAACGCTGAAGGTATCACACCATCGAATGAACCAGATGATAGACTATCAAAGCTAGGCATAAAAACAATGACCAAGGAGTTTACTTTTTCCGATCCACTTGTGAAAGAGCTTGGCGATTATTCCAATGTCTATCTCAATGAGTCGACTGTTTATAACATCAACATCGGGCGACCGGTTTTACCAAGTAATGTATCTGTCATAGAGCTACCATTCGGTACAAAAATCATGAATGTTAGCTACATTTGCTCGCAACCGGAAACAATCGAAATTAATAAAAAAATTTCCTTCGGTTCCTATGTACTAGAAGCCAAAGCGAATACAACCATATACGGAAGCAATACCAGATTTCCACAAGATTATGTCACCTACCATACTGCTGGCGGACTATCAAATGGCTTACATAAAACGTTTCTTGTTATAAAAGTAAATCCAATTGGGTATATTCCAAGTGAAAATCAATTACAATTCGTCCGACACTTAACGATAAATATCAAATACAAAGAACCTACGAAAGATATTTTGGATAATACCTCTGTGTACAAACTCCTTATTATCGCTCCTTCCTCGTTTACCAGATTACTTCAACCATTGGTGAAACATAAGAATACGATTGGAATGAAAACCGTAATGGTACCTCTCAATGATGTATATGAGAAAAGCTGGAAAGGGCGTGACCAACCTGAAAAAATTAAATATTTTATTAAGAAAGCAATTGAAGATTGGGGAATAAAATATGTTATCCTTGTCGGTGGTATGAAAGGTCTAACCACAAAATGGTATCTCCCCATACGATACAGCCACGTCATAATCCCGGAGGGAACACAGGAGATAATAGAACCTGAATTTATTAGCGATTTATACTATGCAGATATTTATGATTCTGAGGGGAATTTCAGTAGTTGGGATTCCAATAAAAATAATATCTTCGCCGAATGGGATGGCGCGAAAAAAGATGCCATGGACCTCTATCCTGATGTTTACCTTGGAAGGCTTGCGTGTAGAAATAGGATGGAAGTAAAAACAATGGTAAAAAAAATCATCAGCTATGAGAAAAATAAAGCTGATGAGGACTGGTTTAAAAGAATAAT
>Ga0153915_10004554_pt1 | contig 12776 bp, 7 predicted proteins | sample Opewatmetagenome_2_FD_107003 | JGI IMG/M metagenome (GOLD analysis project Ga0153915, IMG submission 107003) | Freshwater wetland microbial communities from Ohio, USA - Open water 3 Core 3 Depth 3 metaG | ecosystem: Environmental > Aquatic > Freshwater > Wetlands | place: USA: Ohio, Lake Erie... | reverse complement strand
TGTTACCGGAGCAACACGTATTGCCTCTGAATACTGATGAGGAGATTGCAGAGATCAGACAGCTAGGCTACTCACTCGGCGTCGAAGCAACTCAGTCGGTATGTATCATTCCCTTCCGGGAGGGTGTCGCAAGGCTGGACCTCAAAACCGGAACTGTGCTTTTCAATTCCTTCGTGTGCGAACAGTGCATTCGTGAGTGCAAGAGGGAATCACGAATCTGTATAGTGGGTTTGGACAAAGGATGGTCGGGTGACAGAATCGGGTCACGGGCCCTTCTTACAATGGCGAAGCTGAATGCCTTGGTTAGAAAGGACTTGCCCCGTGATGTGGAATCTCAGATAAGTTGCGCGTCGCGGTGTTCGAACTTCCTGCCACGAGATGGCTCACGCCGCTTCGACCCATGGGAACGTCGGACCCTACTAGAGGAGGCTGGTGTGAGAGTCCGGGATGGACGACTGCCGGTTTCCGCCTACAATATGCTAAAGAGCAAGCTTCACCGGGGCGATGCACGCAGTGGTCAATGGGAAGAGTGCGGATGACAAATGCCCCTAAGAGCTATCTCAGTTATTGGCGGTTCAGAGGTTGACGAAACTGCGTCGAAGATGGCAGAGAAGGTAGGCGAGGAGATTGCAAGAAGGGGTGTTGTGCTTGTATGTGGCGGTCTCGGGGGTGCGATGGAAGCCGCCTGTCGCGGGGCGAAGAAGCGTAACGGTGTGACTGTAGGCATTCTCCCTTCTGAGGACAAGAAAGACGCCAATCGGTTTGTTGACATCGCGATTCCATCAGGGTTCGGCCGTGGGAGGAACTTCCTCGTGGCGTTGTCAGGTGACGCAGTGATAGCGGTTGGAGGACATGCAGGCACTCTGAGTGAGATGGCTATTGCATGGTTCTCTAAGAAGCCCGTGGTGGCGCTCGCAACATCCGGGGGCTGGGCTCAAAGGCTTGCTGGCGATAGGATTGACGACCAGAGAACCGACTCGGTGTACTCCGCATCGACACCTGAGGCGGCTGTTGACTTCGTGTTCAGAGCGTTAGGTTGGGAATAACAGTCTGTTTGGCTCTTCAACCATCTGCTTGTTAGATCACATTGGCGAAAGCACAAAGACTTAAGATTGGCACAGTCGGATTGAAGCAGAGTCCTATGCCCACCGATTCAGAATTCGCATGGCGCCCGGATCTGTCTGTGGAAGAGATACGCCGCATGGCAAGTGCGCTGCACGACATGAATGCCGATTTGCCTAACATAGTCGTTACCCCAGAGTCCAACCTGTTCTACGTTGGAGACCTGCATGGAGAACTGAAGTCGGCAATCGCAGTGCGCGAATTGATGGCTCGACATCCCAAGCACTCGGTCGTCTTCCTTGGCGACTACGCTGACAGAGGGCCTGAGCAGGTGGAAACCTTTAATCTTGTGATGTCTTTGGCGCTGGAGCACTCGGATAGGGTGTTCATGCTAAGAGGAAACCATGAGTCGAAGGAGATTGCAGAGGTCTATGGTTTCTACTCCGAGGTATCTAGGCACTACTCGCCGGGCCTGTTCGACAGCTACTTGAAAGTGTTCGAATCCCTTCCTCTGGCCGCCTTCAGTCCAAGTGGTGTTTTTGCCTGCCACGGTGGCATCCCTGAAGGGGTTAACTCGAGCGAGCAAATAGCTGAGATTGAGAGGCATAATATCAACTTCCCTGATGACATTGCATTTCAGATGGTGTGGAACGATCCGAGAGAGGCAGACTTCCACTTCAGAGCAAGCAGCAGGAGTGATCGGGCAAGAGAGTTTGGCAGCCTTGCCTTCGATGAGTTCACTTCAGACCTCAGTATTAAGCTGATGGTGAGAAGCCACGAAGTGTACGAAGATGGTTTTCAGGAGTTCTTTGATGGTGGTCTGATGAGCGTGTTCAGTGCCTCCTATGCCGGCAGAGTGAGCCCGAAGGTAATTCGCATGGATGAAGGCTTGAAGGTTAGACCCGTTTCAATCTGATGTGCTAACATTGACTGATCTGAGAAGAAGCATCAGGAAGATGGGGGTTGAGTCGCTACGTGCCACATTCTCAGAGTTCTCAACGGCCGCTCCTTCATGGAGTATTCCCGGTTTTGGCCTTCTCAGTGGGCTAAGTTGCCTAGTACCGATATTGTCATGTGGGCAACTTGATAAGGCCTATGACCGGGCTTGGCACTGGCCGGCAAGATTGAATAGAGGGACTTGCTCACAGCGAGACGGGTGCAGCCAATGACAAAGGTGGCAGTGGTCAGGACATCTCCGAAGACGGTGCTCAGCGATGTGGCCCGGGTGATGGACCTCGCTGAGTACAGGCGGCACGTGTCCAGGGATCTTGTCACTACTGTCAAGCTCAATCTCTCATGGAGTAAGTTCTATCCGGCCTGCTCTACGAATCCGTACATACTCGATGGCGTCCTGACGAAGCTGATCAGTGACGGATTTGAAGCCCGCAAGATACAGGCCGTCGAGAATGAGACCGTTGTAACCAACATCTATGCCGGCGCGCGAGGGAACAACTGGTACCCAGTGATGAAGAAGCACAAGGTGCGGTTTCTGCCTCTCATCAAGGCGCACTACGTCGACGTCAAGCTTCCCAGGAGAACACTTGTTCTTGAGGACATCTTTGGCGAGGTCGTTGCACCCCGAGAGATATTCCGGACCAACATCATACATCTGCCGACGATCAAGACCCACGGCCACACACAGATGACCGGTGCAATGAAGGACTCATTTGGTCTCTATCTAACCAAGAAGAGGCACCTCGCTCACCTGAAGATTCACGAGGTTCTTGTGGACCTACTGCTCATCCAGAAGACGATATCCAACTCTGAGTTTGTCGTCACTGACGGAACAGTGCTCGGCGACGGTGCAGGACCACGCACAATGGTACCCAAGATAGGTAACGTGCTTTTGGCTACTCATGACATGGTAGCGGCTGACACTGTCCAAACGAGACTGATGGGCATCGACCAGAGTCTGGTGCACAAGCTCAGAATCGCCAACGAGCTAGGACTTGGAGAGTGCAACCCCGACAGGATCGAGATTGTGGGTGATTTCGATTCGTGGGAGGACCTGCCGAATTTCCATCTGAAGCCTGGCAAGAGTCCAGTGATTGCCTGGAACAGGGGCTTTCTCAAGTTCCCGGGCATGGAAACATTCTTGTTCCGCTCTCCTCTGATGTGGCTCCCCGCGCAACTCTCTGGATTCTATCATGATGGAATCTGGTTACCCCTCCGAGGAAGAAAGTGGGTGCGATGGTTCCTTGAGGAAACCGAATGGGGCGAGCTATGGAAGTCATATTCCGGCTGACAGAATGAGGATTGATTGAAGATGGCTATCCGCGACTACGTCCAACTCATGCGCCCTTACCAGTGGTACAAGAATCTGCTCGTCTTCGTTGCCATAGTCTTCGTGGAGATCCCGAAGCAGTGGCCTTGGGAAACGCTGCCAGCCATCTTCAATTTCTGGAAGTACTACCCACCTCTTATCCTAGGCTTCCTAGTATTCTGTGCGGTATCCAGTGCTGGATACGTCCTGAATGATGTGCAGGATTTGGAGAAGGATGCCGCTCACCCCGAGAAGAGGAACAGACCATTGCCGTCGGGACGCGCAAGCAAGGGCAAAGCTGTGACTCTTGCCCTAGTGCTGTTAGCGGTTGGGCTGGTGTCGGCTTATGTGCTCAATGGCGTGTTCTTCATGCTCGTGTTACTCTATATCATCAACTCACAGGCCTACAACTTCTATCTCCGGAATAAGGCCGTCATTGATGTGGTCACGATTGCCGTCGGCTTCATTGTCAGGGCGATTGCTGGCACATTCCTAATACATGTCCCATTCACCTCATGGCTGGTGATAGGCGTGTTCTTCGTTGCTTTGGTCTTGGGCTTCGGGAAGAGAAAGAATGAACTGCAGCTCCTTGGAGACCTTGCTCCGCAACACAAGGCCGTCTTCTGGGAATATACAGATGACATGCTCAATCATGGTATCACGATGGCCGCCACCTGGGTCGTGATGTTCTACGCCCTATATTGCTATGAGAACTTCAGAGACGTGATGAACACTCAGCCTGTGATGATGACCGTGCCGATTGTGGCTGGCATTGTGATGAGGTATGTCTACCTCCTAGAGTCTGGTTCTCCGATTGGCAGAAAGCCACATCTAGCGTTGAAAGACAATGTGATGTTGGCCGGGTTGGTTCTCTTCGGCCTCGTTCTCATATGGACGCTGTTCTTCTGGCAACCTGTGATGGAGTTCTTCATGGCCTTGTTCCCGCCCCTGTTCCCATTGACGCCACCTCCGTAGGTGTGAACATTGAACGACCGGCTCTCCGCATTTGACCTTCACACTCACACAATCCACTCCAAAGACGGGCTCATGAACCCCAAGTCTGTGTTCAAGTGGATGAAGCGAAGAGAACTGACAGGAATGGCAATCACTGAACACAAGGCTCCATCCTTTCTTCGACCTGTCGTGCATGATGGTCGTTTCCTTATCAATAGCTGCGAGTTTATGTCAACGGACTATGGAGAGATTATCGGGTTATTCGTCACCGAGCCGATACCCAAGCAGTCCTTCGCTGAGATCGCCGAAAACATCAGAGACCAGAACGCTATTGCGGTGTTGCCCCACCCTAGGGACTTGTTCAGAAGGGAGTCAGCAGTCAGGAGGCATTTGCCAGAGTCTCTAATTGTACGTCACATCGATCTTGTGGAAGGCATCAACTCAAGGTGCGCCATCAACCTCTTCAACACTTGGGCGAAACGTCTGGCAAAACGCCTTGGAAAACCCATGACTGCGGGAAGCGACGCGCACTCCTTCCTTGAACTCGGACATGCAAAGACCTGGTTTCAAGACATCGAGACCGTCGATGATGTCTACGAAGCTCTTAGGCGCGGAAGGACACAGATAACCGGCCATTGCTCATTCGTGCTATGGCAGGCTCCAACAATGATTTGGCAGAGGGCTAGGAGGCTTGTCTATTGACTCAGGATGAATGTGCCGCTCCAGAGGCGAAGAGTTCCCTTATCAGTTTCCGCAGAGTTGTTGTTTTTGTCATACTCGGAACATTAGTGTACGCGCTCATTGGGCTATACGCCAGAGTGGATGACATTGCAGCAGCACTTGCGACAGTCCCCCTTTGGGTGCTCGCAGTGATGATAGGTCTGTCTTTTCTGAACTATCTGATTCGCTATGCAAAGTGGCAGTTCTACTTGAACCGAATCGGCGTGCAGCTTGGGCATAGTGTGAGCTTCAGAGTCTTCCTGGCTGGATTCACACTGACAGTCACGCCGGCGAAGATTGGCGAAGCCGTGAAGGGCTACTTCATCTACGAGATTGACGGAACGCCTGTGGCCAAGACTGCTCCGGTAGTTGTATCCGAACGTGTCACGGACTTGCTTGCCATGGTATTGCTCGCGATACTGGGTTTCAGCATAGGTATCAGCACCAGCGATGCTCTGTTCACTGTCATCATGCTGGGCGGTCTTGTTCTGGTTGGTGCCATCGTCCTGGGACGCAAGGAGCTATACAACAAGGTCCTGAAGCGGCTCACGTCCGTCGGCCCTCTCAAGAGATTCGGTGAAAGCTGTGACTTGATTGAGGACACGATGACAAAGACGCTGTGTCCTCGGGCGATGATTATCAGCACAATGATAAGCATGCCTGGATGGTTCATGGAGTGTTTGGAGCTCTGGATTCTTCTGAGTATCATGTCGGGAGCTGGCCTACCGACTCTCTCTTGGGTGTCATTCATGCTTCTGGTCGACGCGACGTTCATCCATTCTGCATCTTCTGTTATTGGTGCAGTGACGTTCCTTCCCGGGGGTCTCGGGACCTATGAGGCGACCTCTGTGCTTCTCATGATGGGTCTGCTGAGTTTCACCAATGCTGCCGCGAGTGCCGCCACGATTCTAATCCGGTTCGTGACACTGTGGTTCAGTGTTGTCGTTGGTTTTGTGGCGCTTAGACTGTTGAATCGTGCGAAACAAAGTTCCGCTCAGCTGACTGCCCACCAACCTTAAAACAAGAATGGAGTTGCCCTGCGCTGGTGAGGCCGGGCCTCGGCTGTTTTCCATCAAGAGCCTGGTAGCTCACCAAAAAGGTGACGACAATGAGTGGGCCAGATGAACAGCGGTTCAACAAGGCCGCGAACAACAGCGAAGAAATCGTAACGCCAGATGAACTGAAGGCAGTCCTTGCGAAACCGAGCTTCAACTTCTACTACGGGACTGCTCCAACCGGACCCTTCCACTTTGCATATATGATTCCTCTGAACAAGCTGATTGATCTCACGAACCTCGGCGGAAAGGGCACAATTCTGGTGGCTGATTATCACGCCCACTTGGATAGTCAAAAGACTTCGTTTGAGCTGATGGACGTGCGCTCAACCTACTACGAGGAGTGCATGAAAGCTGTCTTGGGACCATACGCCAAGAAGATGAAGTTCGTCAGAGGTTCGAGCTACCAAGCTAAGCGAGAATACATCGAGGATGTCTACAAGCTCTCAGCAATGGTGACAACGACAAGGGCAACTCGCGCAGCGAGCGAAGTCGTGAGGATGAAAGACGAGCCAAAGGTGTCAGAACTCTTGTACCCCATACTGCAGATCCTTGATGTCAAGTACCTCCAAGCAGATGTCACTGTGGGCGGCAGAGATCAGAGGAACATCTACATGCTCGGGCGCGAGTTTCTTGAGGAACTCGACTTTCAGAAAGGAATCTACATCTTCATGCCTCTGCTTCCCTCACTGAAGGGTGGGGGATCCAAGATGTCCGCAAGCGACCCCCTGTCACATATCAGAGTGACCGACAGCCCCGAGATGATCAAGACGGCAATAACCAAAGCCTACTGTCCTGCCGGCGTGCTGGAGCAGAACGCCATCGCTTCCACAGTGAGCCTAATCCTTCTCCCAAGATACGGCAAGTTCACCGTTCGTCGGAAAGAGAAGTTTGGAGGCGATGCCGAGTTCACATCGGCACGTGAGTTCGAGAAGGCCTACGCCGAGAATAAGCTCCATCCCGATGATGTGAAGCAGTCGGTTATATCAGCTTTGGTTGAAATGCTGGAGCCGGCCAGGAAGTATTTCGAAACCCATTCCGACATACTCAAAGAGGTTGAGAAGACCTACGGGAAGCGTGAGCCCTAGGCGGCAGGTCTTGCTGTCTAGGACCCAGCCCTATCGTAGTTCAATGCCAAGGCTATCCAGCAAAGCCTGAAGGTCTGCCTTAGATAGCGTCTTGGCTTGCTCGACGATGAGTTCGACTTCCTCAGGAGCCATGCCCTTCTTCTGAAGCTTGGCTCTAAGTTCCTCTAGTTCGGTCGGCTTTGTGCCTAGGACTTCCTTCTCGACTTTCTCCGGCGGCTTGACGCCCGGCGCGGCCGCTAAGGCTTCGGCACGTCGCGCCTCTTCTTGAGCAATAACCTCCCGGAGAAAGCCTGGTCTCTCACTAGGCTTCATCCGTGCCAAGTCTGTTCTGAAGGCCTCGACTTCCTGTGTTCCAAGCCCCGTTATCTTGGCCAACTTCTCCAAGAGCTCGTTGACCTCGGGTATCACCACCAAGATGGGCTCTGGTGCAATGTCCTCAAGAACCTTCCAGACCTTTACATCGCTCACATTGCTGTTCACGATGTCCAACACAGTTTCTGCCCTAGAAGGAGCAGACGGCGGTTTGGGTATCTTGCCGCGCCTCAGATCTTTAATCATCCTGTTCATGCTGCGAATCTGTTTGGGTACACTTAGGACCTTTACATAGACGACGACCAATAGCGCCAGAAGAATGAAGGCTGATCCTCCTACGATCCTCACATTCTGGAGGAACGCCTCCTCTCCAGATATGTCAGATAGAATGGTCAGGAGGATAGTCTGAGTGCCGTATTGCCCTCTTGCGAACTGGACCGTGACGTAGAATGTGCCACCCCGATTCACAGTGAAGTACAGAAGGTAGCTACCGTTGTTGCTGGGTTCGCTGGTCAGCTGTGGGTAGTATGTCGCATTTCCTGTGCCAATCGTGACTAGCGGCGTCACTCCGCTGATGCCAACATGGTGGTCCAGGTCGATGTAGTTGAATGGCACAATAATGGTCGCACCCGGAACTGTGCTTAACGTGGTATCCGGTGTTCGGAGCTCAGTCAGCACTGTCCTCACGTTCAGGCTGAATCTGAGAGGGACTATCTGATAGACCGAAGTAGCGAAGGCTACATCAATCTCGTACACGCCGATCGGAAGCGTGCCAGGTATCTGCATTGAATAGCTACCGTTTGCCATTGTCTGCAATGGAAACGTACCCACGCCAGTCCAGTAGGATGCACCATTGAGGCCTGTCACGAATTGGCTGCTGAGAGCATTCAGTACATTGAATACAACAGATACTGTATCATTGACTGGTACCGAAAGCGTCGTCAACCCCTGTATCTCAGCAGGTGTTGGCTTGATGACAAGATACGCTTCAATCTGCGCGAACTCGTAGTTGCTCTTTCCAAGCGCGATGCTGAAATCGTACAGTCGTGGGGTCGTTAGAGATAGTTTCACCTCAATGAGATAGGAGCCATTGCCCAAGTCTATGACATTGGCTACTCCTCCCTCCCAGTGCGTGGAAGCTGTTGCGCCCGAAATAGGTGTGTTGCGCAACGTATCGTTGAAGTAAACTAGGAATGACACGTTGTCACCATAGTATCCATCCCTCGTCGGAATGTTGATTGTAGCTCCGGTGGGTCGGGGTAGGACATTGGCTATGAATGTCCTTTGTGTGGCCGCGTAGCCCGCTTTTGAAGCGAAGACTCGCAGATAGATGCTTTCAGCTGCCAATGAGCTCGTGTTGATCAGTGCTCTGTACGTGCCGTCCGGCTGTCCCTGAAGTAGTCCAGTTACGCCGGCCAATACGAAGGAAACGTTAGCTCCGCCAACCGTGCCTCCGAAGTACGTGTCGTTGTACTGCACAACGACGTCCAACATGTTGCCATAGATGACAGTGACCGACAGGGCGCCGCCAACGAGCTGCAGCGTTGTCGGCACTGGTACCACATTGATATAGTGAACATAGTCAAGGAATACGTGGTTCGTTTCGAATGCGCGCATGACAGCTTCGTACTGCCCTATAGCGAGTCCGGTTACATCCACGTTCGCCAAGTAGAAACCTGGAGTCCCGTTGTATACCAGAGAATACACTTGGTTATTCCAGTCAATCGTGGCATTGTCAGCTATGACAGGTTGGCCATTTGTCGTGTCATTGAGATAGACGATGAATGTGCCAGAGGTGCCCAGCACGACATCATAGGCAGACATGCCTGGCAATGTTTCGCCCGCTGCTCTCGAGACCAGTATTTGACCGGCGGCTCTCGACACGACTAGACCGAAGGTTTGCTCACGGGTCTGGTAGTACGTCCTAGAAACTGAAACCTTGGGTTCGTGGTATCCATAGTCAGCATTCCCTGTTTCCAGCATGAGAACGTAAGTGCCATTGCCTAGGTCGGAGAACTGATAGACTGAGCCGTTCCACAAAAGGGTCGCATTCATTCCAGGAACAAGAGAGAAGTAGTATGTTTCTCTCACAGTCATCCTAATCGTGACCTCCTCTCCCCAGTCAGCATAGTAGGTCGAGCTATCAAGCGAGATCTGCACCGCCGACGACCCTGGCTGTGCCACAACACTGATGTTGGATATCTGGTAGAAGGTCTTCTGAGCTTGGACCGTGAACAGGTAGGGTTGTGCGACTAGGCCTGTCGTGTTGAGCGTTATCCTATAGACGCCGCTGCCAATCTCTTGTATCGTTGCTGTTTTGCCATACCGCGCTGTCCAGTCACAAGTGATGGTTGCTCCACTCACTCGAATGCTGTGGTCGAAGTCCGATAGAGTCACGTTGACGACAAATGGGTCTCCTATGGGACGGGTTCCAGCAGCGGGGACGTCCGCCTGAAGAGTAGTCAGGATTGCCCGTATCGCGGCAGGCACGTTTGCCGCAGTCCTATCTGCATAGTGGTGCGGTATACCTGTCTTGTTCACTGTGAGTGTGAAGTAGACCGTTCCGAGTGAGCCAAACTGTTGGCTAGGGACAAGAACCTCATATGAGCCATCACCCAGCTCTACCATATAGAACACTGGTGTTGTCAGGTTGGTGCTTGCCAGAGCTACATCCGCTCCCTCTATGCCCTCACCTGAGATGTAGTCAATGTAGTCGAAGAGCAGTGTCATGTTGTCCGCAAAGGCCGTTTCCTGAACTAGAGGGAAGAGAATCTGGGTTGGCCTCTGTATGGTGGTGACGTACGTCGTGGATGTTCTTGATGCGTAGTAGGGCACACCCGCGCTCGCATTAATGGACAGAGTGATCTGGCGGCTGGTGACTAGTTGCACTGAGTCCAACACCGTTGAGTTGAAGCTGATCTCGTAGTAGGTGCCATAGTTCGTCAGTGAGTAGTTCGATGCATAAATCTCACTGGAACTTCCGTGCATCAGCGTGATCTGGTTCTTGTTGATAGCTATGGCAGAGCCAGAAATGTAGTCAAAGAACCTGAACCTGAAGGTCACATTCTCTCTGAATGGGGTGTCACTTGGCGTCTGAGTGATGAGTATCTGAGTTGCTCGCTGCGTAACTATTGAGTTCACGTTTCTGCTTGCTGGCATGTAGAACGGTGTCCCTGTTCTGGATGTAGTCACATTGAGAACGTAGGATGCTGGTACCCCGAGCGATGAAGCATTGACAAGTATCTGGTACTTCCCGGAGCCTAGGTAGATTATCCAGTAGTTCTCGTTGAGTAAGAGGCTCTCAGAGGAGTTTGAACAGCTCAGTGAAACTGTTGCGCCCGAAATACCTAGTCCAGTACTGTCGTCAGAGTATGTCACAGTGAAGCTGACGTTCTCAAGGTAAGCAGTTGGGTCCGGGCTCTGGTAACCCAGCTGAGTGAGGCGTCTCAGTACGGTCATGCTGAAGAACTCGGCCGCATTGCTTGCGAACCTACTTCCAGTGTATACAATCGTGGCATTGATTGTGAATCGGCCGTCTGATGCGAATGCCGAGGTGTCAAGTGTGACCCGATAGTGGCCGTTTCCAAGCGATGTAACGCTGTAATGCCCGGCAAGAGTTGCGTTCAAAACAAGGGTTCCAGTCATACCTGCGGAGGAGCCTGCAACTAGGTCGGTGTAGATGAACTCGATGCTTGCGCTGCTCCCATACTGAGGCGGCAAGAATGACAGGTGGGTCAGCTGAGTGCTCCTGAGGATAACTATCACTGTGAAATCCTTGCTGGTGACAGCCGCATAGAATGGCTGTCCGGTCCAGGTAAGATTCAGATGGAGGGTGAAGGACCCAACTCCGCCCAAGCTTGTAGTATTGATGAGTATCGAGAAAGTGCGAGTAAGCGAGTCATAAGTCTTGGTGTACGAGGCACTTCCCTCATTAAGGCGGACTGTCAACTGGCTGCTGTTCTGGATTCTCGATGTTCGTAGGGAATCGACGAACGTGAAGTTCAGAACTGCTATCTCGCCAAATGCAGTGCTCTGCACGGGACTGAGGTCAGCATAGGTTGGCTGTTCTAAGACGATTAATGTGACCTCCATGGTCCCGTTCTCATACAACGGCGGGGCGCCACTCTTCCACATGAAGTCTAGTCTGAAGAAGAAGGTGCCGCACTTCTGGAACAGTGAGCTGTTGAGTTTGAAGCCATACGTCCCTGGAGTCGAGATCGACTCTTTCACATTGAACTGGTTCTGTGTCACCGGATGTCCTCCAGTAATGGGCACTATCGCCAAGATCACATTGCCCGTGGAGTTGGATATTCTGGTTGAGTTGACAACATCCCAATAGACCAATGTGAAGGTAAGGTTATTCAGGTAGTAGGTTGCAGTGGGAGCGACCTCGAGGTATAGGTCGGTGTCCGTCCCCAGTACTCTGACAGACGTGTTGATTGTCTTGCCGAAGTACTTGGCAACTCCGCCAGTCCAGCTGACACTGATGGTCAGGTTCTTCCAGCCTGCCGAGCCCCACTGATTGCTGGCAATCGTGATGTTGTAGTGACCTGTGCCGAACGTCGAGCCGGTGATAGCGAACTTCAGCTGACTCAGACCGGGTGAGGTCACTGCGATATGTACGTATCCGCTTGTGTTGTCAATGCCTACAGCAAGGTCTGTGTCCTCAAAGAGCACGAGGGCAACGATATTGAAGTTGTAGGGTGTCTGTTCAATCGGCTCGTCCAGCATGAAGAGTGTGTTATGGCTGCGTATCTCCACATCGATTGTGAAAGTGTGGTTCTGATAGTGATAGCGTGCCACATTGAAGACTACTCTATAGAACTTGCCGCCCACTGTCAGTGGATCATCTGACTCCGTGAAGACAGTAACTTCGTAGATACCGGGTGATGGCTCGGTCACTGTGAAGTTCTGTTCGCCGCTGCTATGTAGAGATGTCCAGTTGCAGGAGATTGCACTGCTCCATCCGGTTACGGGCACATTGTTGTCAGTGTCTCTCCATGTCACATTGAAAGACGCAGACTCTCCCACAGGTATCGAGAGCTGGTTTGCAGTGTAGGCGACAGTATTGTAGACCTCTCTGACCTCTACGAACATCAGCATGGTCTGAGGGTTGACAAACGGCGCCAAGGCAGTGACATTCACAGGGTACTCGTCGAGCGCAATGCCGATTGTGTTGACAGTAATCCTGTAGGACCCAAGACCAAGATTCGTGACTGTATAGGATGAAGACCAGTTGCAGGCTATCACGCCGTTAGTGATTCCAGTGCCATTCACGTTCCTGAAGTTGACGGTGAAGATACCGACGCTCCCAACTGGTCC
>Ga0153915_10004552_pt1 | contig 12778 bp, 5 predicted proteins | sample Opewatmetagenome_2_FD_107003 | JGI IMG/M metagenome (GOLD analysis project Ga0153915, IMG submission 107003) | Freshwater wetland microbial communities from Ohio, USA - Open water 3 Core 3 Depth 3 metaG | ecosystem: Environmental > Aquatic > Freshwater > Wetlands | place: USA: Ohio, Lake Erie... | reverse complement strand
TTCGCCGAGCAGCGGCAGCTGCCGGGTCAGGCCATCGATGCGGCCGTCGGGACGGCCGGCATCCAGGCGGTGTTCCAGCACGATCCCGCCGCCGCACTCAAGACCGTCGAGACCGCGCTCCAACGCCATCCCCTCAATGCCATCCCCGCCCAGGACCGGCCATTCGTCAGTCTCGCCATCGCGTACGCTTTCGCCGGCCAGCCGCAGACTGCCAAGCGCTACCTCACCGAATTCGATGCCACGGTACCGGAAGCGGTAAGGAAGAACCTGAGTGCGGACGCGTGGGCCGAGGGCTACATCGCGCTGGCCGAAGGACGGGGGAAGGACGCCGTCGCGAGCTTTCACCGGGCGCGGGACATGGGCTCCTGCACCAACTGCGCCTTCTTCGAGCTGGGTCAGGCCTTCGACATGCTGAAGCAGTCCGATTCCGCGCTCGCGGCCTATGCCATGGCGGTCGAGCTGCCGCACGACGGTTACAGCCTCAACGATCAGGCCAACAACGACGCCCGCGCCTTCCGGCGGCTCGGCGAGCTGTACGAGGAGAAGGGAAACCGGGAGAAGGCCCTCGACTACTACGGCCGCTTCGTCAAGCTCTGGAAGGACGCCGATGCCGAGCTGCAGCCACAGGTCAAGGACGTGAGAGACCGGATGGCGAGGCTGGCGGGGGAGGGTAAGCGTTAGCGGACTCGCCGTTTGGGTTCGGGGTTGAGGGAGACGTCCCGGGAGGATGAGTGGCCGGAAGGAGCATTGATTGAGCGAGGCACAGGATCGGCTGAAGAAGGCGCTTGCCGGCCGCTACGCGATCGAGCGGGAGCTCGGCGCGGGCGGCATGGCGACCGTCTACCTGGCGCAAGACGAGCGCCACCAGCGCCGGGTCGCGGTGAAGGTGCTCCGGCCCGAGCTGGCCGTGACGCTCGGCCCCGACCGCTTCTTCCGCGAGATCCAGATCGCCGCGGGACTGCAGCATCCGCACATCCTGCCGCTGCTCGACTCGGGCGAGGCGGACGGCTTCCTGTTCTACGTCATGCCGTACGTCGAAGGCGAGTCGCTGCGCGAACGGCTCGCGAAGCGCGGCGAGCTGCCGGTGCACGAGGCGGTCCGCATCCTGACCGAGGTGGTGGACGCGCTGGCCCATGCGCACAAGCGTGGGGTGGTGCATCGCGACATCAAGCCCGACAACGTGATGCTTTCCGAGCGGCATGCACTGGTGACCGACTTCGGCGTTGCGAAGGCGGTGAGCGAGGCCACGGGCCGACAGTCGCTGACCACTGCCGGCGTGGCACTCGGCACTCCGGCCTACATGGCGCCGGAACAGGCGGCGGCCGATCCCAACGTCGATCACCGCGCCGATATCTACGCGGTTGGCGCTATGGCGTACGAGCTGCTCTCCGGCCGGCCGCCATTCACCGGCACGTCCTCACAGGAGGTCCTCGCGGCCCACGTGACCCAGGCGCCCGAGCAGCTCTCGGTTCGCCGGCCCGCGTGCCCGCCGGTGCTCGCCGCGGTGATCATGCGCTGTCTCGCCAAGCGGCCGTCGGATCGCTGGCAGAGCGCCGACGAGCTGCTGGCGCAGCTGGAGCCGCTGGCCACGCCGAGCGGAGGCATGACCCCGACCCAGACGGCGCCGTTCACTGCGGTCGCGGTCGACCGTTGGTATGGCCATCCCCTCCGGGTCGGCGGACTCTATCTCGTGGCCGCGATCGCCGTGATGGGGGTAGTGTACTTCCTCACGATCCAGCTGGGACTCCCGGACTGGGTACTTCGCGCCGGCATCGTGCTGCTGGTGCTCGGCTTGCCGATCATGTTGCTGACGGGGCGGGTGGAGCGGCAGCGCGCCGAGCTCAAGGCCACCGGGACCTTCTCCATCAGCAGCGAGACGCCGATCAAGGGCGCCTTCACCTGGCGCAAAGCGGTGCTCGGCGGAGCCGCCGCCTTCGGGCTGCTGGCGGTGGGCGCCGCTATCTACACCGCGATGCGCCTCCTGGGCATCGGACCGGTGGGGACGCTCGTGGCCTCGGGCAAGCTCTCTGCGCGCGACAAGCTGGTCATCGCCGATTTCGCCAATCACACCGCCGATACGACGCTGACTCAATCGGTCACCGAGGCGTTCCGAATCGATATCAGCCAGTCTCAGGTGGTCAACGTCCTGGGCAGTTCGACAGTGGGCGCCGCGCTCGCCCGGATGAACCGTGACCCGAAGCGACCACTGGACCCTGCGACAGCGCGCGAAGTTGCGGTGCGCGAAGGCGCCAAGGCCGTGGTGGTCGGTGACATCAGCCCGATCGGGAAGGGGCTCGTGCTCTCCGCCAAGGTGCTGGCCGCCGTGGATGGGGCGGAGCTCGCGGCGGTACGCGAGACAGCCGACGACGAGGGCCAGATCCTCAAGGCGATCGACCGCCTCTCCAAACAGGTGCGAGAGCGGATCGGCGAATCGCTCCGGAGCATCCGCGCCAACGAACCGCTGGATGAAGTGACGACCGGCTCGCTCGAAGCGCTGCGGCTCTACACCGAGGGCGCCCGGGCCAGTGATGCCGGCGAGACCGACCGGGCGATCCCGCTGCTGCAACAGGCAATCGCGCTCGACAGCGGCTTCGCGATGGCGTGGCGCAAGCTGGGGGTAGCACTCAACAACTCCGGGGGCAGCACAGCGCAGCGCATCGCCGCCGTCACCAAAGCCTACGAGCATCGCGACCGCCTGACCGAGGTCGAGCGGTACCATACGACCGCCTACTACTTCTGGGACGTCGACTACGATCCCGAAAAGGTGATAAGCGCCTACCGTGCCATCCTCGAACTCAAGCCCGATGATCCCATCGCGCCAAACAATCTGGCGCTGGTGCTCAACCAGCGCCGCCGCTGGAATGAGGCGGAGCCGATCGCTCAGCGTGCCGTGAATGGCGGAATGACGGGGAACATCTTCGGTCAGCTGATCCAGGCCCAGCTCGCGCAGGGAAAGACCGCCGGAGCCCGGGCCACGCTGGCCGAATTCGCGAAGCGGGACTCGGGAAGCATCTTCCTCCACCGATTGCGCTCCGGCGCCTATGCCTCCGCGCACGCGCTCGACAGCGCCCGGATGGAGGTCGATCGCGTCTCCCAGACTTCACGGGATCCGTCAGACCAGTCCTGGGTCAATGTTGTTCGCTCTGCGATCAGCCTGACGCGGGGGCAGCTCGGCGAGACCGAGCAGCAGCTGCACGACTACATGGCCGTGGGGGAACGGCGTGGACTGCCACAGGATTACCTGACCGGTGCCGCGGCGCTGGCAAGGATTCAAGCTGTACTTCGGCGAAGCCCGGCCGAGGCGGTGCGAATTCTGGACGCCGCCCTGGCGCGACATCCACTGTCCACCATGCCCACGCTGGATCGCCCATACGCGAACCTGATAACCGCGTATGCCATCGCCGGCCAGCCGGCCCGGGCCCGTCAGTTGCTCAACGAATACCGCGCGATGGTACCGGAGAACATCCGACGGAGCGAAATCGACAGTCATGAGGCCGCGGGCTATGTAGCACTGGCGGAGAACCATCCCGCGGACGCCATCACCGAATTCCGGCAGCAGTGGGATGAGAGCGGCTGCACCGCCTGCGCTCTGGCAGATATGGGCCGCGCCTTCGACCTGCTGAAGCAACCTGACTCGGCGGTTGCTGTGTACCAGCGGAATGCGGAAAGCGCCGGCGGGTTATTGCGGATCTTCAACGACCAGTGGGACCTTGCGCACAGCTATCGCCGCCTCGGTGAGCTGTACGAGGATAAAGGCAACAGGGAGAAGGCTCTCGACTACTACGGCCGGTTCGTGCAGCTGTGGAAGGAGGCCGACCCCGAGCTGCAGCCGCAGGTGAAGGATGTGAAGGAGCGCATGGCGCGGCTGGCAGGGGAGAAGAAATAGCCAGCCGGAGACCAAGGAATCCGGCGGGAGGACGCCGAATGCCCGAAGCTGCCAAGCCGGCGAAGAAGCCGACCCGCCGGAAGAAGAAAGCCGCCGCCGAGCCGCGCGGCCTCAGCGCGAAGCAGCTTGGCTCCGCTGAGCCGCCAGCCACCGTGACGAAACTCGAGGAGACCGTCGCGGCGGACGGCGGAATCGTCCTGGCCAGCTACCGCGATCCGCTCGGCGGGCACTGGCAGCTGCTCGCCGGTCTTCCGATCGACCTGATCGGCCCGACTCCCTACCAGCGCGACCTGTCGGAGACGCACGTCGCCCGGCTCGCCGCCGCGATCGACAAGCTCGACCGATTCCTCGATCCGCTCATTGCCACCCGGAGAGTGGATGGCCAGTACTGGTGCCCCAACGGGCACCACCGCTTGGCGGCGATGCGCCTGCTCGGCGCGAAGTCGGTGGTCGTCCTGCTCGTCCCCGAGGCCGCGATCGCACACCGGATGCTGGTGCTCAACACCGAGAAGGCGCACAACGTCCGCGAGCGGGCCCTCGCTGTCGTGCGGCTCGCGGAGGGACTCGCGGAGCTGGACGACCGGCCGGAGCGGGAGTTCGAGACCGAGTTCGAGGAGCCGGCGCTGATCACGCTCGGCATCTGCTACCAGCTCAACGGACGCTTTTCGGGCGGGGTGTACTATCCGGTGCTGAAGCGGGTCGAGGGCTTTCTCGGCGCCCGGCTGCCCAGGGCGCTGGAAACCCGCCGCGAGCGGGCAGCGAGACTGATGGAGCTCGACGAGGCAGTCGTGAAAGCCGTGGCCGATCTCAAGGCCAAGGGGTTCGAGAGTCCCTATCTCAAGGCATTCGTGGTGGCGCGGATCAACCCGCTCCGCTTCCAGCGAGGCGCCGAGGCGGAGTTCGAGAAGACCATCGACCAGATGCTGTCGAGCGCCAGGCGGTTCGACGCCTCCAGGATCCGGCCCGACCAGGTGGCCCGTGCAGGAGGAGCGCTCGAGGAGGGGTAAGGCCGCAGGAACCGGGAGCCGGGGACGGAAGGTGGGGGCCGGGGCCAACGAATCCCGGCCCCGTTGCGTATCTGGGGCATCACTCTACAGCCGGACTCCATGCCCCGATCGATCCGCCGCGGTCACGTCAGCCTGGCCCTCGTATGGTTCGTCCTCGCGATGGCCGGGCGGCCCGATGGGCTCGCAGCGCAGGTGGGCGCGACCACCGACATCATCACCGGCGTGGTCACGGGCGCCGACGGCAAGCCGATCAGCGATGCCCTGGTCGAGGCGACTTCCCTCGACACCCGGGTCACCCGGCAGCAGCGCATCAATGATCGCGGCCGATATACCATCCTTTTTCCGGAAGGCGGCGGGCAGTACCGGATGAGCTTCCGGTACGTCGGCATGACGCCGAGGCAGCTGACCGTGACCCGGGAGGCGGACGAGGACCGGCTGGTCGCCGATGTGCAACTCACGTCGCAGCCGGTGCAACTGGACGAGATCGTGGTCCGCGGCCGGCCCCAGCCGCGCAACGTCGATCGGCCGACGCCGGGTTCGGTGGAACGCAACCTCAGCCCCGACCAGATCGCCCGGCTCCCGATCGACGCGACCGACCTCAATATCCTCGCTACGCTGGTCCCTGGCGTTGTCGGAGTGGATGCAACCGACACCACCGCTGCCGCGTTCTCGGTGGCGGGGCAGCGGACGACCGCGAATAATCTCACCCTCGACGGGCTGACGTTCGGCTCGGGGAGCATCCCGCAGGATGCCCTCCGCAGCACCCGCGTCATCACGAGTACGTACGACGTGGCCCGCGGGCAGTTCAGCGGCGGGCTGATCGCCGCCACCACGCGAAGCGGCACCAATGTCGTGCAAGGCTCCGGCACCTACACCCTGCGCAGTTCGGCACTGAGCATTTCGGCGGATTCGTCCGCTTTCGGGCAGGGATATACCCAGAACCTCATCGGCGGGGGACTTGGGGGGCCGTTCCAGCAGAACCGCTTCTTCGGGTTCGGCTCGCTGCAGGGGCAGTTCCGCGACGACGCCGTGCAGTCGCTGCTCGACGCCGATCCGGCGACCCTCGAGCGGCTCGGCGTCAGTCCCGATTCGGTCTCCCGCTTCCTGACGCTGGTGACCGCGGCCGGAGTTCCGGTCAACCAGCCGGCGGTGGACCCCAACCGTTCGACCGACAGCTACACCGGCATCGGCCGGCTCGACTTCAATCTGACCGACGCCCATACGCTGACGCTCCGGGGCGACTGGCGGCACACCAGCCAGGAGCCGTTCCGGATCTCCTCCACCTCGCTGCCGCAGACCGGCGGAACCAGCGCGAGCACCGGCGGCGGCGGAATGGCGATCCTCAGCTCGCGCTTCGGCTCGAGCGTCATCAATGAACTCAGGGCTTACCTCTCCGGCTCGACCCGGTCGGCTGCACCGCTTCTGGTTCTCCCCGAGGGCCGGGTGCAGGTGACCTCGCAGCTGGCGGACGGCAGTCAGGGGATCAGCATGCTGAGTTTCGGCGGCGGCACCAGCGTCGCCCAGAGCGGGGACACCAGGGCCCTCGAAATCACCGACGAGGTCTCGCTGATTCCGGGTTCCGGCGCGCACCGGCTGAAGCTTGGCACGTTCTTCAACTCGACGCACTACCAGGAGGACGTGACTCCCAATCGCTACGGCACCTTCACCTACAACTCGCTCGCCGACCTCGAAGCCAACCTGCCGGCCTCGTTCACCCGCACACTCGGCCCGAGGGTTCGCCAGGGAACCGCCCAGAATTACGCGCTCTACCTGGGGGATGTCTGGCGCCGGTCGGCGGCGTTGCAGCTCACCTACGGTGTCCGGTTCGAAGGAGCCGGATTCAGCGGCGCGCCGGCCTACAACCCTCTCGTGGATAGCGTGTTCGGACTTCGCACCGACCACATGCCGTCGGAGGTGCACCTGAGCCCGCGGGTGGGAGTGACCTGGACGGCCGGGCGGACACAGGGCTTCCTGCCGCGGACGATCGTGCGCGGTGGAGTCGGCGAGTTCAGGAGCCCAGCGCCCACCGGGCTCTTCGCGTCGGCGCAGAATGCCACCGGGCTGGCGGGCGGCGAGCAGCAGCTGTTCTGCGTCGGTTCGGACGTCCCCGCTCCCGAGTGGAGCGCGTATCTCGCCGATCCTTCCGCGATTCCGACCGCCTGCGCCGGGGGGAGCCCGATCACGTCCGCGGCACGGCCCAACGTGACCGTCTTCGACCCCCATTTCACCGCACCACGCAGCTGGCGGACTTCCCTCGGCATCGTCCGGCGGCTGTCGGACCTGATCGCGGTCAACCTCGACGCGAGCTATGCCCGCGGAGTGAGCCAGTACGGCTTCACCGACCGCAACCTGAACCCGACGGTCGCGTTTCGGCTGGCCGACGAGGGCAATCGGCCGGTGTACGTTCCGTCCGCGCTCATCGTGCCCGGCACGGGTGCCATCTCCATGAACGATTCGCGCCTGAATCAGGCCTTCGGCCAGGTATTCGAGATCAACTCCGCCCTCGCATCCGATTCAAAGCAACTGACCCTGGGTTTGAACGGGATCACCCGGAAGGGCGCCATCTTCAGCCTGTCGTACACCTACTCGCGGTCACGCGACCAGTCATCCTTCTCCTGTTGCGCCCCGTCGGCGGGGTTCAGCTCGCCGACGACAGCCGGCGACCCGAACAGCCCGGAGTGGGCGACCAGCGATTTCGAGCGGCGCCACGCCTTCCTCGGGATACTGACCTATCCGCTCTCGGCGGCCTTCGAGCTCACCACGATCGCGCGCTTCACCTCCGGTGTGCCGTACACCCCGCGCGTCGCCGGCGACATCAACGGCGATGGCACGAGGAACGATCGCGCGTTCGTCTATGGTCCCGGTTCGGCGCCCGACACCGCGATCGCCGACGGGATGTCCCGACTGCTGCAGAACGCCTCGGGCCGGGTGCGCGACTGCCTGGAGAGCCAGGAGGGTCAGGTCGCCGGTCGCAACAGCTGCGCCGGGCCGTGGCAGCCGTCCCTCGATCTGCAGGCCAACTGGCGGCCCGCCTTCCTCGGGCTCAACCGTCGCCTCGCGATCTCGCTGGTGACAGTGAACCTGCTCCGGGGTGTAGACGATCTGCTCCACGGCTCGGCGAACGCCCACGGGTGGGGCCAGCCGGCGCGTCCGGATCCGACGCTGCTCTCGGTAACCGGCTTTGACCCCGCGGCCCAGCGGTTCACCTATACCGTGAACGAGCGCTTCGGCGCCACTGGCGGCACGGCCAACGCGATCCGGATGCCGTTCCAGATCGGGCTCCAGATGCGATTCACGATCGGCCCCGACCGTCGGCGCGAGGCGCTGCAGGGATTGAGGGGCCAGGGACAGAGGGGCGGGGGGGCGCGGCCTGGGGCGGGCGGGCCAGGCGGCGGACCGGGGGGCGCGCCAGGCGGCCCGGGTGCGTTCCTCAGCCGCCTCGAGACGCTGCTGCCGAATCCGGCGACCGGTGTGCTCGCCTTGCGCGATTCACTCAAGCTTCTGGACGACCAGGTGAGCCGACTCAGGCTCATCGAGGACAGCCTCACCGCGAAGAACACCGCGATCGCCAGCTTCGTGCGCACCGAAGTCGAGAACGCGGGCGCCAACCCGGACCCGGCGCGGCTCTTCGCGCTCATCCGTCCGAAGCTCCAGGAAGGTCGCACGAATCTGCAGGCGGCGCTCAAGCAAGTCCAGGAGGTTCTCACCCTGGTGCAGTGGGCGCTGGTGCCGGAGGAGATCAAGAACGCGGGCCGGAGGTTCGGTGGACCGGGCGGTGGCGGGCCGAGGCAGCAGTAGAGGGGCCTACTCCTTCGGCCTCCAGAGGAATCTTCCGGGGGCGACACGGAACTCGTGACCGAGCCGGGCGAGCAGCTCCGCCCGTTCCCGGCGGCCCATGGCGCGTGCATCCATAGCGGTCCGCAGCGCCAGGTAGAACGACACCCCGAAGTTGCAGACGCCGATCACCGATATGCCCGCCAGACCCCATGCTGCATCGAGCCAGTGCAGCTCCCCCGCCGAGAGGAGAGCTCCGGCCGACAGCGCGAGTGACGCGGCCGACAGCGTGACGTGGCGGGCCTCGATGGGGAGACCCATGAATGCGAACACGGACGGCATGAATCCGAGCAGGAAGCCCAGGCAAACGTAGCCGACGATTCCGCTGAGATGCCGGTCCACCAGGCGGCCGAGCGCAGCAGTGCGGCGGGCGCCGAGGGTCCGCTGCAGGCGCGGGCTCACGGCGAGCGCCTCGGGAAGCTGGCGGAAGGCGCTCCAGTTTCCCGCCCAGCCCGCTCCGAGACTCGCCAGCCAGAGGAAGACACCGGTCAGGATCGCCAGGGGAATGGTCCAGCTCAGGAAGGGATGCAGGCCGTGCAGGCTGTGCCCGGCGGTGCCGGCGCTCAGGATCGAGACGCCACTCAGCCTCCGCCAGACGAATTCGAGGAGGAGGGCGCAGGGGATGGCAACCAGCACATTGCCCAGGGTCGCGACGGCCTGCGAACGGGTGATGGCGGCCACCAGCTCCACATCGTCGTCGGTGCTCCCCCGCGCCATCGTGCTCGCGAGCGCCGCGGCGGTCATCGCCGGCTGCTTCGAGGCCAGAGTGAATCCGACGAACTGCATCAGGACGAAGCTGGCGGTGTAGTTCAGCGTGATGCCGAGCCCCATGATCATGGGCGCGAGTGGCAGCGCGGAGAGGCCGTACTTGCCAAGCGCCGTGAATGCGGTGAGCGCCCCACCACCCGCGGCGGACCAGCCGATGGCGCGCCAGTCCGCCCTGGTGCTGACCAGATAGTGTTCGCCGGTCTGGCCGGTATGCTCCGTGACCTTTTGCGCGAGACGCCTGGTCGAGATGCGCGCCAGGGAGCGGATGCCGCGCTGCCGGTAGCTGCCGCGCACCAGCTCCGCGACGAACCCCCGCCCGTCGCCGTTGCTGCTCGCCAGCCGCAGCAGGACATCCAGCCGCTCGAGCAGCGCCTCCAGCAGTTCGAGCCGGAACACCAGATCCAGGGAGACGCCGCGGACCTCCAGCCGGGCATGGGCATCCTCGAGCGCGTTGCGGCAGTGCTCGAGACAGTACTCCCATTCGCGACGCGCAGTCGCGTCGTGCGGCCGGTCGCTGAAGGCCAGGACGATGCCGGGGAGGCGGAAGAAGGGAGAGTCGGTATCGCGGCCCCTCGGATTGAGCTCGATGAGCTCCCGGTGGAGGCCGAGCGCCCCAACGCGGATCGCCGTGACACTGGCGGCGTCGAGCAGCGACCGTTCGGACGGGCGGAGGACGGGCCCCCACTCGGCCAGCGCTTCCGCCGGCAGCGACGCGACCCACTCGGCGTCCGGCTCGCCCAGGGGAAGTCGAGCCAGGAGCACGAACAGATCGTCGGGCGGCTGCAGCCGGGGGACGACACGGTCCATCATCCGCCCGATGGCTTCCCGGAAGATCGAAGGGGTCGTTGGGAGCCCGGTCTCCGCCAGCAGGCGCACCATCGACCGCTCGTCCCAAAGGTCACGCAGGCGTTCGATGATGACCGTGCGGTCGGGGTGGGCTTCCAGTGCCGCCGCGAGCACCCCGAGCCGCCTGGTGCGCGGCACCTCGGGGCCCTGCCGCTCCGCGCTCGCATCGAGCACCCAGCGGAGCAGCGCTTGGAGCGCCGGCGTGGGGGCACCGTCCCGCAGGCCGTCCAGAAGGATCTTCGCCTGGGAACTGGGCGGCTGAGCTGTCATCGGGTGAGCAGGGTGGTCAGATCGCGCTCCGGGTGGGAGTCCCGACCAGGTCAGTGGTCGGCCCGCGGCTTCATTAAGAAGCTCCCGGCGGGGACTTCGGTCAACCTCGCCCTTGACGGCTCGCCCCCGAGGCCGCTTCATCAGGGCCTCATGCCGGCTTCACGGTCCCTCCCGAGTTTCCAAGGACGATGAGCCATATCCCGCGGGACGCCCTGCGCTCCTGGTTTCTCGGCCCGCGCGCCGAGAACGCCGAGTTGTTCGAGCGCCTGGTCACCGAAGCGCTGCGTGACCATGTCTTCTGGCGGCGGAACTACCATCCGGAGGACCGGGCGGTCATCAGCGAGACCGACAAGCGGAGCCCGGGGTACGAGGAGGCGGTTGCCACGCTGACCCAGGAGCTGATCGGGCTCCTGGCCGAGCTCAAGCGCGACGTGCCCTTCTTCAGCGGGCGCTACAAGGGGCACATGCTCTTCGAGCAGACGCTCGCCTCGCAGATCGGCTACTTCGCCGCCATGCTGTACAACCCCAACAACGTCACGACCGAAGTCGCGCCCGTCACGACCCGGCTCGAGCTCGAGGTCGCCGCACAGCTGGCCGCGATGATCGGCTACGATCCGGGCCGCGCCTGGGGCCACCTCACCTCGGGTGGAACGGTCGCCAACTTCGAGGCGCTGTGGATGGCCCGGAACATCCTGTATCTGCCGGTGGCGGCCGCGGCAGCGGCTCGCGAGCGGGGCCTGACCATCGAGGTGGCACGCCCGGACGGCTCCCGCAGCCGGGTGGACGGGCTCGGGCTCTTCGAGCTGCTCAACATCCGCAACGAGGATGCGCTCGATCTCTGGGACCGGGTCTGTGACGCGGTGCCGGTTCCGGAACGGCGTTCGGCCCTCGAGAAGCACACCCTTGCCTCCGCCGGCTACCAGGAATACACCCGCCGCCTCGGGCGCACCTTCGGGGATCCGCTGCCCGACAGTGTGGTGCTGGTCGCGGCGACGGCGCACTACTCGTGGGAGAAGATCGTCCGTGCCCTCGGCATCGGGTCCGACCAGCTGGTGTTCGTGCCGGTGGACGGGCGATACCGCATGGATCCCGACGCGCTCTGGGAGCGGCTCGAGGCGCTCGCCACCAGCCGGACCCCGGTGCTGGCCTGTGTCAGCGTCTGCGGCACGACTGAGGAAAGCGCGGTGGACCGGCTCGATCGGGTACTGGAGGTGCGGGCCCGCGCCGAGCAGGAGCTGGGGCTCACCTTCCATCTGCATTCCGATGCCTGCTTCGGAGGTTACGCCGCCGCGGTGACCTGGAAGGCGGACGGCACTCGCCGGCGGGCCGAGGAAATCCGCGCGGCGACCCGGAGCGAGTGGCCGCCGGAGGAATGGGTGCAGTCGATGGTGGCGCTGGGCTGGGCGGATTCGGTAACGATCGATCCGCACAAGATGGGCTACGTACCGTACCCCGCCGGCGCCGTGCTGCTGCGCGACCGCCGCGCCCGCAACCTGGTCGCGGTGGATCCTCCCTATCTGGCCCCGGCCGAAGTCGGCATCGGCACGCCGGAGCGGTACCTCGGCCAGTTCATCTTCGAGGGCTCGAAGCCCGGCGCGGCGGCCGCCGCGGTCTGGCTCAGCCACAAGGTGCTGCCGCTCGACGAACGTGGGTACGGTTACCTCATCGAACAGACGGTCCTGGGCGCGCGCCGACTCCACGCCGCGCTGCGCGACGCGGACCTGGCGCCGTTCCGCCTGGTGGTCCTGTCGGTGCCGGACATCAACATCGTGACCTACCTGGTGCATCACCCCTCGCTCCGCTCGCTCGACACCGTGAATCGGTTCAACGAGCGGGTCTATCAGGAGCTGAGCCTGAACCGCCCCGGCGGCCCCCCCGACTACATCATCACCCGCACCCGGTTCCAGAGCCCGATGTACGATGGCGCCATCGACCCGGTGCTCGAGCGGCTCGGGGTGGTGCCGGTGGAGGAGTGGAAGCGGAGCGGGTCGGCAGGACTGGTGGTGCTGCGGATGACGGTCATGGACCCCTTCCTCACGGCGCCTCCTCCGGCGCCCGACCACGTGCGCGGTTTCATCGCCGCCTTGCACCATGCCTCCGGAGTCGCGCTGGCAGCCCCGGCTGCCGGCGGAGTCGAGTGAGCGACCGACATGATCGAGCCATTTCG
>Ga0153915_10004551_pt1 | contig 12780 bp, 11 predicted proteins | sample Opewatmetagenome_2_FD_107003 | JGI IMG/M metagenome (GOLD analysis project Ga0153915, IMG submission 107003) | Freshwater wetland microbial communities from Ohio, USA - Open water 3 Core 3 Depth 3 metaG | ecosystem: Environmental > Aquatic > Freshwater > Wetlands | place: USA: Ohio, Lake Erie... | reverse complement strand
TCGTGAACCAGCGCGAAATCGGGGTCGACACGCAGAGCTTCTCGAACGCCCTGCGCGCGGCCCTGCGCCAGGATCCCGACGTGATCCTGGTGGGTGAGATGCGCGACTTCGAGACCATCGAGACCGCCATCACCGCCGCCGAGACCGGCCACCTGGTGATGAGCACGCTCCACACCCTCGACGCGACGGAGACCATCAACCGGATCATCTCCGTCTTCCCGCCGTACCAGCAGAAGCAGGTGCGGCTCCAGCTCGGCTCGATCCTGAAGGCCGTGATCTCCCAGCGCCTGGTGCCGCGGGCGGACGCCAAGGGCCGCGTGCCGGCGCTCGAGGTGCTGGTCACCACGGCGCGCGTCCGCGAGTGCATCGCCGACAAGGATCGCACCAAGGAGATCCACGACGCGATCGCCAAGGGCTTCACCACCTACGGCATGCAGACCTTCGATCAGTCCCTGATGCACCTGGTGAAGAGCCAGCTCGTGACCTACGACGAGGCGCTGAAGCACGTCTCCAACCCCGACGACTTCGCGCTGCGCTTCCGGGGCATCGCCTCCACCTCCGACGGCACCTGGGACGACTTCGAGGGCGACGAGGAGGAGAAGAAGGGAGAGGGCCAGGCCCCCCCCGAGCCGACCGCCGCCTCCGCCGCCAAGCCCCCCAAGGACGAGGCCGACGACCTGATCGAGCGCTTCTAGCGCCCCCGGCCCCGGATCGTCCCCCCCGCGGATCTCTCCTATAGTCGCGGTGTTGCGTCCGCAGGAGACCCGCATGCCGGCCACGCCGACCAGCGCCCGGGAGATCCGCGAGGCCTTCCTCCGCTTCTTCGAGCGGCGGGGGCACCGGATCGTCCCGAGCGCCTCCCTGGTCCCCGAGGGAGATCCGACCCTCCTCTTCACCAATGCCGGCATGGTGCCCTTCAAGCGGGTCTTCCTCGGCGAGGAGAGCCGGGGCTACGTCCGCGCCACCAGCTCCCAGAAGTGCATGCGCGTCTCGGGCAAGCACAACGACCTCGAGAACGTGGGCCGCACGCCGCGCCACCACACCTTCTTCGAGATGCTCGGGAACTTCTCCTTCGGCGACTACTTCAAGCGCGAGGCCATCGAGTTCGCCTGGCAGCTCGTGACCGAGGGCCTCGGCATCGCGCCCGAGCGGCTGGTGGCGACGGTCTTCCGCGAGGACGCGGAGGCACACAAGCTCTGGCGCGAGGGGATCGGGCTCCCGGCCGAGCGCGTGTTCCACCTGGGCGAGGACGACAACTTCTGGGCCATGGGCGACACCGGGCCCTGCGGCCCCTGCTCCGAGATCCACGTGGACTTCGGCCGGCCGTCGAGCTGCGTGAACCCCGACTGCAACCCCTCCTGCGACTGCGGCCGCTTCCTCGAGATCTGGAACCTCGTCTTCATGCAGTTCGATCGCGACGCCTCGGGACGGCTGAACCCCCTGCCGAAGCCGTCGATCGACACCGGCGCCGGGCTCGAGCGCCTGTCGGCGATCGTGCAGGGGGTACGCTCGAACTACGACACCGATCTCTTCCGGTCGATCCTGCTTCGGGCGCAGGAGCTCTCCGGCGTGGCGCTCGGGAGCGACCCGGAGAAGGACGTCTCGCTGCGCGTGGTGGCGGACCACGCGCGCGCCTGCGCCTTCCTGGTGGGCGACGGCGTCCTTCCCGCCAACGAGGGCCGCGGCTACGTGCTGCGGCGCATCCTGCGCCGCGCCGCGCGCCACGGCGTGCTGCTCGGCCTCGAGCGCCCGTTCCTGCACCGCGTCGCGGACGCCGTGATCGACGAGATGGCGGGCGCCTACCCCGAGCTCTCCGAGCGCCGCGCCTACATCACCGACCGCATCGCGCGCGAGGAGGAGCGCTTCCTGGAGACGCTCTCGAAGGGGCTCGCGCTGCTGGAGGGCGAGATCGGCGAGCTTCGCGCGCGCGGCGGCCGCGCGCTTCCCGGCGAGGTGGTCTTCAAGCTCTACGACACCTTCGGCTTCCCGCTCGATCTCACCGCCGACATCCTGCGCGGCCACGGCCTCGAGCTCGACCAGCCCGGCTTCGACGCCGCCATGGACGAGCAGCGCGAGCGGGCGCGCGCCGCCTGGAAGGGGAGCGGCGAGACGGTGGTGGAGGAGGTCTACGCCCGGCTCGGCTCGGAGCTCTCGACCGCGTTCCGCGGCTACGAGACCCTGGAGCTCCGCTCGGTGGTGCGGGCGCTGCTGCGCGACGGGCAGCCCGTGGAGCTGGCCCGCGAGGGCGATTCCGTGGAGATCGTGACCGACGAGACGCCCTTCTACGCCGAGGGAGGCGGCCAGGTGGGCGACCGCGGCACGATCGAGACGCCGGGCGGCCGCGTGGAGGTGCACGACACGCAGCGTCCCTCCGGCACGCTGGTGGTGCACCGCGGGAAGGTGGTGGCGGGAGAGGTGCGGGTGCAGGAGCACGCTCGCCTCGCGGTGGACCCGGAGGCCCGCGCGGCCACCGTGCGCAACCACTCGGGCACGCACCTCCTGCACGCGGCGCTGCGCCGGGTGCTCGGGCCGCAGGCGATGCAGAAGGGCTCGCTGGTGGCGCCGGACCGGCTGCGCTTCGACTTCACGCACGACGCGCCGCTCGGCGACGCGGAGATCGACCGCATCGAGGACCTGGTGAACGGCTGGATCGAGCGCGACGCGCCGGCCGAGGTGCGGCTCCTGCCCTACGCCCAGGCGATCGAGGCCGGCGCCATCGCGATCTTCGAGGAGAAGTACGGCGACGAGGTGCGCGTGATCCGCTTCGGAGACTTCTCGACCGAGCTCTGCGGCGGCACCCACGCCCGAGCGAGCGGCGAGATCGGTCTCCTGAAGGTGATCGGCGAGACGGGCATCGCCTCGGGCGTGCGGCGCATCGAGGCCCTGACCGGGCTCGGCGCGCTGGCCCACCTGCGGGCGCAGGAGCGCCGGCTGCGCGACCTGGCCGAGGCGCTGAAGGCGCCGGTGGGCGAGCTGCCGGCCCGGGTGGAGAAGCTGCTGGAGGAGAAGCGTGCCCTCGAGCGCGAGCTGGAGAAGCTCCGCTCCGAGCGACGCGGCGCGGTGTCGGGAGACCTGGCCTCCCAGGCGCGTGACGTGAACGGCGTGAAGGTGCTGGCGGCGCGAGCGGAGGGCGCGGACCCGAAGGAGCTGCGGGCGATGGTGGACGACCTGCGGGCGCGGCTGCGGAGCGGGATCGTGCTGCTCGCGGCCGAGGCCGAAGGGCGGGTGCAGGTGGCGCTCGGCGTGACGCCCGACCTGACGGGCCGCTTCCACGCGGGCGAGCTGGTGCGCGAGATCGCCGAGCTGCTGGGCGGGAAGGGCGGAGGACGCCCCGACTTCGCCCAGGCCGGCGGGCGCGACGCCACGAGGCTGCCGGAGGCCTTCGCGCGCCTCCACGCGCGGGTGGCCGCGGCGTGAGCGGGCCCTGGTTCGTGCCGGATCCCTATCGGCCGCGCCGACGGCCGACGCGCGAGGTCCGGGTCGGCGAGGTCGGCGTCGGCGGGCGGCACCCGATCCGCATCCAGTCCATGACCACCACCGACACCTGCGACACCGCGGCCAGCGTGGCGCAGGTGGAGCGCCTGGTCCGTGCGGGCTGCGAGATCGTGCGGCTCACGGCCCCGTCCATCCGCGACGCCGAGAACCTGGGGGAGATCAAGCGCGAGCTGCTGCGGCGCGGCGTCGCCGTGCCGCTGGTGGCGGACATCCACTTCACGCCGAACGCGGCGATGCTCGCGGTCGAGCACGTGGAGAAGGTCCGGGTGAACCCCGGCAACTACGCCGACAAGAAGAAGTTCGAGGTTCGCGAGTACGGCGACCGCGAGTACGCCGAGGAGATCGAGCGGGTGGCGGAGCGGTTCCGCCCGCTGGTGCGCCGCTGCCGGGAGCTCGGGCGGGCGCTCCGCATCGGCACCAACCACGGCTCGCTCTCCGACCGCATCCTGAACCGCTACGGCGATACGCCGCTCGGGATGGTGGAGTCGGCCCTCGAGTTCCTGGACGTCTGCGAGGACGAGGGCTTCCACGACGTGGTCTTCTCCATGAAGGCCAGCAACCCGCAGGTGGCGATCCAGGCCTACCGCCTGCTGGCGGCGCGGCTGGAGGAACGCCGGCCCGGGGCGCCGAGCTATCCGTTCCACGTCGGTGTCACCGAGGCGGGTGACGGCGAGGACGGGCGCGTGAAGTCCGCGATCGGGATCGGCGCGCTCCTGGAGGACGGGATCGGTGACACCATCCGCGTCTCCCTCACCGAGGATCCGGTGAAGGAGGTGCCGGTCGCCCGGGCGCTGGCTCGCCGCTACGACGCGCGCTGGGCCGCGGGCGCCCAGGCGCTGGCCGCGCCGCTGGATCCGGGAGCGCCCTTCGTGGACGATCCGATCGCCCACGCACGCCGCGCGACCCGCGAGGTCTCCGCCGGCGGGCTCGCCATCGGCGGCGCGAGCCCGGTGCGCGTGGAGCTCGAGCTCGGCGTCCTTCCCGACGACCCGGCGGCCGCGGGGCGGCGGCTGGCGGGCGCGCTCTTCGCACGGGGCGATCTCGCCTGCGAGGGGCTGCTGGTGGACGTGTCCGACGCGGCGGCGGCGGAGCGCCTTCCGGCCTTCGCCGACGCCCTCGCCAAGGGCGGCCTGCAGGCGCCCCTCGCGGCGCGCGCTCCGGCCGAGCTCGCCGGCGCGCTGCGCGGCGTCGCGCGCCTCGTGGTCGCCGTCGCGCCGGGCGATCCCGTCGAAGGGCTTCGAGCCGTGGCGCGCGCGGCGGCGGCGCGCGGGGTCGCCCTCGAGTGGAGCCTCTGCGCCGAGGGGCCCGCGCTCCTCGCGCTCCTCGACCCCGTGCTCGCCGCCGGCCGCGAGGCGGGCCTCGCGGCGACCCTCTTCTCCGCCGACGCCGCGCTCCCGGTGCACGCCGCGCGCCTCCTGGCGGCGGGCCTGCGCGCGCGGGGCGCCGGCGACGCGCCGATCGTGCTCCGACACCGAGATGGGTCAAGTGACGACGCGGACGAGGCGCTGCTCCGCGCGGCCACCGATCTCGGGGCGCCGCTCTGCGACGGGATCGGCGACGCGGTGGCCCTCGGCGGGTCCCTCGCGGCCGATCCTGCCCGCGCCACCGACCTCCTCTACCGCATCCTCCAGGGCGCGCGTCTGCGCACCACCCGGACGGAGTTCATCTCCTGCCCCTCCTGCGGCCGCACGCTCTTCGACCTCGAGGAGACGACGGCTCGCATCAAGGAGCGCACGCAGCACCTCCCCGGCGTCAAGATCGCGATCATGGGCTGCATCGTGAACGGTCCTGGCGAGATGGCGGACGCGGACTTCGGCTACGTGGGCTCCGGCCCCGGCGTGGTGAACCTCTACGTCGGCAAGGAGGTGGTGGAGCGCCACGTGGCGCAGGCCGAGGCCCCCGACCGGCTGGTGGACCTGATCCGCCGCCACGGCCGCTGGGTCGATCCGGCCTGAGCGAGAGCGAGCCCGCCGCCGGTCGCTGCGAGCTACGGCGGCGGCGCGGCGACGTCGTGTGGTGTCGGCTCGGGGGAGCCGTGCAGGCGGGCCTGGAGCGCATCGAAGGCGGCGAGCGAGCGGGAGCTGGCCAGGAAGTCGCTGTCGCGGCCCGCGATCGCGATCAGAGCCGCCAGCAGGAGCGCCGCCAGGAGCGCACCCTCGACCACGCCGAGGGCGCCGCCGCCGAGACGGTCGGCGAAGCCGAGCCCGGCGGCCTCGGCGCCGCGGCGCACGAGGCCGGCGACGATCGCCACCGCGAAGAGCACCGCGAGGCCGATCGCCGTGACGGCGATCCCGTACACCACCGCCGGCGGGAAGCCCGGCAGATAGGGCTTCAGCGCCGCCGCTCCCGCATCGCCGAAGGCGCGCGCCACCCACACGGCGGCCACCAGGCCCGCCAGGCGGAGGACCTCGCGCACCAGCCCGTGGAAGAAGCCGCGCAGGGCGGCCACGCCGAGCAGGCAGAGCAGGACGACGTCGAGCGGAGCCACGTTCACCCCCGCGCGCGAGTCTACTCCATCGCATGAGCGCAACGCGTCCCGACGCGATCGTGATCGGCGCCGGCCACAACGGCCTCGCGGCGGCGGCCTATCTCGCGCGCGGGGGGCTCCGCGTGGTGGTGCTGGAGCGGCGGGAGCGGGTGGGCGGGGCCTGCGTGACCGAGGAGCTCTGGCCGGGTCACCGGGTCTCGCGGGCGGCCTACGTGGCCGGCCTCCTGCGCCCGGCGCTGCTGCGCGAGCTCGGTCTGGCCGGGCGGGGCCTGCGGCTCCTGGCGCGGCATCCCTCCTCCTTCACCCCGCTCCCGGGCGATCCGGGTCTCCTCCTCGGGCCCGACGCCGCGCTCTGCCGGCGGGAGATCGGCCGCTTCTCCGAGGGCGACGCCGAGGCCTACCCCCGCTACGAGGCCCTCCTCGACGGCTGCGCCCGCGCGCTCGAGCCCCTCCTCGACGTCCCCCCGCCGGATCCCCTGCGGCCGCGGCTTCGCGATCTGCCAACGCTCTTCCGTGTCGCTGCGGGCCTGCGCCGCCTGGGCCGGGAGCTGCCGCGGGCGCTCGGCCTCCTGCTCGGCGCGGCGCGCCCGGTCCTCGAGCGCTTCTTCGAGAGCGAGCCCCTGCGCGCCACCCTCGCCACCGACGCCCTGATCGGCGCCTGGGCCGGGCCCGGGAGCCCGGGGACGGGCTACGTGCTCTTCCACCACGTGATGGGCGAGACGAACGGCGAGCGCGGCGTCTGGGCCTACGTCGAGGGCGGGATGGGGCGTCTCTCGGAGGCGCTGGCGGCCGCCGCGCGGGACGCCGGCGCCGAGATCCGGCTGGAGGCGCCGGTGGCGCGTGTCCTGCTGAAAGACGGACGCGCGGCGGGCGTCCTGCTGGAGGACGGCAGCCCGCTCGAGTCGCGGGTCGTGGTCTCGAACGCCGATCCCAGGCGCACGCTCCTCGGCCTGGTGGGCGCCGAGCACCTCGCGCCGGAGCTCGCCCGCGAGGTGGCGGCCCTCGACTTCCGCAGTCCTTCGCTGAAGCTGAACCTGGCCCTCGATCGCCTGCCGCGCTTCGCCGGGCGCTCGACGGCGGGAGTCGGGCCCGAGCACGTGGGCACGATCCACGTCGGGAGCGAGGATCTGGACGCGCTCGAGCGCTCCTTCGCCGCTGCCGCCGCCGGCCGCCTGCCCGAGCGTCCGATGCTCGAGCTCACGATCCCCTCGACGCTCGACCCGAGCCTCGCGCCCGCCGGGCGCTACGTGGCCTCGCTCTTCGTGCAGCACGTGCCCTTCGCGATCGCCGGGAGCTCCTGGGACGCGGAGCGCGAGCGCTTCGCCGACCGCGTGCTGGCGCAGGTGGACGAGGTCGCGCCGGGGTTCGCGGCGAGCGTGGCGGAGCGCGAAGTGCTGGCGCCGCCGGACCTCGAGCGGATCTTCGCGCTCTCCGGCGGGAACCTCTTCCACGGCGCCATGGGCCCGGACCGCCTGCTCTTCCTGCGGCCGCTCCCCGGCTGGTCTCGCTACCGGACGCCGATCGGCGGGCTCTACCTCTGCGGTGCGGGCACCCACCCCGGCGGCGGCGTGATGGGCGCCTGCGGGCGCAACGCCGCCGGCGAGGTGCTGCGCGACCTCGGACTGCGCCGGCGCTGAGCTACAGCGGCGCCTGGTGGAGGTAGGCGCGCAGACCCTGGATCTCCTCCGACTGCTCCGCGATCTCGTCCCTCAGCAGGTCCCGCATCGAGAGCATCGCGACCACGCGACCGTCCAGCATCACCGGAAGATGCCGGCAGCCCGCGCGGTACATCTTCTCCATCGACTCGGAGCGGGTCTCCTCGATGTCGGCGGTGACCACCTCGCGCGTCATCACGCTCTCCACGCAGGTGGCGTGCGGGTCACGGCCCGCCACCAGCACGCGCGTCATGAGGTCGCGCTCGGAGAACATCCCGACCAGCTGCTCTCCGTCGAGGACGGGCAGCGCCCCGACGCGGGCCCGCGTCATCTTGGCGGCGACCTCGAGGACGTTCTCGTCGGGTCGCGCCGAGATGAAGCTGGTGCGTCTCACCACGTGGCGAAGATTGTGCATGGCTCACCTCCTGCCGTCCGACGGCAGGAAAGCGCCCCGGAGAAGGCGGAGCAGCCGGTGAGCAAGGTCCGCCGGAGGGGCACTCGCGGACGGCAACCCCACTCCACCACGCCCGGGCGGCGTTGGCAAGCGACGAGTTGTCACGGGGGTCCGGCCGCCGCGCGGCCTCGGCTCAGCCGACGGGGGGCTCCCCGGAGGCGCCGGACGGCGCCTCTCCGGCGTCCTGGCGCGCATCCCCCGCGGCTCCGGAGTCGGGCTCCTGCGGCGCGGCCTCCGCGAGCGCCGGGCGAGCGGCCTCGGCGGCGCCCACCATCCGCAGGTACCAGCCCGCCTCGCGCCGCCCGGGGTCCCGCCGCAGCGCCTCCCGCCACTCGCGGACGGCGTCGGGCGTGCGGCCGAGGCTGTAGTAGGTGAGGCCGAGCTGGACCTGGGCGGCCAGGAAGTCGGGGTTCACGCGCAGGATGCGGCGCAGCTCCTGCAGCGCCTGGTCCGGCAGACCCGCCTCGCGCAGGGCGGTCGCCAGGCGCTGGCGGATGTCGTGGAAGTCCGGGCAGCGGTCGAGCGCCTTGCGGTAACACTCGATGGCGTCGCGCAGCTCCCCCACGTCGCGGTAGGCGTCGCCGAGCGCGGCCTGGAGGTTCGCGAGCTTTCCGCGCGTGGTGGCGTCGAGCGCGCCCTCCTCCCAGCGCGGCGCGGCGGCGCTCGCGGGGGCCAGCGCGCGCGCCCGCTCGAAGTCGCCGAGCCGCTCGTAGATCGTGCGCAGCGCCAGCATCGCCTCGGCATAGCCGGGGTTGATGCGCAGCGCCTCCTCCAGTCGATCGCGCGCGGCCTCGAGCTCGCCGCGCTGCTCAAAGATCAGGGCGATCATGTAGAGGACGTCGGGGAACCCGCGGCGGGTGGCGAGGAGCCGCTCGAGATGGGGCAGCGCCGCCTCGGGCTCGCCTCGCTCGAAGTGCTGGCGGCCCCGCTGATAGGCCTCGCGCTCCTCGGCGCTGAGCTCTGCGGCAGGCCCGGTCACGAGCTCAGTTGGCCGAGGGAACCCAGTCGGCCGCGGACTCGGCGACGTCGGTACCGCGGTAGTTGTTCAGGATCACCTCGAAGATCTTCTTCGCCTCGTCGGTGCGGTTCATCTTCGAGTAGCAGACGCCGAGCTTGTAGAGCGCGTCGGCGTCGAGCCCGAGTCCGGGATACTTGTCCAGGACGTCGCGATAGCGGTCCGCCGCCGACTGGTACTCCGCGCGGTCCATGTAGAAGTCGCCGATGTCGAGCTCGTGGTCGGCGAGCCGCGTGCGGAGCTCCTTCCACATCCGCTCGCCATCCGCGACGTAGGGCGAGCTCGGGTACTTGGAGAGGAGCGTATCCAGGAAGCCCAGCGCCTGACGCGTCGCCGTCTGGTCGCGATTGGCCGTCTTCGCCTGGTTGTAGTGGCAGAGCGCGGCGCGATAGATGGTGTAGGGCACGAGCTCGTGCTGCGGATGCAGGTCGCCGAAGTCGCGGTAGTAGGACAGCGCCTCGTCGTACTTGCCCTGATCGAAGTAGGTGTCGGCGATCTTCACCTCGGCCAACACCGCGTAGTCGCTGTAGGGATAGTTGTCGACGATCTGCTGGAAGGTCTCGATCGCCTTGGCGTGGTCCACCATCGGGATCACACCGATGACGCGTCGGCCTTCGAGGAGCGTGTTGCCCTTGCGGAAGAGATCCTCCGCCGAGGGCGTGTTCTCGACCGTCGGCGGCGGCGTCTTGGCCGCGCAGGCGAGGCCGAGGCAGGTGAGGAGGGCGACTGCGAGGCCAGACCGACGCGGCACGGCAACCCCCCGGCATTGAAAGAGAACGCACCTCAGGCTATCGGATCGTCTCGGCCGCCGTCAACTTGCGGCGCCACGAGCCGGAAAGAGGAGCCCCGATGCCCCACGAGCACCTTCGAAATCTCCACCTCGACCGCCGCCTGCTGCGACGGCGGGGCTGGATCTCCGAGCGGGAGCTCGAGCGGGAGCTCGCCAAGCTGCCCGATGCGGCGGAGAAGGCGCAGCCGGCGGAGGGCGAGCCCCCGTCCCCGCCGTCCGGGGCTCCCGGCAGGTAGCCGGGTCCCGCGCCCGGCCCCGGCAGCCCCGAGAACGCCGTGATCAAGGCGAAGTTCGGCGACCGCCTCGACGGCTGGATCCACGCCGCGCTCCCGTTCCTGTTCAGGCGCCGGATCGACCCGAACTTCCTGACCTTGCTCGGCCTCGCGATCTCGCTGGTCGCGAGCGTGGCCTTCGCCGGCGGCTGGCTCCGCAGCGGGGGCGTCCTGATCCTGGTGGGCGGCTTCTTCGACCTGGTGGACGGCGTGGTGGCGCGCCATCACGGCACGTCGAGCACCTTCGGCGCCTTCCTCGACTCGACCCTCGACCGTCTGGTGGACATGCTGCTCCTGCTCGGCATCCTGATGCACTTCGCGGTGGTGGACCGGCCGGGCGGGGTGCTGCTCTCGGGGGTGGTCCTGGTGGCCAGCGTCATGACCTCCTACGCCAAGGCTCGCGCCGAGCGCTACGTGCCGGACTTCGGGGGCGGCGTGCTCGAGCGGGGCGAGCGGGTGGGCCTGCTGGCGGCGGGCGCGATCCTGGGCTTCCTGGTGCTCGCGCTCTGGATCGTGGCGATCGGCGCCACGATCACCGTGATTCAGCGCTTCCTCCTCGCGCGGCGGGAGATGGAGCGCCTCGATGCCGCGGCGCGCGCCGACGCGGCGGAGCAGGGTGGATGACGAAGGACGCGGCCCCTCCGGCGGGCGAGGAGCGGCTCCCCGCCATCGACTTCTCCACCTTCATCCTCTCGCTCTCCACCTCGGCCCTCTACCACCTCGGGCTGGTGGCCGACCCCGAGACCGGGCAGCCCGGTCCGAAGAACCTGGCGCTGGCCCGCCAGACGGTGGACACGCTCGAGATCCTGCAGCGCAAGACGCGGGGAAACCTGGAGCCCGAGGAGGCGCGGCTGCTCGAGAACCTGCTCTTCGAGCTCCGCCTGCGCTGCGTCGAGTCCGCGAAGTGACGCAGGCCGCGGCGGCGCGCGAGGCCGCGTGGGTCGCGCCGCGCGGGCTGCGTCTCGCCGCGCCCGCCAAGGTGAACTTCGGCCTGCGCGTCACGGGCCGGCGGCCCGACGGCTACCACGAGCTCGAGAGCCTCTTCCTCCCGCTCTCGCTCGCCGACGAGCTCGAGCTCCGGCTGGAGACGGCGCCGGGCGGAGCGGGCGGCGCTCCGGAGCTGACGGTGGAGGGCCCGGCGGCAGCCGGGGTGCCGGCCGACGGCTCGAACCTGGTGGCACGGGCGGCCGCGAGCTTCCTGCGCGAGGCCGGGCTCGCGGGGCGTCGGATCGCGATCCGGCTCCACAAGCGGGTGCCCGCAGCCGCCGGCCTCGGCGGCGGCTCGAGCGACGCCGCGGCCGTCCTGCGCGGGCTGGACCAGCTCCTTCCCCGGGCGCTCTCGGGCGAGGCCCGGGCCGCGCTGGCCCTCCGTCTCGGCGCCGACGTCCCGTTCTTCCTCGATCTTCGGCCTGCCCTGGTGCGCGGGATCGGCGAGCGGATCGAGCCGGTGGAGGGCCTCCCGCCCGCCGCCCTGCTGCTAGCCCACCCCGGCAGCGGCCTCGCCACCGCCGCGGTCTACCGCGCCTACGACGAGGCCGGCGTCGCGTTGACGCCTCCGGGGGCCGGCTCTACGATGCGGGCGCTCTCGAGGCTTCGAGGGCGGGATGGGTGTGTCCGATGGTCCCGCTCGGGTCCGGGGTCGGGTCCCGAATCGGCTCCGGAATCGGGTCCGGGAGCCCCGCTCGCCCGCGATGCCTTGGCGAGCCTCCTCGACAACGACCTCGAGCCCGCGGCGCGGCGGCTGTGTCCCGCGCTCGATGGCTTGCGGGAGCGGCTCCGCGCCTCGGGCGCGCTGGCGGTCGGGATGTCGGGGAGCGGACCGTCCGTGTTTGGCGTGTTCGAGGACGAAGCGGGGGCCCGGGCGGCACTCTCCAGGATCTCCCTCGCGCCGCCGGCCTGGGCCCGTGTCGTGACGACGATGGGCTCGGCCTGAGCGCGGGATCGCTGGGGCGTCGCCAAACTGGTAAGGCAGCGGCCTTTGGAGCCGCCATGTGCAGGTTCGAATCCTGCCGCCCCAACCTGCTCCAGCCTGGCGGGGGACCTAGATGCAGGACATGAAGCTCTTCGCCGGCAACTCGAACCCGAGCCTCGCCCGGGACGTGGCCGGCTATCTCGACGTCGAGCTCGGGAAGGTGGAGGTCGGCACCTTCAGCGACGGCGAGGTGAGCGTCGAGATCCGCGAGAACGTGCGCGGCATGGACTGCTTCGTGGTGCAGTCCACCTGCGCTCCGGCCAACACGCACCTGATGGAGCTGCTGATCCTGGTGGACGCGCTGCGCCGCTCCTCGGCCGGGCGCATCACTGCGGTGGTGCCCTACTACGGCTACGCCCGGCAGGACCGCAAGGTGCGCCCGCGCATGCCGATCTCCGCCAAGCTGGTGGCCGACCTGATCTCGGTCTCCGGCACCGACCGCGTGCTCTGCATCGACCTGCACGCCGGCCAGATCCAGGGCTTCTTCAACATCCCGGTCGACAACCTCTACGCCACGCCGGTGCTGCTGCAGGCGATCAACAGCCGCTACGTGGACGACCTCACCATCATCTCGCCCGACGCGGGCGGCGTGGAGCGGGCTCGCGCCTACGCCAAGCGGCTGAACGCCCGGCTGGCCAT
>Ga0153915_10004550_pt1 | contig 12781 bp, 6 predicted proteins | sample Opewatmetagenome_2_FD_107003 | JGI IMG/M metagenome (GOLD analysis project Ga0153915, IMG submission 107003) | Freshwater wetland microbial communities from Ohio, USA - Open water 3 Core 3 Depth 3 metaG | ecosystem: Environmental > Aquatic > Freshwater > Wetlands | place: USA: Ohio, Lake Erie... | reverse complement strand
CCATGAGCAGCTCCTCGATGGTGCCGGAGAGGCCGCGCTTGAGGAGCACCGGCTTCCGGGCCTTCCCGCAGGCCTGGAGCAGGTTGTAGTTCTGCATGTTGCGCGCGCCGATCTGGATCACGTCGGCGTACTGCGCCACCAGGTCCATCCCCTCCGCGTCCATCGCCTCGGTCACGATGGCGAGGCCCGTCTCCTCCCGCGCCCTGGCAAGGTACTCGAGTCCCCTCTTGCCGAGCCCCTGGAAGGAGTAGGGCGAGGTGCGAGGCTTGAACGCGCCCCCACGCAAGGCGACGGCGCCGGCATCGCGCACGGCGTGCGCGGCGGCGACGATCTGCTGCTCCGTTTCCACCGAGCACGGCCCGGCCACGACCACGATGTCCTCGCCGCCGATGGCCACACCCCCCGGCAGGTGCACGACCGTGTTCTCCGTCTTCCACTCGCGTGATACCTGCTTGTACGGCTGGGAGACATGGATGATCTCGAGCACGCCCGGCAGCGCCTCGAGCCGCGACGCGTCCACCTTCCCGTCGTTGCCGACCAGGCCCACGGCCGTGCGCTGCCTGCCTGGCATCGGGCGGGCCTGGTAGCCCATCTCCTCGATGGAGGCGACGACCCGCTGAATCTCCTCCGCGGTCGCGCCGTGCTGCATCACGATCAGCATCGTGCCACCCCTAGCCGCCCAGCTCGAAGCGGTCTCCGTCGGCGGCGAGAGCAACCGGCCCCGTGAACCGCCTGGCAACCACGCCGCACACGTCCACCTGCTCGGTCGGCGGATAGAGATGCGTGAGGACGAGGCGCCCGGCTCGCGCGCCAGCGGCCAGATCGGCCACGGCCTTCGGGGTAAGGTGCCCTTCCACGCCCTCGCCGTCGGGCAGCGAGCACTCGGCCAGGAGCACATCGCAATCCGCCGCCCACGTGGCCAGCTCGCCGCTCGGGCCGGTGTCGCCGGTGTAGACGACGCGCCCCTCGGGAGCCGTCACGCCCAGCGCCACGCTTTCGGGCGTGTGCGGCGTCGGATGCACCTCGAGCATCACGTCGGGCGAGAGGGGAAAGGGCTCGCCCGCCTGCAGGTCGAGGATGCCGATGGGGTATCCGGGGTCGAGCACCCACTCGCCGAAGCCCTGGGCGAGCCCCTTGAGCAGCCGGACCGTCCCCGCCGGGCCGACGATGACCAGGGGCTCCACCCGCTTGGTGGCGTGGCGCAAGGCGAACAGCAGCGCCGGCAGCTCCCCGAAGTGATCCGGGTGGAAGTGGGTCAGGGCCACGTGCGACACCTTCTCCCACGCCAGGGCGAACTGCGCGAGGCGGTGAATGGTGCCCGCCCCGCAGTCCATGAGCAGGCGGACGTCGCCCCGTTCCAGCCAATGGGCCGGCCCCGTCCGCCGCGCCGACGGCGTCACCGTCCCCGTGCCGACGGTGACCAGCGTGAGGGTCATGGTGCTCCAAGGAAGACGATTCGCTTCGTGTCCCGGAAGCCGGGCGCGCTCAGGCGGTAAAGGTACACTCCGGGCCGCACATATGCTCCCGTCTCGTCCTTCCCGTCCCAGGCAAACCGCGGATCGCACGTGCCCAGGGCGTCGCCCGCCGGCCGCCCGTATCGGCCCGCGTCGAGCTGGGCCGGAACCTGGTCGGACGGCACCAGGCGCCGCACCAGCCGGCCCCGCACGTCGTACACATCCAGGCTCACGCCGCCCGGCTGCGCCACGTCGAACCAGATGCACGTCGTGTTCACGCCCAGGCTCCGGTTCGGGAAGGGGTTGGGGAAATTCTGGAACAGGAGCGTGGTGGCCGGGGCTTGCTGGTCGAGGACCAGGAACGTGCCGGTGCTCGTGACCACGGCGCTGTCGGTCGGGCCGAGATGCGCGACGATCTGCCAGCGAAACGGGAGGTTGCGCTCCAGGGGCGTGGTCGGGCGGTAGGTGGTGTCCCGGAGCCCGCGGACCGCGAGTACATAGCCCTGCGGCCCCTCCGACGCGGGATACACGATGAGGTCGTAGGTGAACGGTCCCGGCGGCGCGGCCGCCGCGGGCGAGCGCCAGGCGAAGAGCGGCAGGGAATCGCGGATGCTCTGGCCGCTGGGCGCGTTCAGCGTGAGGAGCGTCGCCCATGGCGGCACCACCAGCGGCCCGAATACCCGCGTGGTCTCCGTGGCCCCCAGTGCCGACCGCGCGATCGCGCGCCAATAGTAGCGGGTACCGGCGGGCCTCGGCGGCAGCAAGGTCACTGCTGAGGTCGTGACGGTGGTGTCGAGCGCGACGGTCGCCAGCGTGCTGTCGAGGCCGACCGCGAGGTGGAAGGTGTCGGGTGCCACGCCGGGCGGCGGCGTGCCCGCGTCCCACGTGAACGTCGGCGTCACACTGTCCAGCGAGTCCAGCGGCGCCAGCGCCTCGAAGCCGGTGGGGAAGGCCAGCGCGCTCAGGGCATCGGGGATGCCCCAGCCGTGGTCGTTGTCGGGCGCGTTCCGGAAGCTGCCGGCGTCCAGGAGGCCGCGCCGGAGCTCGGCGGCTGGCCGCCCGAGCCGCGTCGTTTGCACCAGTGCCGCGATCCCCGCCACCAGCGGGGTCGCGAACGACGTTCCCGATTGGACCGTGTCCCCGCCGCCGGCATAGGCGACGCGCACTCTGAGCCCCGGCGCCACCACCTCCGGCTTGAACCGCCCGTCGGCGGTGGGCCCGCGCGCGCTGAAGGCGGTGACGGCCCCCAGAGAGTCGGTGGCGCCGACCGCGAGGATGTCCCTGGCGTCCGCCGGCGTGTCGAGCGTCTGCAGGGCCGGCCCCGAGTTGCCGACGGCCACCACGACCAGCGTGCCGCGCGCCGCCGCGCTGTCGGCGGCCACCGTCGTCACGGCGACGTCGCCGTTGAGCTGCTGGTAGCTGTAGCTGAAGCCGCCGTCGAAGCTGCGGTAGCCGAGGCTGGACGAGATGATGTCCACGCTCAGCGACTCCGCCATCTCGACCGCGGCCACCCAGTGGTCTTCCTCGACGCGCGTCTCGGTCGGCGTGTACTCGGTCCGCGCCAGGATGAACTGCGCGTCGGGCGCGACGCCGACCAGGCGGCCCGGGCGATTCGCGGCCAGCAGCGACCAGGTGGCGGTGCCGTGAAGCACTCCGTCGGGGTCGGGCAGGCCGACGTAGTCGCGGTAGGCGATGATCCGGGCACCGGCCATGTAGGCATGGGTGGTGTCGAAGCCGGCGTCGAGCATGGCGATCCGGACCCCGGCGCCGCGGAGGCCGAGCCGTTGCACGGCCGGAACGTCGAGCTGCTCGACAGCCCAGGCACCGGGCCCGTAGGTGGTGTCGGCCAGGACGGCGCGCAATACCGATCGGGCGCACGAGGGCGCGGCGCAGGCAGGCGCGTACTCGCGCGCCGGCGCGCCCGGGTGCCCGCGCGTCTCATCCCGCGGCCGCACGTAGACGGTGACCGGCTGAATGCGCCGGACCCCGGGGGCAGCGGCGATCGTCTCCAGCGCGCGGCCATTCAGCTGGGCGGACACGGCCCACACGAACCGGCTCTCGTGACGCACCAGGCCGCCAGCCCCCCGGACGCGCGCCGCCAGGCTGTCGAGATCGGTGCCGGGCTCGGCTATGACCCAGACGAGGAGAGTGGTGTCTGGCCGCGCCAGGGCCGGAGCCAGGCGTGGAGAGACGGTGCGGGGCAGCTGCCCTCGGGCGACGCCGCCCAGGAGGCCCGCCGCGAGCAGGGCGAGCAGGCCGGACCGCATGCTAGGCGGCTTGGATCTCGCTGCCCAGCCGCACGGACACGACGCTCGAGACGCCGGGCTCCTGCATGGTGATCCCGTACACCGCGTCGGCCACGGCCATGGTCCGCGGGTTGTGGGTGATCACGATGAACTGGGTGTTCTCCTTGAACTCCTCCAGCAGCCGCGTGAAGCGGCCGATGTTCGCATCGTCGAGGGGGGCGTCCACCTCGTCCAGGACGCAGAAGGGGCTCGGCTTGGTGAGGTAGATACCGAACAGCAGTGACAGCGCGACCAGGGATCGCTCGCCCTGCGAGAGCATATGGATGCGTTCCGTGCGCTTGCCGCGCGGCTTGGCCGTGATCTCGATCTCCGACTCCAGCGGGTCACTCTCGTCCAGCAGGAAGACGTCGCAGCTGCCGCCGCTGAACAGCGTCTCGAAGACGCGCTGGAAGTTGGCGCGCGCCGCGGTGAAGGTGGCCGTGAACCGCTCCCGCGCGACGGTGTCGAGCTCGCGCACGCTCTGCTGCAGGGAGTTCTTCGCTGCGAGGATATCGTCCCGTTGCGTGACGAGATGCTCGAGCCGCCGCTTCTCTTCCGCGTGCTCTTCCAGCGCCAGCGGGTTGATGGGCCCCAGGGTGTCGAGCTGCGTCTTGAGCGCTTCGGCTTCCGCCCGCAGCAGCGCCGCGTCGCCGGCGGGCGCGGAAGGCTCCGCGAGGATCTGGTCGAGGCTCTTGCCCCATTCGGCGGCGAGCCGCTCGCCGAGCACGCGCCGCGAGCCCGTCAGCTCACTGGCCTCGAGCTCCAGGCGGTGGGACTCGTCGGTCAGCCCCTCGACCCGCTGGCGCGCCGAGCCGGCGTGCTCCTCCGCGTCCCGCAGGGCCTGCTCCGCCGCGGCCAGGCCCTGCACGGCGCTCCCCGACGCGCGCTCCAGCTCGGCCAGCGCCGCGCGCCGCTCGACCAGCTCTTCCTGCCACGCCGCGCGCTGTGTGCCGAGGGCAGCCATCTCGGTGCCGAGAGCGCCCGCCTCCTCGACCAGTGCCGCGCCGCGCTCGGTGAGCTCCTGGGCCGCCGTGGAGGCCCGCGCTTCGCGCTCCAGCGCAGCCGCGAGGCGAGCCGCCACCTGCGCGTCCTCCACCTGCCAGTGCACCCGGCGCTCCCGCGCCGCCTCATGCTCGTCCTCGAGCTCGGTGAGCCGCGCGCGCTGCGAGGCGAGGCTGCCGTCGAGCTTGATGCGCTCCATCACCGCGGCGGAGAGCCCGGCGTCCAGCTCGACCAGGCGCTGCTGCACCGCGCCCAGCCGCTCGGCGAGCCGTTCCACGAGCGCCACTTCGGTCGCGAGGTCCCGCTCCACGTGCGCCAGCTGCCGACGCGCGTCGTCGGCCTCGGCGGCCGTGCGCCGCTCCTCGCCGCGCGACGTTTCGACTGCCGCCTCCGCCTGTACCGCGTCGCCGTCGCGCTGCTCCAGCTGGCCCGCCGTCACCGCCAGCGCGCGGTCCTGCTCGGCCACCGCGTTCGCGAGGCGCGCCGCGTCGTCGCCGAGCGCCTCGAGCTCCGCGCGGCGCCGCAGCGGCCCGCCGGCGCCCGCAGGTCCCGGCAGGAAGACGGCGCCGTTGGCCCGGATGATCGCGTCGCCGGCGGGCGCAAACGGCCTGGCGCCGGCCAGCAGGGAGCGCACCCAGGCCGCGGCCGGCCCCGCGCTCTCGACCCGGGAGGCCAGCCCGTCGCCGTCCGCCGAGCCGGCGGGTCCCGGGTCGAGGGGGAGCAGCAGCAGCGGGCCGGTGCCGGCGTCATGGTGCCACGCGTGGATCGCGTCGCAGGTGGCGAGATCCGACACCACAACCGCGTGCATCCACTCGCCCAGCACATGCTCCGCCTGCTCGGCGTCTTCGCGTCGCACCTTCACGAAGTCGGCCAACGGCCCGAGCACCGCCCCGCCGAAGCGCTCGCGGGCGCCCAGCAGCGCCGCCGCCGCGGGCGCCAGGCCGACGTGGTCGCGCTCCAATTGCTCGAGCGCGCCCTTGCGCGCCGACGCCTGGGCGAGCGCCTCCTCGGTCGCCCGGCGGTCGGCGCGCAGCCGTGCCTCGTGCTCGCGCGCCTCCGCCAGCGCATGGCGCGCGCGGTCTGCCTCGAGCCCGAGCGAGACCACGCGCTCGGCCAGGGCGCCGTGCCGCGTGCCTGCTTCCGCCGCGTGCGCCGCTGCGACGTCGCGATCGCTCGACAGCGCGGCCCGGCGCGCCTCCGCGGCGCCCAGCTCCTCCCTGAGATCGGCCAGCTCTCGGTCCAGCGCCTGCCGCTCGCCGTCGAGCCGGCGTACGGTCTCCGCCTGGAGCTGCAGGGCTTCCTCGACGCTGCGCAACGCCGCGCGCTGCTCGGCCAGGTGGGCGCGCGTCCGCTCTTCGGCCGCCACGCGCGCCTCGAGCTCCTGCTGCACGGCGGCGCGGTCGCGCTCCGCGGACTGGCGCTCGGCCCCCGCCGCCTCCCGCTCGCGGGCAACCCGGGCCGCCGCCGCCGCGGCGTCCGCGTGCTCCGCCAGGGCCCGTTCCCGGCGCGCCGTCGCGTTGGCCTGCCGCTCGGCTGCGAGCGCGAGATCGCCGTCCAGCGTGGTCACGGCGAGCCGCGCCTCGCCCACGCGCCGATCCAGCTCCGTCCGCTGCGCCTCCGCGCTGGCGCGCGCCTCGACGGCCACCTGGCGCTCCCGGTCCCGCGCCGCCAACTGCGCCCGGGCCTCCGGCAGCCCCACGGCCAAAGCGTCGCGACGCTCCCCGACGACCGCCAGCGCGGCGTCGATGGCCGCCACATCCAGGCGGGCGAGCGCGGCCACCAGGGCATACCGCTGCGCCGCGAGCTCTCCATGCCGCTCCGCCCGGCGCCGCTGTCGCGACAGGCTGCGCACCCGCGATTCCAACTCGACGATGAGCTGCTCGAGCTGCGTCAGGTCGACCGCCGTTTCCTCCAGCCGCCGCTCCGTGCTGCGCTTGCGCTCGCGGTAGAGCCCGAGCCCCGCCGCCTCTTCGAACAGCGCCCGCCGGTCGTCGGGACGGTCGGACAGCAGTGCGTCCACCATGCGCGCCTCGATCACCACCGCCTGGTTGGTGCCGAGGCCCGTGCCAGCCAGCTTGGCGAGCAGCTCGCGCCGCGTCACCGGCGCCTGGTTGATCAGATACTCGCTCTCGCCCGACCGGGAGACCCGCCGGCCCAGCACGACCTCCGCGAAGTCCAGATCCAGGGCGCGATCGGTGTTGTCGAAGTGCAGCGAGACCTCGGCGACGTTCTGGGGTCGGCGCCCCGAGGAGCCCTGGAAGATGACCTCCTCCATCCGGGCCCCGCGCAGCACCCTCGGGTTGTGCTCGCCGAGCACCCAGCGCACCGCGTCCGAGATGTTCGTCTTGCCGCAGCCGTTCGGGCCGATGACGGCCGTCACGCCCGGGTCCACGAAGACCTCGACAGTGTCGGCGAACGACTTGAAACCCGCGAGCTCGAGGCGGCGCAGCTTCATGGACGGAATCCCACGCGCAGGCCGATCTGGCTGGCGCGTCCGGTTGAGGTGAGGAGGCTGTCGAGGTAGCCGGCCTGGTCTGCGGTCTGGAACGCCCCCGCGAGGAGCTTGTACGAGCCGTCCGCCAGGCCGAGCACGAAGGCTGGAATGCCCGCCGCGCGCAGGCGCGCGCGCTCGCCACGCGCGGCCCCCGGCGTGACCACACGCTGGAGCGAGACCGACCACGGCGCCAGCACCGGGACGGCAGCTAGGGGGCGATCGAAACCCGCGGCGCGCACGGCGCCCCGCAGCGAGTCCGCCGCGTCCTGCGTGGTCACCGGGCCGACGTAGACACGATACCAGAGCTGGGTGCCCAGGCGCAGCGGCGAGATGATCGGCGGGAAGCCGGCGCCCTCGAGCGCGTCCGCGGCGTCGAGCGCAGGGGCGAGGCTGGTCCACGCCGACACCTGGACGGCGAACGGCAGCGAGTCGACCGCGTGGGGCACGAGCTGCGGCGCCCCCGGCATCGTGCCGGGGGTCGGTGGCGCCTGTTCCGGCCCGCCGCCGAGGCGGAGCTTGCTCAGCCCGAGGTCTCCGAGTCCCAGCTCGACCCGATAGTTCACGGCCGCGGCGGCAACCGCGAGCAGGAGCAGCGGGGCGTACAGGCCCCACCGCGCGCGAGCCGCGCGACGGTCCGGCTCGTGGTGCCGGTGGAAGTAGGGCGGAGCCGCGACTGCGACCGGGACCGCCGCGGGCTTGCCGTGGTGGTCGGCGATCCGGGGCGGGACCCTCGGCAGCGGCTCCAGGGCGGGCTCGCCGTGGTGGTCGGCGATCCGGGAAGGGACCCTCGGCAGCGGCTCCAGGGCGGGCTCGCCATGGTGGTCGGCGATCCGGGACGGGACCCTCACCAGCGGCTCCGCCGCGGGCTCGGCAGATTCGGTGGCGGCGGCGACGGCGGTCGTGCGGGGCCACTCCGTGTCGGACACGGTGGCGAGTAGCGGCACGCCGCGATTCACGGCGGCCTGGATCTCCGGCGTGCTCACGAGTCCCGCGTCCGCGCCTCCGGGCGCGAGCGCCACCAGGCCGTCGAGGTTCGGGGCGATCGCTCCGACGAACTCCGCTGGAACGAACAGCAGCATCACGGCGTCTTCGTGGCGGAATCCCGCGGCCAGACGCCGCCACCGCTGGTGCCTCATCAGCGCCGCCGGGTTGGGCGCGAACGTGCCCGCAGGAAGGAAGTACAGGTTCTCCTCCGGCTGCTGCCGCGCGATTCGCGACAGCGAGGCCCCATACTCGAAGACGTCGACGATGCCCTCATCATTGGGCTCGCCCACCACGGTGTGGAGCTGCGGCTCGTCCACGTGGCAGTCCACGAGCGCCACCTTGCGGCCGGCGTTGGCGGCCGTCCGGGCCAGCTCCCAGGCCATGGCGGCCGCCTTGTCGAGCTCCGCGGTGGCGGGCACCAGGGCGACCACGGCCAGTCCGTCCAGCAGCTCGCAGATGGAGACGTGGGCCGCCAGGACCGGCCCGTCGCGCGCGGTCACGGCCGGGGTGCGCGCTGGGCCCTCGGCCCCGCGTCCCGCCACGCCGTGACGGGCACGCCGACCCGTGGCATCACGGACGGCGTCCCACGCGTGGGCCGAGCACGCCGGGGCGCCTGGCCGACCTGAGGGCGCTGCCGAGATACGTGGCCTCCGACCGGGCGGCGAACGCGCCCGCGAACACCTGGTACCCTCCGTCAGCCCGGCCAAGCATGAAGGTCGGGATCCCGGCGCCACGCAGCCGCGCGCGCACGTCCCGTGCGGCCGCTGAGTCGGCTGCCTGCGCGACGGCGAAGGACAGCGGCACTCGCACCGCCTTCGCGCTGCTGAAGGAACCCAGGCCAGCGCGGCGCACGGCGTCCATCATGGAGTCCGCGCTGCCACTCGTGGCGACCGGGCCGGCGTAGACGCGGTACCAGATCCGCCGCCCGATCCGCACCGGCGAGACGAGGGCCGGGATGCCTGCGTGCTCGAGGTCGTCGCCGCTCGCGAATGCGGCCGACCGCATGGTGGACGACAGCAGCTCGACCGCGAACGGGAGAGACCACACCGTGCGCGGGGCGCTCGCCGGGGCCGCGGGCGGCACGGCCGCCGGCTTCGGGACCAGGTCCACCGGCTCGGCGAGTTCGGGGATGGGCTTGGCAACCTCCTGGCTGCCGGGAATCAGCAGCACCACCGTCACGGCGACCGCCCCGAACGCCCCCAAGCCGACGATGCGCCAGCGGAGCTTGCGACGTGCCTCTACCCGTCGCTGCACCAGCGAGGCGTACGCCGCCTTCGCCTGGGACCACACGGGCCCGACCGCGTCTCCGGTCGCGAGCACCGCTCCGGCCATCCGCGCCGCGTCCGCCGCGAGTGCGCTCCCGGCAGGCGGCGCCGCTGCTGACACCGCCGCCGAGTCCGCGAGGGCCGGGGCGGTCGCCGCGGGCTCCCGGAGCGCCGCGCCCTCCTCGCCCGTCAGCGTGGCCATCAGCGGGACGCCGGATCTCAGCGCGAAGGCGATGCCCGGAACCCGCGCCGGGGCCCTCTCGTTCCCAGGCGCGATCGCGACGATGCCGTCGAGGCGCATGGAGAGCTTGGCGAGGCATTCCGGCGCGAGAAACAGGAGCACCGTCGTGTGCTCCCGCGCGAAGTCGGCCGCCAGGCGTCGCCACCCAGCATGGGTCATCGTCGCGACGCGGTCCGGGGCGTAGGTGCCGGCGGGCAGGAACCACAGATTCGGCTCGGGCTGGGCCTGGGTGATGCGGGAGAGCGACGCACCGTACTCGAAGACGTCCACCACTCCGGCCTCGTTCGGCAGGCCCGCGGCGCCGTGCAGCCGCGGCTCATCCACGTAGCAGTCCACCAACACGACCCGGATTCCGGCGTTGGCGCTCGAGCGCGCGAAGTCCCAGGCCAACGCGGCGGCCGCCTCGAGGTCGCCGGTAGCGGGCACGAGCGCGACCACGCCGGTGCCGGCGATCAGGTCCGGGGCGGATTGGAGGGCCGGCAACGCAGGTCCGCTGGGGCTGGTCATGGCTCGGACGTGCTGTCCGCGCGCTCAACGATCCAATACGGCCTGCCAAGGGTCCGCGCCGCGGAGTCCGCGGCGACCCGCGTCGGGTAGGGCCCGACCACCACGCGCCACCCTGCGCCAAGAGCCTGCGGTGCGATGACGCGGGCGCGGTACCCGGACCTCGCGAGCTCTCCCGCGAGGTCCCGCGCCCACCGCTCGTTCTGTGACACGGACACCTGCACCCAGATGCGGTCGGCGGGGGACGCCGCGGCCGTCCGTGGTGGCGCGCCGCTCGCCCCCCCGGCCGAGGGTCGAGGCGCCGCAGCCGCCACCCGGGCCCCCGGCGCCGGTTCGGGCTCCAGCGCCCGCACCTCCTGCCCGATCGCCGCCGGCGTCGCGGGCTTCCAGCGTCCCACGAACCAGAGGTCCGCGGCGCCGTTGCGGACTGCGCCGAGCGGACTGAGCGTCCGGACGTCGCGCGCGACCACCGCCCGGCCCTGTCGCACGAGCAGCACGCCACCCTCGGACGCCGTCGGCAGATCGCTTGCCCATCCGGCGTTCACGCGCCCGACCAGGCGGTCGGTCGCGATCGCCACGACCCACAGCTCGTCGGCATCGCCCTGGTCGGCCGCGGGCCGGATCAGAACCGCTCGCCCCCATGGGTCCATCCGCAGTGCCCCGACGGAGCCGGGAAGCGAGATGGTGGTTCGCCGGTGGCGCTGGTACCGGTCCACCACGGCGAGCTCGCTCCTGTCCCTGAGCCCGACGTAGATCCGATGGCCGGACGGCGAGAACGCCACGGCCGTCGGCTGGCCACGCAGGCGCACGAACCATGGGGTCTGCGGGTCGCGATCCTCGGTGACTACGAGTCCCGAGTCGGTGGCGAAGGCGACGGCGTCCCCGTCGCGGCTGGCGCTCCGCGCCGTCGCGTCGGGCACCGGCGCGGTGAGCGCCACGCCCGCCTCGCGCGAGACCAGCGACAGGGAATCGCCCCGTCCGTGGCGGATGATGATGATGCGGGTGCCCAGGCCCGCGAACGCGTCGCGCACCCCGCCGCCGACGGTGCCCGGCCACTCCCGCGATCCCCACGGCTCGGACTCGACGACCTTGCCCTGTGGCGAGACCGCCAGGAGGGTGCCGTCGGACGCCATCGTCCCGAACTCGCCGCGCGGAGCGATCGGCTTCTCGCGATAGGCCACCAGGTCGAAGGACTGGATCGCGCCTCCGCTGTCCCGGTAGACCAGGCGCCGGCCGGCGACGTCCATCCCGATCACCGACCGGCTGGGCGAGGTGCGCCCTCCGATAACCCAGCCCGCCGGGGTCAGCTTGGGAAGGGCGTAGGCCAGCAGCGGCCCGCCACGGCTGGCCAGCCGGATGGCGACCGTGGGAATGCTCCGCGCCGACTGCGTGGCATTCGCGTCGGAAGCGGCACTCTCCACGGTGCTGCCGCGCTTGGAGCCGGCACACGCCGTGACCAGCAGAAAGCAGAGGAAAAGGGGTCGCTTCAACGACTCCAAGATATGCGGAAGAGGCTGTAGTTCAAAGAGTTCGGCAGGGTGCGGCGCCGCGAGACGCCGAGTGGCGGGAGGCCGGCTTTCGGGAGAGCCGAGGGGCCGGTGCCCAACGACGGGCCCGGCCCCGTTCACTCGCGTCTCCAAACCACTCGTGAATCGGCGTTGTGCAACTCCCCCGCGGCCTCGTTTCCGCCTCACTCCCACCTGCCTAGAAGGGCGGTCCCAGGCTCAGGATCCAGTATCCGCCGCGGCCCGGCCGCTGGTTCGGGATGGCGTAGTCGAGGCGGAGCACTGTGAAGCCGAACAGGTTGACCCGCAGGCCGACGCCGTAGCTGGTGACCGGCGAACGCACCGCGTTGAGGTCCTGGCCGGGTGCGCGCGTTAGCCGGATCGAGGAGCCGCTGTTCCACGCTAGGCCGGCGTCGTACCACAGCGCTCCCTCGATCGGCGGGAAGCCGATGGGCAGGAACCCCAAGGTCAGATTGCGGATCAGGAAGAAGCGGAACTCCGCATTGAACACCGCCACCCGCGACCCGATGAGCTGGTCGAACACCGGACAGGTAGCGCTGGCGGCGCACTCGCCGTCCACCAGCGAGGTGTAGGTGTATCCTCGCACGAGGTCGGGCGATCCGAGGAACACCGGGAACTGGTCGCCGTCCCTCCCGATGCGGGCCAGCGCGAGGGCGCGGGTCGCGATGGTGAACGGGAACTTGATCAGGTCGTAGCGCCGGTAGTCGCCGAGCAGCTGCACGTAGTGCCAGCTGCCGAGCACCGGGGACACCTCCAGCCGGTACCGCTTGCCGAAGAACGGGCTGGTGTAGCCGAACAGCGAGTTGTCGTACACCAAGGCGAACGATGGCTGGACGAGGTTCAGGCTGGCATCGTTCGAGGTGCTGTCCGCCTGGCCCACCAGGACTCCGCCCTGCACCTGGCTGAACAGGTGGAGCGTCGCCACGCTCACGTTGGTGTAGTGCAGCCCGAACTCGACCCGCCGGAAGCGGTTGAACGGGTAGTACGTGTCCGCGAAGAGATCGCGGAACACCAGCCGCTGCAGCT
>Ga0153915_10004549_pt1 | contig 12782 bp, 8 predicted proteins | sample Opewatmetagenome_2_FD_107003 | JGI IMG/M metagenome (GOLD analysis project Ga0153915, IMG submission 107003) | Freshwater wetland microbial communities from Ohio, USA - Open water 3 Core 3 Depth 3 metaG | ecosystem: Environmental > Aquatic > Freshwater > Wetlands | place: USA: Ohio, Lake Erie... | reverse complement strand
CAAACAAAAATTCCGCTGCCTCGTGAATTTTTCTGCCCGTAAACACCGGAAGCTTTTCTATTGATTGTTTCAGTTTTTTTCGATTAATTCGTATGCCTTTTAGCCGTTTATCGATATCATCAATCAGTATGTCGTCAGGTTTGTCCCACAAACATTTGCCGAAAAATATTCCGCCCAGCGGTTTTTCCTTATCCATCGCCGGCACACATCCCAGCACTATTCCCGCATGGCAAATTGTTATATAAGGCTGCCCGGTCTCGAACGCCATTTTAAGACCCCGCATCCTGTCCTGTTGGCAGCGTTTCATACCAGCCGGACTTTTGCGGACAATTTTACAAAACTCAGGATGGCAATCTTTGCTGCACGCACAGGCTATATTCTTACCTTCCGCATCGGTCGTTTCGAGCGACAACTCGAAATTGCCGCGAAACACCGTTTCGATTTTTGAAAAATCTTGTTTTGTAAACAGTTGTTTTTCCATTTCCAGCCGTTTGTCATTCCAGCAAAAGCTGGAATCCAGTTCACATTTATTTTTCGTCCTATTATACAGTAATTTATGAATTTTAGCACTATTTTGCTAAAAAACCTATAACTTTTTTACAGAAAAGCACTTATAATTTTGTGGAATTTATGAATTTTAATATGTTCTTATACTCGTAAAATTTGCTTTTGTTCACTACCTCGTTAGACCTCTTCAAACTTAAACATTGAAAATAACTCCTTATATAGTTACATTCTATGATTCGTTGAATAGTTTGATATGTTTTAGAGGTCTAACGGAATGAAACCACTTTATATTAGCGCCACCGGGCAGGACAGCGGAAAGACCAGCGTAATTTGCGGTCTGATTCAGCACTTGCGCAATCAGGGTCACGATCCCGGCTACTGCAAGCCTGTCGGCCAGAGGTATGTAATGTACGAAGGCCACAGTGTCGACGAAGATGCTGTGCTCGCCATACAAGCGTTTAAAATTAAGGATCGTCCGCAGGATATGAGTCCGATTGCCGTCGCTGAAGGTTTCACTGCGAAATTTATTCAGAATCCGGATACCTCTCTGCTCGAAAAGCAGATACTCGACAGTTACACAAGACTCAGTGCTTCACATTCGATGATGATAGTTGAAGGCACCGGTCACGCAGGCGTTGGAAGCTGTTTCGGTTTGTCAAATGCTCGTGTCGCGCAGTTGCTTAATGCTGATGTCGTTATTATTGCGTCAGGAGGAATCGGAAAACCTATTGATGAGATTGCGTTATCCCTCGCTCTTTTCAAACAATATAACGTTAATGTAATTGGCGTTATTTTAAATAAGATTTTTCCGCAAAAATACGAGAAGATTAAAGCCATTGCGCCGAAAGGCCTCGAAATTGTCGGCACAAAACTTGTCGGGTGCATTCCTTATGATTCCGACCTTTCGTTCTTTTCTATCGCTCAGGTCGCCGAGGAATTCGGTTATCAGGTCTTGTGCGGCAGTCAGTCCCTGACGAATAAAATTGAACACACAGTTGTCGCCGCAATGGAGCCGCAGAATGTTTTGAAATACATCGAAAAGAACACGCTGATAATTACGCCCGGCGACAGGATTGACAATATTCTTCTCACGCTTGCGTTGTCGGCATCTGCGGATTACTATGAAAAGCTGTGCAGCAGCGGTCTTATACTCACCGGCGGTTTGAAGCCGGATTCTACAATTTTATCGCTTCTTTTAAAGAGTAATATTCCTGTGCTTTTCACTAACGATGATACTTTCGCCGTTACCGCGAAGATGAAGGATTTGCATTTTAAAATTCGCAGCGATGATTACAATAAAATTGCTCGCACGTATGAACTGCTCAGAGACAACGTTGATATCGATAGCATTCTGAAACATTTATCAATTTAAATAGCAGGATAGTTCAAAAAAAATGCTTATCATTTATATTAAATCTTCATTTTTTAAGTAAAAATCATCGTTATAAAGTAATAAGTTTAGATAACAGTGTTAATCAGTGTCAAAGGACATTATAAATGCTCGACCCAACAAAACTTAAAGACTGGCAGATTGCTGAGGCATCAGAATCGAACGCAAAACCCATATCTCAGATTGCATCCGAACTTGGTTTGCTCGATGATGAAGTTATTCCAATGGGCAGACTGCTGGCGAAAATAGACTATAAGAAGGTCCTGAACCGTCTCGGCAAAACTCAAAAAGCAAAATATATCGACGTTACCGCGATTACGCCGACACCATTGGGCGAAGGCAAGACAACAACTACCATCGGTCTTGTACAGGGTCTTGGCAGGCTGGGCAAAAAAGTTTGTGGTGCGATTCGTCAGCCCAGTGGCGGCCCGACATTTAACATTAAAGGTTCTGCCGCCGGCGGCGGACTTTCGCAGTGCATTCCACTCGCCCCGCTTTCGCTCGGTCTTACCGGCGACATTGATTCGATTACAAACGCGAACAATCTCGCGATGGTCGCACTGACAAGCAGGCTTCAGCACGAAAGCAATTACGATGACGCAAGACTTGCCAAGAGTAAATTGAAAAGGCTCGACATTGACCCGAACACAGTACAGATGAAATGGGTAATGGATTTTTGTGCTCAGTCGCTTCGTGATATCGTCATTGGCAAAGGCGGAAAAATGGACGGCTTCGAAATGAAGTCGGGTTTTGCGATTTCGGTATCCAGCGAAGTTATGGCGATTCTCGCAGTTTCAAAAGACCTTGCGGATATGCGTAAGCGAATGGCGAAAATCGTCGTCGCGTACAGTAAATCAGGCAAAGAAGTAACAACCGCCGACCTCGAAGTTGACGGCGCTATGACCGCCTGGATGACAAAGGCTATCAATCCTAATTTATTACAGACAATTGAAGGCCAGCCGGTTTTCGTGCACGCAGGCCCATTTGCGAATATCGCTATCGGTCAAAGTTCCATTATCGCTGATGAACTTGGCACAAAGCTCGCTGATTATCACGTTACGGAAAGCGGTTTCGCAGCGGACATTGGTTTTGAAAAATTCTGGAACTTGAAATGCCGTATGTCTGGTCTGACGCCAAATGCTATCGTAGTCGTTGCAACGATAAGAGCGTTAAAAATGCACGGCGGCGGCCCTGCCGTTAAGCCAGGCGCTCCGCTCAGCGAAGAATATATTAAGGAGAACCTCGGCCTCGTCGAAAAAGGCTGCGAAAATCTTATTGCACACATTGAAATCGTTAAAAAAAGCGGCATCAGACCTGTCGTTTGCATAAACAGTTTCTACACAGATACAAAATCAGAAATTGAACTTGTCAAAAAGATAGCCGAGCGTAACGGTGCTTACTGTGCACTTTCAGAACATTGGCTCAAAGGCGGCGAAGGTGCAAAGGAACTCGCCGAAGCCGTTATGACCGCTGCGAACGAAAAAAATAATTTCAAATTTCTTTACGATTTACAAACGCCCCTGCGTCAGCGAATTGAGCTTATCGCAAAGGAAGTTTACGGTGCCGATGGCGTTGAATTTTCGCCAGTCGCTCTTGAAAAAGCAAAAACATTTGAAAGCGACCCCGAAGCACAAAAACTTGGCACGTGTATGGTCAAGACCCACCTTTCACTTTCCCACGACCCAAACATTAAAGGCCGTCCGAAATGCTGGACATTACCCGTCAGGGACATTATGATTTACAAAGGCGCCGGTTTTATCGTACCGGTCGCAGGCGATATAAAACTTATGCCCGGTACTGCGTCTAATCCTGCGTTCAGAAATATCGATGTAGATGTCGAAACAGGAAAAGTAAAAGGACTGTTTTAAAAATTTTAGATTTTTAATTTTAGAATTTAGGATTTTTTCGGAGAAAAAATGGCAGCGAAAATTATTGACGGCAAAAAAATTGCTGCGGATATTCGTTTGGAATTAAAATCTAAAGTTGAAAATCTCAAAGCCAAAGGCGTTACGCCCGGTCTTGGCGTAATACTTGTCGGCACGGACCCCGCAAGCATTTCTTATGTTACTGCGAAAGAAAAAGCCTGTGCGGAAATCGGCATTTATTCAGATGATAATCACCTGCCTGCCGAAACTTCCGAAAAAGGTTTGCTCACGCTCGTCAACAAAATGAATAGTGACCCCAAAATCAACGGCATACTTGTCCAGCTTCCATTACCTAAACACATTGACGAACAAAAAATTTTGCTCGCAATCGACCCGACAAAAGACGTCGACGGCTTTCATCCCGTAAACGTTGGGAAGATGTGTGTCGGCCAAAAAGCGTTTCTGTCCTGCACCCCGCACGGCGTAGTTCAATTATTAATCCGCAGTGGCGTAAAACTCGATGGTGCAGAGGTTGTTATTGTCGGCAGGAGTAATATTGTTGGCAAACCGCTTGTGAATATGCTCATCCAGAAATCCCCGACAGGAAATGCAACCGTAACCGTCTGCCACACAAGAACTAAAGACATTGCCGCCCACACAAAAAAAGCTGATATAGTTATCGCTGCCGCAGGCAAACCGAACACTATTACCGCTGATATGCTTAAAGAAGGCGCAGTGGTTATCGACGTCGGCGTTAATCGTATCGAAGATTTTACAAAGAAAAACGGTTTCAGACTCGTTGGCGATGTCGATTTCGAAGGATGCAGTAAAGTCGCATCGATGATTACTCCCGTCCCCGGCGGCGTCGGCCCAATGACGATTACAATGTTGCTTTACAATACGGTTGAAAGTGCAAGCGGAACTTTTTAATTTTGAGTTTGGAATCTTATTTCTTATTCTCTATTCCTTGCCCAGGCTTTATATTTTTCAAATGTTTCCGAATTTCGCCAGACTTTTTCATTCCAGCCATCGCCGATATCCATAAAATAATCTCTGGCGTCTTCTTTTTCGCCGGCAGCACACGCCATAAAACATAATCGATTACGGGTTTCTGCATCAAGCGAATCAGGAAATTGTTTTACAAAGTCTTTCTGTCCCTGTTTAACGCGGCTATAGTCAAAACCGGATTCTTTAAATTCATTCACATCTTTTACCTGATGCGTCATTTCACACGCAAATAAAAAGTAAAGAGAGTCTCCGATTTTATCTTTTGTTGAATCAGCAGCCTTTACAGCAATTTGATGATATTGCCCCGGTTTTCCATACCATTTGGGAAGGTACGCAAAACCATAATAATAATAAAGAGGAAAATAAGTTGGTTCAATTGCAACGCCTTTTTGAAAAGCAATGTTCATATCCTCAATTTCTCCGAGAGCCATCGCAATATAAATCCACTCTGCATAAAGATCAGGATCCCTGGCATCCAGCTTTTCAGCTTCCTTCAGCACATCATGAGCCTTCAAAAGGTTTTTCTTAAAATCATCCCACGCATTCGGCGAAACTGTATTAGCGTAACCACCGCCGCGTATCTCCCATGCTTTTGTCCTCATCGCTACCGCCAGGCCGATTCTCGGCGTTACAGAATTTGGACACGCAGCACTCCATTTCTCAAGCAGTTGAATAATGTCATCAACCGATTGATGGCTATACCTGCGTTCAAATGCACTGTAAAAATTCTCCAATTGCCAACTACCGTTCCTAAAACGTCTTTTTTCATTTCTAATTTTGGAAGCCATTTTTTCCAATCTGTTAAAATCTTCAGCTCTGAAATAAATGTGTATTTCCTGCCAGCAAAATTCATTGTTATCATATATTTCGTTCATACCGGGCATAAAACCATCATCGTAAATCCCGCATCTTTTGTTACGGAAGCATTTGTTGTTTGCAACATTTGGCCTGCTGTCTTCGTCAATACTTATGCCGTTCCATTTGTTTTCAGCACAAATATTTTCGCTTATATTGCCACAAGCCCCCTTTCCAAAATAGATACCGTTGCTTCCATTGTGGCGACAGGTATTTTCAACAGCCGAAATTTCCGCCCTGCTTTCAACTACAATTCCTGCATAGTCGTTGTCAGAACAGTTATTATCTTTCACCTCAAGAACACCTGTAGAGATATGACAGACACCGCTCCATTTATTCTTGCAGCACATATTTTTGAATACAGATGCTCCGGCATTATTTCCTATTGAAATACCATGATGTCCGTTGCTTGCGCAAACATTTCCGCTGATAATACCGTTGGAATCATCCATTAAATAAATACCATTTCGTTTATTGTTAATGCAGGTATTGTTCTTCAGATTGACTTTACCGCTGCCGCTGACAAGAATGCCGTATGAGTGATTGTTATAAATTGTACAGCCGGTAACCCAAACACGTTCATCAGCTCGACTGCCATTGTTAATTGTGATACCTTGCGCAGCACTGTCGCAAACAATAAGGTTATCCAGAACAGCAGTACTGTCATCAATTTTTACAACCGGCCATTGCCCCTCAGAATCACTCTCAACGGGTATCGGATTATAATGCTTTAGTGTCAGTTTCTCTATTTGAACATTTTCGCAATTATTAATAGTCAAAACAGGAGCGACACGCATATCGCATTGTATAATAACACTATTGCCGTCTTCTCCCACAAGACTTACCCCGTCTTTGATAACCAGTGATTCATCATAAATGCCGCTTTTGATACGGACAATATCGCCCAAATTAGCATTATCAATTGCTGCCTGTATTGTTTTGAACTCGTTGCCATCTACCGCCAGCACTTTCCCAACAGGAATTTTGACGGGCATTCTGATTTTACGGATGGTTTGAACAGTTTGAGGTTCTTTTAACTTTGCTGCCCTTTGGATAAAAAATACACAAATTGTGATTATTGCCAGCAATCCCACGATTTTAAGCATATTTTTTGATATTCGCCTGCTCATACACACACTCCTTTCAGCTTTTCCTCAAAGTAACACGGCAGCAAAAAAAATCAACAATTATTTTCCGGGGAATTGAACTTACATTTTTACAGAAAAACTAAATTTTTTTTTAATTTCTAATAGCCTTGAAATAAGTTATAAATAATAATCGCTTTTAGGAGAAAATAAATGAATCTGTTGAATACAAAAAGTCTCGCTGCCACAGTCGAAAACTTAAATGATGCTTTATTCAATGATATTATTATCCCAAAAACAGAAAAAATTAGCATTGCAAAATGGATTGCGTCTCGACAAGGTGCGCCTCGTTCTTATGCAAATATGTTTGCGCCTATGTCGATTGATTTTACTTGGGGTGTTAACCTTTTTACCGGAGAGAAAATCCTGTCGGCAGCGGGCGTTTCATATTATCTTGGCCAGGATTGCTGCCGGCTGCTAATTAAGATGGACGTAAAAGATAATAAAGTTCAAACTGCACTGGCGGATGCCGTTAAAGGGATAACAGAACGTATAAATTTTTATGACGGCAAAAAAGGGTTTTACTGCTGTTGCCGATGTTCCACTGTTTATTGGCATTATCTTGCAACTGATATCGATAAAAACGCCGACCTTTTAAAAGCTGGAATGAAAATTCTAAAATCCTGCCGTATTGGCGATGGCAAATGGCGTAGATTCCCATATTGGCATACTTTATTTATTCTGACAGAACTTCCGCCTCAAATTTCAGGTGAAGAAATAAAATATGCGTTACCTGCGAGCCAAAGGATGTTAACACTAACCTATCGCTTCGATAAACTTTATGTCCGTCGCCGCAAAATCGCCCAAAAAGCTATGCAGTTATGCGAATAATCTCTGTGGGCTTATTTCCCCGCGAACTGAATTATCAGAGATTCAATTGCGGTTTGCGAGGTTGCTTTGCCGGTTTTAATCTCGTAATCGAATTCCGCAAGCTGACGTAAACAATCTCCGATTCGTTTTAGACCGACTTTTTTGATAATGCCGAAAAATTCCTGCTGATTCCAGATGCGAAGTTTCTTCGCAATCATATCAGGCCGTTCTCCTTTTTGCAGCAGCGCCGCCGCACTGAACATTCTTCTGAAATGCCACGCAAACGCGCCAAGTATTTTGTATTCAGTGTCTTTGTCGGATTGGAACATTACGCGAAGTTGTTCCAGTGCCTTGCCTGCATTTGCCGCCATCATCGAATCAATAACTTCAAACGCGTCAAATGCTCTGTTGTGCCCGATGATTTCCGAGATATCTTTTTCAGTTATATTTTTCGCGGTATTGACAAAAGCCGCAAGCTTATCAATTTCATTCCTCAAAATCCCCGGCTCATCGCCGGCAAATTCAATCAGCATTTGTGCTGCGTTATACGAAAGATTTTTCCCCTGCTGTTTAGCGTAATCGCTTATATACGAAATAAGCTCGCGTGATTTTAATTCGCTTACCTCTACCAGTTCCCCTGCCTTCGGCAGCGATTTAGCAAGCCTCGTATTTGACGGCCACGAGCTTACCGCCAGAATAAGTACACCGCTTGCCGCCGGAGTTACAAAATATTTTTCGAGAAGCTCACGATTATCACTGACAAAATCATCTGCCCCCGCAAGTACAACCACGCGTTTTTCAGCCAGGAATGGCAGCGTTCTCAATTCATCGAAAACCTCGATTGCTGAAACTTTATCTGCATCTGCCCGCCAAAGACACATCTGCATCTGCTCCGGCGTAAGCAACTGATTTACAAGTGCCGTTACCTGCTCGGCGACAAGAAACTCGTCTTTGCCTGCGATAACATATATTGGTTTCGTATCTGTTTTTTTTGTCATTTTGTCATTTCGAGCGGAGCGAAGCGGAATCGAGAAATCTTATTTTTGAATTTGGATTTGCAGCGGATTTTCAATTAACTTCGCGGTTCTTTCAACGAACGCAGTCCATTTTTCTTCGCTTTCAAAGCCGGCAGTTTTGTTCCAGCCTGCACCGGCATAGTATATTACTGAATTATTTTTTGCTTTCGTCAAAATAAAATAATTCTTTTCATCTTCCGCAGATTGATACCCGCCGGATTTTACCGGCAGAATTACTGCACAGCCGATGATACCGAAATTCGGGTCTGGATTTTGCCAATAACTCAACCAACTACTATCTTTTGAGCAGGTTACATTGCCGTTTCTTTCACATTTTACGATTCCGACCGCAAACGTAACATTATTTACATCCGCATAGAATTTACTCTCAATGCGATTGAAATTTGAGCCTTTGTCGAGCGTAATTCTTTTCACTTCGCTGACTTTCACATCGCCCATCTGCCACGGTTTATAGCACAAATCAAAAACTGTCCTGATGGGCCCATTGGCAACAATTTCCCAGTCGTAATAATTTAGAGACAGTTGCAGTTTTCCGTCCTGCCAGACGCCAAGTCCTCCGCAGCCAAGCGTCGTCCCGACAGTGAAAAAGTCAATGCCGAGCGGATTATCAGAATGATAATAATCGTGTCCTTTGTCGTACAAATCCTGCATCACAGGCTTTTCGACTTTTTTCACCCACACATCGATTCCGCTGCTGATAAGTTCCGTCCTCTGCAGTTCCTGTCCGTACATTCTGAACGCGATTTTGTCATTCTCCCAGGCAAAATCATCTTTTCGCTGTGGAATATAATTCGCAACCGCGCCGTATTCAGGCTGAACCTGATTTGCTGCGTTCGCCTCAACAATATTAAACATCTGCGATTGATTCGCCTTGAAGTCCGCCTGAAAAACCAGTTCATCAAATACGTCGTCATCGTCGTTGTCGATTAACTGACTGGGAATAAACTTTTTTAGCGTATCACTGTAAACCGCCGGTTTGACTTTATTAAAACCGCTCAGTGCCTTCATATCGAGCGAAATCGTTTCGCAGCCTCTGCTCTCATTCAGCGGATTTGTAACTTTTACTTTCAGATTCTCTGCAGCAGATATTTGCGAGATTGAAAAAATCCCAGCAATCCCAAGAATCATTACCAGCCTATTCATAATATTCCCTTATTAAGTGTTTATTCGTGTTCATTCGTTGTTGTTTCAGTATTACCATCCGATTTTTGTTGCTCTTTCGGCGCATCATCGGCCACAGATTCTTCGTCTTTTTCGTCTTTGACGACACGTTCTACTGCAACAACCTTATCATCGTCGTCGAGCTTAATCAGCCGCACGCCCTGAGTATTTCTGCCGATTTCTCGCAGTTCATCAAGTCCGGTACGAATGATAATGCCCTTGGCGGTAATAATCATAATATCGTCGCCGTCTTTAACGGTTTTAATCGCGACGACATTTCCGTTGCGGTCTGAAGTTTTGATATTAATCAAACCGATGCCGCCTCGATTTTGCGACCGGTAATCTTCAAGTTCAGTACGTTTGCCATAACCTTTTTCGCAAACCGTCAGCAGCGATGCATCCGGTTCCGGCACAACCATATCGACAACGCAATCGCCCTTTCGCAGTTCGATGCCTTTAACGCCGTGTGCTGAGCGTCCCATCGGTCTGGCCTGTTCTTCTTCGAATCTAATCGCCATACCATCTTTCGTGCCGAGCAGGATATGATTCTGTCCGTTTGTCAGCGCAACACTGATAAGGTCATCGTTCGGGTCGAGTTTAACCGCGATAATTCCGCTTGGCCGCGGATTTGAGTAAAGCGACAGTGCCGATTTCTTGATAACGCCATTCTTCGTCGCCATCACAAGATTTCGTTCGTCGAATTTGCTGACGTTGATAATTGACGTAATTTTCTGGTCGCCCATATTCAGCAGGTTCGCGATGCTTCTGCCCTTGCTCTGCCGCGTAAGCTGCGGAACGTTATAAACTTTCAGCCAGTAGCATTTGCCGCGATTTGTGAACACAAGCAGATAATCGTGCGTCGATACTGTAAACAGCGATTCGATAAAATCGCCTTCGCGAGTATCGGAGCCGATAATGCCTTTGCCGCCGCGACCCTGTTTGCGATAAGTATCCAGCGGCATACGTTTAACATATCCGCCGTGGCTAAGCGTTACGAGCACCTCTTCATCTGCGATAAGGTCTTCAATGTCGAGGTCTTCCATTTCTTCCGCAATTTCAGTTTTGCGTTTGGTTGCGTATTTGTCTTTCAGTTCACACAAATCGTTCGTAATGATATCCAGCACGAGTTTTTCACTTGCCAGTATCGCTTCGTATCCTTTAATCTCTTCGACAAGAGCACTGTATTCTTTGCCCAGCCGTTCGATTTCAAGTCCAGTCAGCCTTTGAAGCTGCATAATCAAAATCGCATCAGCCTGCGGCCCGGTCAGGAACTGGTCTTCGCCGCTTGCCCTGCCCATAAATTCTGCCGGCAGCAGTTTCCTCAGTGTCTCCGTCTCAACAAGCTTCAACGGCTTATTCATCAAGTTTAGTTTCGCCATTGGTGCATCTGGCGATTTCTTTATCAATTCGATAATCTCATCGATATCGCTTATTGCAAGTATCAAGCCTTCGAGTATATGCGCTCGGTTTCTGCACCTGCTAAGCAAAAATCTCGTGCGTCTCCGAATCACAACTTTGCGATGCTCGATGAAATACTCCAACAGCTCACGAATATTTAGCGTCTCTGGCCTGTTATTTACGAGTGCCACGTTTGACACTGCGAACGTCGATTGCAGCGGAGTATACTGATACAATTTATTCAGTACGATTTGTGGATCTGCGTCTTTTTTGAGTTCTACTACGATTCGCAGTCCGTCTCTGTCAGACTCATCTCGTACATCCGAAACTTCCGGCAGTGAATCGTTTTCGACGAGTTCTGCGATTTTTTCAACGATACTTGTCTTAACCGTCATATATGGAATTTCGGTAACGATGATATGCGTTCGGCCTTTTTTCGTCTCTTCGATATCAACTTTGCCGCGTACTCTTAAATGTCCTTTACCCGTTGCAAACGCTTCTTTAATTCCTCTTCGCCCGCAAATAATTCCACCTGTAGGAAAATCCGGGCCGGGGAGGACTTGCATTATATCTTTAAAGCCACAGTTGGGGTCTTTGATTACCAATAGCAAAGCATCACAAATTTCGCCAAGATTGTGCGGAGCAAGATTCGTCGCCATACCAACCGCAATGCCCGTCGAACCATTGACAAGCAAATTCGGAAACCGAGACGGCAGAACCACCGGCTCAGTTCTCGTCTCATCATAGTTCGGTATAAAATCTACCGTGTCACGATTAATATCCTCAAGCATTTCCATCGCTTCAGCAGACATTCGCGCCTCGGTATAACGCATAGCAGCCGGCGGGTCATTATCGATACTTCCGAAATTTCCCTGCGGGTCAACAAGCGTGTGCCGCATATTCCAGTCCTGCCCCATACGAACTAACGTTCCATAGGTTGCCTGATCGCCATGCGGATGATAGTTACCGGAGGTATCGCCGACAATCTTCGCACATTTTCTGTGCTTGCTTCTTGGCCCCAGATTAAGGTCGTTCATCGCTACGAGAACACGTCTCTGAGAAGGCTTAAGGCCGTCTCGCACATCCGGCAGTGCCCTCGATACGATGACGCTCATCGCGTAATTCATATACGAATTCTTCATCTCATCGAGAATCCGCATTTCTTCAACCCGTTCGGTTTTCTTTGATTCCTGTGTTTCGCTCATAAATCCTTTTATATCAAATAATTATAAATATAGTAGTATTTCGAAATTTTGACTTATTTTTAAACCCTAGAGTGTATTCAAATACCCCATTTTTGTCAAAAGAATTATCCGTATCCCAACCCGGAGGGGTGCATCAAGATTTTTCGGCACTTCTTCATTTATCGTAATAAAAACAAACGTTGTTTGTTCTTCAAAAATGCGGTTTTATATAAGTTTATGTCAGTGGTTACTTATGCTATCGGCCATTGCGAAGAAAATAACCTTTCTTAACTAGCGCTTATTATTAGAGTTAAGCGTGAGAGTACAACGTGCCACTATTTTTTGATGCACCCACCCGGAGCATAAGGGATGGGTTAGTCCGAGCCCCAAGCGTGAGCACCGGGTAATCAAAACGTGGAATT
>Ga0153915_10004548_pt1 | contig 12782 bp, 11 predicted proteins | sample Opewatmetagenome_2_FD_107003 | JGI IMG/M metagenome (GOLD analysis project Ga0153915, IMG submission 107003) | Freshwater wetland microbial communities from Ohio, USA - Open water 3 Core 3 Depth 3 metaG | ecosystem: Environmental > Aquatic > Freshwater > Wetlands | place: USA: Ohio, Lake Erie... | reverse complement strand
GCTGATCCCGGAGATGAGATCGAAACCTGGAGCTACACCGGAGCCGATATCCCGCCACCGGGGCTGGAGAACACGCGCCTGAACCTGTGGTTAATGAACGGGAATGCGCCCTCGGATGAGAAAGAAGTGGAAGTGGTGGTTGAAGCGTTCCGCTTCACTCCACTTAATCATCAGTAGTATGTGCTGCTGGTGAACAGGTAGGCTTTCCCTGGGGTGATAAAAGGCTCCCACGAGGGGAGGATGCGGAACAGAGAGGGCATCTAACCTCTCTGTTTTTGTGGTATAATCAGACCTTATTTGACCAGATTGATCCTTTCCCTGATTCTATGCTTACTTTAGTGTTTTGGACTGAGGATGCTGTATGGCGAAAGCGGGGTTTATCGATTTTGATCTATTGATTGAGGGTGTAAGTAAAAGAAATTACCGCGCCCGGGTGCTCTCCTCCCTTGACGAACAGGCAGTCGTAGATTTTAAGCTGCCATTTTCCAAATTAGAGCTGGAGAATTTCATGCTGCGCATTGGCGCCAGGCGACGCGGCACGCGCGGTCAGGAACCCTCTGAAATAGATGCGATTAAGAGCTTTGGGGGAAAATTATTTAAAGCCGTCTTCCAGGGTGAGATCCTGGACTCTCTAGAGGACAGCCTGGAAGAAGCGAACAAACGCGCACTGGGCTTGCGCCTCCGCCTGCGCCTGACGAATGCTCCCGACCTGATCAATCTCCCCTGGGAATTCTTATATTACTCGGACCTCAACCGCTTCCTTTCGTTATCGACTAACACTCCGATAGTGCGTTACCTGGAGCTGCCTGAGCGGATCGTGCCCTTACCTACCACCCCTCCGCTCCGTATCCTGGTGATCCTCTCCAACCCAGATGACTACCCCAAACTGGATGTCGAACGTGAATGGAAAAACCTGAAGGCTGCTTTAGGTAAACTGGAACAAAAGGGTTTACTGGTGATGGAGCTCCTGGAAACAGTCACTCCGATGGCTTTGCAGTACAAGCTGCGCAGGAATGATTACCACATCATCCACTTCGTGGGACACGGCGGATTTGACGAACAATCTAACGACGGCATGCTGCTTTTCGAGGATGAGAAAGGGCATGGTAAACCTTTCAGCGGGCAAGATTTAGGTACACTCCTGCACGACGAACGTACGATCAGGCTGGTTATTCTCAATGCCTGCGAAGGCGCTCGGACAGGCTTTTCGGATCCCTTTGCGGGGGTTGCCCAGAGCCTGGTCCAGCAGGGCATTCCCGCCATCATCGCCATGCAGTTCGAGATCACCGACCAGGCTGCGATTACCTTTGCCAGTGAATTTTATAATGCCATCACCGAGGGTTTGCCGGTCGATGCAGCCATCTCAGACGCGCGCAAAGGAATCTATTTTCAGGGGAATGAGATTGAGTGGGGTACACCTGTTTTGTATATGCGCACAGAGAATGGTTACGTATTCGATGTCAATAAAAATAATCCTGCTGCAACAGCTGTCGCGCCCGTACATAAACCGTCTGTATCCAACCAATCTGCGCTTCTCCAGACTCAGGTGGCAGTCAAGACCCCCCTTGCCCGTGTCGAGGCCTTACCGACCGTCCAGATGAAATCGATCCCGAAAACCACCAGCCGAGAGATTCCTGCTAAAGAGATTCCAGCCAAAAAGAAACGCACCTGGACCTCGGTTGGGATAATGGTCACCCTCCTGGCTTTATTCAGTCTGGCAGGCTGGTTCCTTTTCTTTAGACCAACACAGCTGGCTTCTTACGAAGGCATGGTTAAAGTTACTACGACGTTATACAACTACAAGGGCGGTAACCCTGCGCTGAAAAACGATTTCTGGATCGACCGGTATGAAGTAACCAATGCACAATACGAGCGCTATCTCCAACAGCATAGAGGCGCTCCACCGGCTTACTGGAAAGGAGGCTTGATTCCAGCAGGCCAAAACGACTTCCCTGTCCAGCAGATCACTTGGGCGCAAGCGTATCAATACTGCGCAGAACAAGGTAAGCGTCTACCGACCCAGGCGGAATGGGAATTAGCTGCACGTGGACCCTTTGGGTGGCAGTTCCCCTGGGGGAATGAGGCAACCATTGTTGACCACGAGGTCGATGCCACGCTCTCGGTAGGCAGCAATGCCTCAAACCGCAGTTATTTTGGCGCATATGACATGTCTGGTAATGTGAGTGAGTGGGTGAGTGATCTTTATAAACGCGGTGATCCACCCGACCACATCCTCCTGGGAGGGTCCTTCGGAGCGCTGGATTCGCTAACCACGCTGAGTCATGGCACCGACCAGGATTTCGCTGTTCAAAATGCTGGCATCCGCTGCGCAGCCGACCAGAACGACGAGCTTGAAAAAAACCTGCACGATGAGACTCTGGCGCTCGATGACAGCTTTGCCTCCCCTGACACCGACTGGCCCAAGATTGGGACCAAAGGGGATAAATTCATCTTCAATTATCATGACCCCGATTATTATCATCTGGAAGACCGCTTACCTAATACCTATATCCCCGCCTTTTATGAGCCCGTTTCCTTTCACAATTTTGTATTGGAGACGGAAGCCTTCGTAGATGCCAAAAATACGGATAACCAGCAGGGAAATTTCTTGTACGGATTGGCGGTAAGGCAAAGCGATGGGCAATTCTTCGCCCTGGTTGTCTCTGCCAAAACCCATGAATGGCAGGCACTGCAAGGAAATCTCCCAATAGGCGAGAAGATTGGCGCGACATCTGATTTGAAAATCGTAAAATCAGGTCATCAAGAAGCCATTATCGGCGCTTCGGATGATAAAGCCGATCGGCTGGTGGTTATTGCCAACGGCACTGAGCTGATTTATTACGTCAACGGCAACCTGGTCTTCCGTCAAATGGTAGATGATTACGGGAAGCGGAATATCGGCTTCCTGGCAGTCACCCTGGCCGATATCACGCGCATCCATATCCACTTCAACTGGGTCACCTTGCAAAAGATCGATCCATTTGACGACTCTCAGGCGGGGCAAGCCTCCCAGGCCACCCATCACTCGGCTGCCAGGCAAATAATCCCCGCAGCGCCTGCCAGCCCAACTCCCAGTGCGTCCACACCCTTGCCGGCCATTCAAAAGAGACCCGCAGACAGTGATTCACCTGCTGCGGGAATATGTGACAGCGCACAAGAAAACCTTGTGTTAATAAATATTGTCCCCGGGAATATGCCCGATCCGCGCTGCATTAAAGTTGCCGCCGGTCAACGCCTTCAAATCAAGAATGGAACCGAAGCGGCTGTTCGGATACAGCTTGGCCAGCTCGATATGACCCTTCAAGCAGGAGAGATCAAGGTCTTCGACACTCCATGTGGGGGCTTCCTGGAACCTGGAGTGCATTGGGCAGTCCTCTCCGCGGGGAGCGTACCTGAAATCTGGCTGTCAGGCAATTAACCTTGAAATGTCACGCTAACAAAAGGCAAGCGTGACATTATCAAAATAAAGAGGCTGATTCTCTCAATCAGCTTATCGAATTTTACTGGCCCAACGCCGCATTTACTGCGGCTCTGATATCATCAATGGTAGGGACTTTTCCTGGAACGATGAGCTTGCCGTTCACGAAAACGGATGGAGTGCCCGACACACCCATTTTAACCCCATCCGCCAGATCAGCGTTGATCTGATCTTTGTGTTTGTTCGCCTTGAAGCAGGCATCGAAGGCGTTCATATCCAACCCAAGAGCCTGAGCAAAGGCAGTCAGTCGCTTATCAGTGAGGTAGCCAACGTTCTCACCCTTCCAATTGGCGAAGAGCATGTCGTGATAATCCCAAAAGCGACCCTGGTCCTCGGCGCACATGCTGGCGTTGGCCGACTGGTCTGATTCACGCGTCGCACTGTTGTCATCGATGAAGGGATATTGGCGAAAGACATAATACACTTTCCCGGTAGCAACGAATTCATCCACAATCGCTGGCTCAACATTCTGCGCGTAATACAGGCAAGCCGAGCATTGGAAATCTTCAAAAGCGTCGATGCGCACCGGGGCTTTTGGATCGCCCATAGCCGTGCCAGACGCCTGAGGCCGGGCTACCGGCGTGATAATGGTAAAGTCCCCGACTGGCGCAGAAGACTTTAAGAGGCCGGGAATAATGAGCAAGGCGACCACAAGCACCACCCCACCCAGGATGGCTAGCAGAGCTAACCGGCGCTGCTTCAGGCGCTGTTTTCGCCGTTTATCTTTCATATCTTTTCGCAAGCTCTTCGTCATAAAGTGCTCCTAAAAGGTTAAATTTCCCAGTATTGTAGGATACCCATTTTCACACGGGAAAATGGGTTTGTCCAGAGCAATCCAACGCTTTCTATCCAATTCTAATGCTAAATTAAGCTAATGCCTGTGTTCCACGGGCTAAATGGGGCGGATGCGGAATTTACAGGTTTCCGATCCAGCCGCCCGGCAGGCTAATTCCTCTACATCATATTCCTGCCGTGTAATGCTCTCCAATACGCCGTGGATCAACCCCACAGTCGTCCAACAGACTGGCTCGCCTGCCTCCTGCTCAAGACACCCCAACCCAGAAAAATCCATATAGTATAGATCTGACCCAGGTGCGTTCACCACTACCCAGCTGCCTGGATAGCGCAGCAAGAACACCAGGTTATTCAAAGCCAGCCTGGTACCCAGCCAGGGGGGCATAAAGCGGAAGAACCTCACCATTAGTCGGCGTGAATAAGGCAGGTCGCGCGACATTTTTCGCCAGGTTTCACGCCCAATACGAGTGAGCAATCCGCGTGCTCCGCGACCATAATATTGACGCAAGCTACGTTGAAAGAGGCCCAATTCAAATACTGAAACAGGAATACGCCTCGGCAGGCTTTTTTCTGCAACGACCATTTTCTCAAGGCCCGCCTTAAGCAGGATCATATTCAGACTGTACAGGCCGATCTCCTGACCGGCCGCTTGCCAGAAACTCCAGATGTACCCATCCGGTAAAATGCTCTGACCGTCTTCCTGATCCATTTAACTTTCCATCCTCATTGAAAAGTCTCAACGTCTCTGCGACTTAGCGGTAAATAAATTTTCAGTTTTATCTTCGTCTATGCAGTTAATTGATACACCGGATAGCTTTCTCCGGTCTTGCGAAAGCCCAGCTTCTCATACAGCTTGAGCGAAGTCAGGTTGTCGGACTGGGTGTTAACCGTTACCCGAAAAGTGCCCCTAAGCAAGAACTGCCTGAGCAGGTCGTTCACCATGGCGTGACCGATCTTTCTGCCCTGGTAAGCAGGCAGCACAGCCAGGCGCGCCAGGTGACCGCCCATGTGGCTGGAAGTACTGATCTGGTATCCGATGATGCCACGCTCGTTTTCAGCCACGGTTGCGATGGAAGCCTGTTTCAGAGCCAGCTCCAGCGAAGGCAGGGAGTTCTGCCACAGTACCTTGAAGGCAGTTTTATCCACCCGCCATACTGGCTCCAAATCTTCAGACTGCAGTGGACGGATGATGAAGGGCAGGTCAACCTCCTGCTCGAGCGGCTGATCATATTCCCATGCCAGCATGACCACTTCGTGCTCCAGCGTGAAACCGCTCTGCTTGAGCAGTGTTATAAACCATTCCTGCATGGGAATGGCTGCAATGATCAGACCTTGCCGCTGCTCGAGTTGGCGCAATGCTTCCGCCCACAGCGGTCGCCAGATTTCTGCCACCGGGAGGCTGGTGTTCGCTGCGAAAGCCTGCAGCCAGGCTACGCCAGGTGGATCGACCGGGCAAGCCAGTAACCCAATGATGCGTCCCTGGTCTTCTGCCACCACGAAAGGCGTACTACCCAGCCAATCCAGCGGAGAATGCCAGTCCAGATGGCGGTGGACACGCAGCTCGAAATGCAGCAGGTTCGCCAGCTTTTGGCGGTCTCCTTCAACAGCATCCCGAATAATCAGTTTTGTTCCGGTCAAGGCTGTTACCATACTCGCTCAAAGAACATGCAGCAATACTTTACTCTTCGACCATAAATCTTCCAAACGATAATAATTACGCCGGTCCGGGGAAAAGATGTGCACGATAACATCACCAAAATCCGCCAGCACCCAGCCATCCTGTGGACGGCCTTCCAGGCGGGCATTTAGCTTATATTTCAGCTTGATCTGCTCATCTACAGAGTCGAGTAAAGCCTTTAACATCCTCTCACTCGTCCCGGAGCAAATGACAAAATAATCCGCAAAAATTGCTTGCTCTCGGATATCCAATAACAAGATGTTTTCCCCTTTTTTCTCCTCCAAAGCATCAACAATGGCATGCGCTAATTCTAATGTTTCCAGATGTCACCTCTTTTTGGGATTGATGTAAGGTTTCGAAATTCGATCTAAACCAAGGAGTCGCCAAGAAACCTGTTGGAACAACAAAATCACAATCATAACGATGGCACGGGTAGGGTGCTACGGGTACAACGGGCACATCGCACACAAAAAACTCTCACTATTTTACTAGAAAAAACCCAGGGAAAGGATTCTTTGCATAATGAATAGATTGCCGCCTCCCTGCAAAGAACACAGTGTCTTACAATGACCAATCGTGAAAAAATCGGAAATATCAACCTTAGGAGTCTTTTTTGTCGGAGAGCGAGACGGATAACAGGCAGGTGTAAACGGAGCCGGTGGGCTTCAAGTCGCTCTGGAACAGATGCACCTCCTGCGCACGCACCACACTCAGAAAACCCACCTTCACCGCCTGGAGAGCTTCTCCAACCTGGCGAGCTTCCTGGTTGGTGGCAGTGCGCGCCACCCTCCCCAGTGTCAGATGAGGTGAGAAGGGGCGTTCTTCCCGATTGTAGCCGAGTTTCTCCGTCATGCTTTCGATCCCGCTTTGCAGCACTTGCAGCTCCTGTGGAGCTTGAATGCCCACCCATACCACGCGCGGCCGATTGGCGTTGGGGAAAGCGCCCACACCTCCCAGGCTGAATTCAAAGATAGGCTGCTCTTTCACCTCAGCCAGGAGCATCTTTTTTAATAGATCCAGGTTGGCAAGCGACACATCTCCCAGGAACTTGAGCGTTAGATGAATATTCCCCGCAGGCACCCAATGCACGGCGTTCTTGGGCAAAGTCCGCAGGCTCTGCTTGAGCTCGACCATGACTTGATCCAGGCGCTGTTGAATTTCGCCCGGCAGCGGGATAGCGATGAAAGCGCGAATGACAGCCATGCACCTAAAATAGCATAAGATTAGTAAGATGGCAAGAGCTATTCGGCTCTAATAAATTAGGCTGCTTACTTGACTTTGTAAATGCGTACTTCATAACCGCCATCAGTAAACATCTTTACCAATTGGAAGCGTTCGAACAGATCATCATACTGAGATATTTCGACGCTATATCTTTTAGGATCCAAATAAAAACGGCCATACATATTCTGGCCAAAAATTAAGTAATCGAAGCCTTGCTCAATGTACCACTCTGGTTTGTGCTCAATCATTTTAAAGAAACCATACACGGCGAAGCGTGTAGGATCTATAAATGGAGTATATGCCTCGATAGCAATTTTCGAACCAGGTGGCAAGTTGTTTTGTATCCAAATCCGGGCTGTTTCACGACTGTTCACTGTGGTCAATTGTTTCGTTTGTGAGATTGTTACTGAGGCTGGTTGTATGAATGTGACCATAGAAAAGCAAGCAACAGCGGCGATGGAGACCCTACGCCATTCTTTTGATAACAATTCTCTCGCTTTTTCCAGTAGAAATCCTAAGAACGATGCAGCTAGCAAAATTAAAAATGGCGTCAGCGGCAGGATCGTCCGGTCATTCCTGATAAAAAAACTGCTGATGAATAAAAAGTATAGGACGGGAAAAAGGGACAACAGGATGATCTCTTTGGAGCGAGTATAAATACCGCGAAATATTTCAAGTACTCCAAGAATGAGGATGATACTGCCCGTAGACCACAAATATTCAATATACCATTGCAGAGTGTTCCCTTCCATCCCCGCATGGCTGGATGAGTAAACAGAACCTGCTGAGATCACGGCATTGAAGAAGTTCTTATAATCTAAGAGAGCATAGGGTGTGGCTACTAGAAATCCTACACCACACATGACAAGTGAAAGGTAAAGATTACGTTCTTTTAGCGCGGTCCTGCCGTAACGGAAGAAATGTGCTAAGAGCAACGACAGCACAATCAAGCCTCCATTATATTTACTTGCCGCGGTCAGACCGATACAGATACCTGCGATGATGTAATGCTTGGTTTTCCCTTGTTGATATACAAATACGATAGCAACGAACGACGCAACCACAAAAAAGACAACGAGAGTATCAGGCGTGATAAAGCGGCTATGCCAGACATTCGTCGGCGAGATCGCAACCATCAGCGCAGCCAAGACACCCACGATCAATTTACCTGAAAGTTTTCTGCCGGCAGCGAAGGTTAATCCCACTGTCCCAACGCCCAAAATAACCGAAATGAACCGCCCAAGTAAAATAGAAGACGACAATTGAGTTTTGGTCACTCCCATTACCAATGTTATTGGCGCAAAAATGTCGTTGCGTGTCGCAAAGATACCGATTATCTTTCCGAATATGAAATATGGAACATAAGCCAATGCGTTCACATAGATGAACAAAGATGGATAACTGAAAAAGTGAGGGTTCGGATCACCCGTCTTGAACATATTTTGAATGATTCTTACCATATCCGGTTCATCAGGGTGGTATATATACGGCAAATCATAGCTAATCCCCCAAACTCTCACGCACAGAGCGAGAAGGATAATAATGCCAAGTATTATTAACTCTTTATGGAAACGTTTCACGGACTTGATTAATAAACCTAAGGGATTTAATTGACTTTCATGTTCCAAAAATAACACAAGATGGAGAAGTAGGCAAGCGCTAAAAAGGCGCCAGTTTCTCCCCATATCTACATAAATGACGGCAGGCGACCCTGGTTAATCTAGGATTAAAAAAGCTCAGCGATATGTGTGGCAATGTAATTTCGCAATTGTTTGGCATGTTCGGTACGTTCTGTTTCTGGAAATTCGATCCTGCTGCTTCCATAAAATCCGTCATCTGTAAAACGCGGAGTAACATGCACGTGATAATGCCAGACATCCTGCCCGCCGGCAGGCTCATTATGTTGCCGGGTGGAAATGCCATCGCAGTGATAGACGCTCTTCAGCGCTAAGGCAGTCGCTCGCGTTAACTGGTGTAGGGGGGTGGCATATTCGGGCGGGAGATCATAAAGATTCTCAAAATGCTCGTTCGGCACGACGAGGATATCCACTGGATTCTTAGGCCAGCGTCCGAGTGCCAGAATTGCAGTCACCAATTCAGAATAATAAATCACTTCTGCGGGCTGGTTGCCAGGTTGTAGGTCCGCCTCACATTTGACAAGAAAACAGAATGGACAATCGTAGCCAGGAGGTTCGTGGTTGTACATAGCTTCATCAATACATTTCTTGCGCATCCCTGGGCAGGTTTTTCACATACACCAGGTGCGCGCTGACTCGCTCGTCATCGCCGTGGGGATAATCAAAAGCAAAATGATCTGCAACAGGCAGGGCGGCCTTCCTGAAAAGCTTCCCTATGGCAAACAAGGCTGCCCAGGTGTGCTCGTAGGAGGCATCGGCGTAGGTCTCCTGTAGCAAATCCCACAATTCGGGCTCCAGGTATTGCTGAAAGTATTTACCGTACTTACCTGGGTTGCGCGTAAACCCGGTTCGCACGCCGATATACCAGGTCAGCATTTTCACCAGCTGCGACCGCACCACCTCATCGAGCATGTACCTGGCATAGGGGAGCTCTTTTCTCCACAATCCCTTAGCCACGTAAGGGCTGACCCACCAGAATTCGTTGCAGCAGTCCGCGTAGGCCTTGGCAGTCGGCGGAACTGGCAGACTATCGCGGTCGCTGGAGGGTGGGAGCGAGCCGAAAAGTCCATCCTTATCCAATAAGACGACCGTCAGGCTTTCGCCTGCAAACTTATCCAGCAATCTGACCGGGAATAGATTGAGATCGATGCGGTTGCCATCCGCAAACTGCATGAGATAAGTAAATGAATTGCCCCCATTCGGAGGTGGGTCATCCATCGCATCGGGCATTTGTAAAATGATCCGCTCCCCAAAACGGCCGATCCAATCCAAGTTTTCCTTGAAAGGCGCAACCTCAGTCACAAAGTAAATGATGTCATAATCCTGAAAAATATCGCGCGGTGCATCCGGGTTAGCGCGCGAGCCGTTCAAGTGTACTGCCCGGATGCGCTCATCTTCCCAGGCAGTTTTGAGAATGAGGTCGAGCATTTCCTGTTCGCTGCGCATACAACATATTCTCCTTGTTTAATCCGTCATTGAGGTCCTAAGGGTCTCATACGATGCGAAGCATCGTCAGACCCTTAGGATCTGATGCTTCTGTCAATCATCAGCAGGATTCCCGCCCGGGCGGTAACGCTCGTAATCCTCCGGGGTGTCCAGGTCTTGCAGCACCGTCTCGGTGCCTGCCTCCAGGTACTGGATTTCCGAGGCATGTGTATTGAGGAAAACCCGCAGTGTATCCGGCGGCTGCAATGCGATGATCTCCTTCCATAAGCTGCGACTCACCATGCCTGGGTGGCCGCGGCGCATCTGGTAGCTGGGGATCAAGATGGCTGGATGCGTGTGCTGGTAAGTTTCAATCACTCTCCGCACGACGCTGAGCTCCATCTGCGGCTGGTCACCTAGCGCCAGCAGCACCGCTTCGCTTTGTTCTAAAGCGCAGCGCAAACCAGCTTTGATCGAAGACAGCATCTCGCCGGAGGCATAGTCTGGGTTGTGCACCACTTTCACGCCCTGTTCGGTGAAGCCTTCCAGGCCTTGTACGGGGTGCGCTCCGGTGACCAGGATGATCTCATCTAGCCCAGCCTGGAGCAGCGTCTGGAGCACCTTGCCCAGCACGGTGGTATCACCCCAGGGCAAATTGATCTTAGGCACCCCCATGCGCCGGGATTGCCCGGCAGCCAGCACGATCGCAGTCATCATGCAGGTATTGTATCAAAAGAAACCCCTTGGCGCTCTTTGCGCCTTGGCGAGATAAAGCTCTTGCCCTTCCAAATCATTTCTCTCAATGACCCCAAGCCGCAAAGAAAACCCTTGGCGACCTTTGCGCCTTGGCGAGAAATTATTTATTATCTTTGCGAATGAAACGCCGGTAATCCTCTTCCGTATCCATATCCCACAGCAAGCTTTCATCTTCCCAGGGCAGCCAGGAGACTTCATATTGCCTGGGGCTGGCGAAAAGTTGCCTGCCTCCTGTGTCACCTCGCAACGTCAGCAGGTCGGGAAAGGTGGTCCGGTCGAAGAGCACCGGATTGGCACGCCTCCCCTGGCAAAGCGGGGCAGTTAGCGGAGTAAGCCGCTCAGCATGCAGCTCTACCAGGCTCTTTAGCAGGCTGGTTGGCACCTGAGGTTGGTCCACGAGCATAAAGAGCGCCCCGCCTGTCTCCATGGGTAGCCCCTGGATGCCAGCCCGCACAGAGGCAGCCTGCCCCTCCCGCCAGTCTGGGTTCTCAACGATCTCTACTGGTAAGCCCTCTAGCGCCTGGCGCACTTCAGCCTGGTATGCACCCACCACCACACGTATCCTCTGAACCTCCGCCGACAGTGCCAGTGCGGCGACATGCCGCACCAGAGGCTGCCCTTGCCAATCGATGAGTTGCTTGGGCCTGCCGAAACGGGTCGAGGCTCCCGCCGCCAGCAGGATGATAGCCGTGGGCTCGTGGATTGATGAGACGATGAGATTGCTTCGCTCCGCTCGCAATGACCCTCCCTTTTCCCCTCTCCCCCCGGGAGAGGGCAGGGTGAGGGCAGAAACCACAGCCGCCGCATAATCCCCCAGGCACATCTGCGCGATCTGCTCCCCCTCTTCTCGCAGTGCATCGCTATCCGCCTGGTTGAGCAGCAAAACACGCCGTGCTGCTGCCGGGATGCCCTTCAACCCACCCTGCGGATGGGTCAGCACCTGGACCAGCGCCGGGGGAGTGATCTGCTGGCCCTCATCCAGGCCAGCCAACCGCCCAAAGAATTCCGGGCGATGCACCCAATTTTCAGTCAGCGGCTTACCCAGCCCCGAGAGTCCTGCCACGACGACGGCCGTATCCACAAAGCCCGGCATCGCTGGCTCGTGCCCGGCAGGCGCTTTGAGCGGTCGCAAGCGCGATCCATCGGCTTCGATCAGCAAGGGGATACGGTGCCGGTCCGCCAGCTCCAGCAGGCTCTCCAGCGTCTTTGTGTCCAGTCCTGCCAGCCTTCCATCTCCCCCTTCAGGTCCGGTGAACAGCACCACACCTTGCGGTGGAGTTGTGGGCAGATCAGCAGATCTTTCGACGATCACATGCCGGTCTGCAAGCCCGGATTGGGCGGTACCCAGGTGGGTGGTGGTGGTGACGAAAACCGACTCATAACCTTGCTTTAGCTGAGACGCCAGCGTGAACATGGCGGTCGTCTTGCCGCCCGCGCCCACGAAAGCCAGCCTGGGAGGTTGCGTAAAGACTGCGCCGGCACCCGTAAAGCGCAGCGCTTGCGAGAGCTGCATACCATTCACTTCCAGATCAACGGGCGCAGGTCCGGCAGCGAAAGGATCGCCTCCAGCACGCCGCCGCCCACCGCCAGCGACTTATCCGAAACCAGGCGGCATAACGCCGGGTCGTCGCGCGGATCCAGGTCGCCGATCTTCATCCCGCCGGTGACGCTTATCCCTTCGGGCAGCAGGCCGCGCAGCACACCTGCAAAGGGCGCCACCACCTCTATTCCTGCCACCTGCGCCACTTTTTGCCCTGGCTCCAGGTGCTCGCCAATCTGCGTAAAGACT
>Ga0153915_10004547_pt1 | contig 12784 bp, 8 predicted proteins | sample Opewatmetagenome_2_FD_107003 | JGI IMG/M metagenome (GOLD analysis project Ga0153915, IMG submission 107003) | Freshwater wetland microbial communities from Ohio, USA - Open water 3 Core 3 Depth 3 metaG | ecosystem: Environmental > Aquatic > Freshwater > Wetlands | place: USA: Ohio, Lake Erie... | reverse complement strand
CTGGCTGAGCTCGATCCCGAGATCGCTGTCGATGACTTTCTGGTCGCTGCGGCCCGATTGCCTGAGCAGGTCGCGGAGCCTCTCCCAGCTGATGATGCGGAAGGACTTGGATTGCTCCAAGCTTGTGATCAGGAGGTTGGGGATGGCGTCCTGAAGATAGTCGTAGGCGGGGTCACCGGTCTGGTTCTCGAAGCTGATGATGGCCATTTTGGGCCGCTCCGCCGGCGGGGGCGCCGGTGCTCGCTTGAGGACGAACTTGCCCAGGAGGCCGGCCAGAACGACGCGGCACACCCCCCCGGCTATCGCTCTGACGGCGAATTTCTTCTGCGGGAGCTTGGCCAAGGAACGCCGGGCGATCGTGAGCGTCCTGGTTTTGGACCGCGTCTCCGCCCGCGTGTGCTGCGCTCCGACATTGACCAGGTCCGCCAGCAGTTCCTCGGCGCTCTGGTAGCGCTTCTCTTTTGGCTTCTCGAGGCACTTGAGGATGATGCGGCTCATCGACTCCGGGATGGCGGGGTTGAGCTCACGCGGGTCGTGCGGCCGGTCGTTTTTGTGTTTAAAGGCGACGCTCCAAGGCGTATCTCCTGAGAACGGGGTTTTCCCCGTGAGCAGCTCATAGATGATGATGCCCAGCGAATAGAGGTCGGAACGGGCATCGATCGCGGTTCCGTCGATCTGCTCGGGGCTCATGTACTCCGGCGTCCCGATCATCGTCCCGGGAACCGTGGCGCCCTTGGTCTCGATCGAGCTGGCGATGCCGAAGTCCATGATGCTGACGTCCCCGTCCTCGTCGATCATGATGTTCTGGGGCTTGAGGTCCCGGTGGACGATCCCGAGGCGGTGGGCTTCCATCAGCCCGCTGCAGGCCTGCTGGGCGATGCCGATCGTGGCTTCGAGGCTCAGCTCCCGGGTCATCCGGATGATCCTCTTGAGGTTCTCGCCTCGGATGAACTCCATGGTGATGTAGAAAGTGTCCTTGTCCCGGCCCAGATGGTACATCCGGCAGACGTTTTTATGGGTGATCCGGCGGGTGATCCTGATTTCGTTCTGGAAGCGATCGATGGTCCGCCGGTCGGCCGAGATCTCAGGCTTGATGAGCTTGAGGGCGACCGTCTCGTTGATCTCCCGGTCCCGGACCTTGTAGACGCGGCCCATTCCTCCTTGGCCCAGCTCCTCGATGACGAGATAGCGGTCAGCGAAGGTCGTCCCGGGAATGAGCTCCAGCGAGGGAGAAGGATAGGCCAGGGTCGCGGCCCGGGACATCTCCTCGGGAATGGGGTGAGGGAGGGGCGTCGCGCACTTCTTGCAGAAGCGGCTGTCGTCGCTGTTATCGGCTTGACATTCGGGGCAGCGTAGGCTCATTGGCCCGCCTTTTTGCCTATCATAGTGTAAGGGAACTTTGCTTTCAAGGGACTTTTTTGGCAGATTTCTTTACGGCCCGAGCCGCTTCTCCCGGTCCTCATTCTAAACCACGCCTTTCACTATAATATACGTTTGATCTCCGCCGATAGTTTCCGCCGTGGTGGGTGTAAGTAAGGCGGATGCAACAAGATAGAGAAATCTTCCGGCCTTCATCCGGTTCCCTGGGCGGGGCGAATCGATCATTCTGTCCTTCCCCCAGCAGACGGGCCTGGGCGGGACGGCCAAATTCCCTGCAACTCAGGTGCAAATTTCATACCAAAGCCGGCCTCGTTGCCGGCCGGCTTGACGGCCGGGCGCTGAAACAGGTAGCATGTGGCCTTTATCCAAGGAAGGAGCGCTATGGCCACCCAGAAAAGAAACGGCAGAACAGGAAAGATAGGCAGGCGGCGTTTTATCGGTGCCTCCGCGGCCGCCCTCGCTTCCCTCGGCCTGGGCGGAGCGGAAAAAGCCTCGGTCCAGTCGTCCCCAGCACCGTCCGGCCAGGCAGCGCCAAAGATCAAGGAGTACCGGGTCTTGGGGCGGACCGGATTCAAGGTCTCGGACATAGGCTTGGGGGGAGGCGAGGTGACGGACGCGGCCCTCTTCGAAGCGGTCCTCGACCGGGGCATCAACTACATCGACGCCGCCGAGAACTATGTTAACGGCCAGGTGGAGAGGACGGTCGGGAAGGCGATCAAGAACCGGGACCGCAAGTCCATCTTTGTCACCACCAAGATCTATCTCCGCGACGCCAAGGTGACCAAGCAGGGGGTCCTCGACCGCACCAGGAAATGTCTGGAGAGGCTGGACACGGACGCCATCGACTGCATGCAGATTCACTGCCCGCCGACGACGGCGGTCCTGAAGGCGCCCGGATTCCACGAGGCCATGACCGAGCTCAAGGCCGAGGGACGGGTCCGGTTCGTCGGCCTGTCCCAGCACGGCGCCCAGTGGAATGATGCCCCCGAGACCATGGAGCAGATCCTCGTGGCCGCGGCGGAGGATGGCCGGTTCGACCTCGCCCTCTTTGTCTATAACTTCATCCAGAGGGACCAGGGCGAAAGGGCCCTCAAGGCCTTCAAGGAAAGAAACATCGCCACGACGATCATGAAGGCCAACCCGGTCGGAACTTACACCTGGATCAAACAGGAAGTCGAGAAGGTGAAGAACAGCGGCGAAAAAATGCCCGACTACCTGCCGGCCCTTCTCGAACGCGTGAAAAAGGTGGCCGACCAGGCGGACACTTTCCGGGAGACCTACAACCTGACGAATGACGCCGAGCTCCTCGTCGCTGCCCACCGCTTTGTGCTGTCCCACCCCGATGTCCAGACCGTGCTCTGCATGGTCCAGAACTATGCCGACTTGGATACTTTTGTCGCGCTCTCGGGGACGAAACTGGCGGCCCCCGAAGAAAGAAAGCTGGCCGCCTATGCCCAGACGTACGGCCAGTTCTATTGCCGCCATGCGTGCGGGCAATGCGAAGCGGACTGCCCGAGCGGGGTGCCGGTCAACGCGATCATGCGGCTCAGGCACTATTTCAGCGCCCAGGGACGGGAGAAGCGCGCCATGGCCGAGTATGCCGCTTTGGGTAAGAGGGGCGCCGCGCTCTGCGCGAGTTGCGACGGCCATTGCCAAAAGGCCTGCCCCCACGGCCTCCCTATCCAGGCCATGTTGGCGCTCACTCACGGCACCCTGACCCTGGCCTGACGATCCCGCCATTCCGGGGACGCTAACCTTAATTGCTGATACGGTAAGTGTCCCGGAATTCGTCCAGTCCCGGAATCAGCGGGTTCCCGCTTTCTCCTTGAATTCTTTGTGGGCCGTTTATATACTTCGGGCGGCATTCGTCGGCTCCGATCCTATTCAGGAGGTCCTTATTTCGTGAACTTTCCGTCGAATTCAGTCGGGCGCAGTGCCCTCGTTAAGGTAAGACCAGGGGCGGAATGAGTCCATTATGGTTGCTGTCCCCAGATAAGGAGGTCATGTGAGAAGGAATCCGGTCTTGATTTTACTGGTCGTCTTTCTCGTCACAGCCCTTCAGGCGAACGCCGGCCTTCCGGCCCCCGCCAAAGACCCGCTCAATGGTCTCGACGCGTATGTCCTGAAGGCGATGAAGGACTGGGAGCTCCCCGGTCTGGCCCTCGCTGTCGTCAAAGACGGCCGGGTCGTTCTGGCCAAAGGCTATGGCGTCAGGGAGGTCGGGAAGAACGACCCGGTTGATGGCGATACTCTCTTCGCCATCGGGTCCAACACCAAGGCGTTCACTTCAACCGCGCTGGCCCTCCTCGTTCAGGACAAGAAGCTCTCCTGGGATGATCATGCGACGGACCTCTTGAAAGGATTCCAATTATACGATCCGTACGTGACCCGCGAGATCACGGTCAGGGACCTGCTTTCCCACCGCAGCGGCCTGGGCCGCCGGGGAGACCTTCTCTGGTACGGGCAGGATTTCAGCCGCGAGGAGATCCTGCGCCGCATCCGCTTCTTGAAGCCCAACTCCAGCTTCCGCTCCCAGTATGGCTATCAGAACATCATGTTCCTGGCCGCCGGGCAGGTCATCCCCGCGGTGACGGGAATGAGCTACGATGACTTCATCAAGGAGCGCATCTTCAAGCCGCTGGAGATGACCCGCAGCAATACGAGCCCCAAGGATCTCGTGGGCCTGGACAATGTGGCAGCCCCCCATACCAAGAAAGACGGGAAAGTCGTGGCTATTCCCTATCGCAATCTCGACAATGTCGCCCCGGCCGGCTCGATCAACTCCAGCGCCGCGGAAATGGCCCGGTGGCATCTCTTCCAGCTGGGGAACGGAAAATACGCCGGGAAACAGATCCTGGATCCGGCCATACTCCAGGTGACTCACGATCCCCATATCGTCATGCCGGTTCCAGGCGAGCGCAAAAAGGACTTCCCGTCTAACCATTTCATGGCCTACGCTCTCGGCTGGGTCCTGGAGGATTACCGGGGCCGGCTGATCATCTGGCACAACGGAGGCATCGACGGTATGTTATCGCACCAGGGTTTTCTCCCCGAGGAAAACCTGGGTGTTGTCGTGCTTACGAACAGCGACCGGAACAGGCTCGACGCCGCCCTTTTCTATAGGATAGTCGATTCTTTCCTGGGCGAACCCCTCAAAGATTGGAGCGGGACCTTCCTGACCCAGGCCAAGGAAGGCCAAGCCAAGGCCGAGGAAGCGAGGAAGAAGGCGGAAGAAAGCCGCGTTCCGAACACCAGACCGAGCCTGGACCTGGCCGGCTACTGCGGGTCCTATGGAAACGAGATGTATGGCCTGGCTGAAGTGAAAAGTTCAGGGGACAAGCTCGTCCTGTACTTCAATTCCAAGCCGATGGGGGCTCTTGACCATTGGCATTACGACACCTTTAAGGTCAACGCCGAACCCCTTGGCTCTCTCCGTTTCATGGAGCTCCTCGATGATTCCATGATCACATTCGTCTTGAACGCCCAGGGAAAAGCCGCCCGGATGGAAATCGAGGACCTCGACGTCTTCGAGCGGGCGCCCGAGCCGGAGGGAAAAGAGCGCTAGCTCAGAAGGGGCCCCAACGGATGGCCTGGGCGACGAGAACGGCGGCGCAGCCGATCGCTATCCAGATCAGGAGAAGAGGCAGCAGCCAGCGGACCCATTTCGACCAGGGTATCCCCAGGATGCCCAGAGCCGCCATGAAATAGCCCTGGGTGGGTATGAACACGTTGGTCAGGCCGTTCCCCAGCTGGTAGGCGAGGACGTTGGTCTGTCTCGTTATCCCGAGCAGGTCCCCGAGCGGGGCGAGGATCGGCATGGAGACCGCGGCCTGCCCGCTTCCCGAGGGCACGAGGAAATGGAGAAGGTTCTGGATAATATAGATCCCGATCGCGCTGATCGATGATGGCCAGTGCCGGATGGTCGCCGCCAGGGCGTGGGTCAGAGTGTCCATGACTTGGGCGTCCCTCAATATGACCAGGATGCTCCTGGCCAGTCCGACCACCAGGCCGGCATAGGTCAGGTCCGCCGCCCCTCTGATGAAGCTCTTGGCCGTTTCGTCCATGGAGAGCTTGCCCACGGGCCCGGCGACAATGGCCAGGCCGAAGAAAAGCCCGGACAGCTCCCTTATCCCCCAATGCCAGCGCAGAGCCCCGACGGCCAGGAGCACTAGCGCCAGAAGTGCAACCAGGAGGACGGCCGTGTGCCGGCCAGTGAATTTTTCCTGCTCCCCGGCCGCTTCAGCCGACCCCCGCTTTTTATCCAGATCGTACATCAGGCTGATCTCGGGCCTGGCTTTGACCCTGGCCGCGTAGCGGGCCATGAACAGGATCGTGACCGTGGTCATGATCGTCCAGAGGACTAGGCGGAACTGCAGCCCGCTGAACAGCGGAAGGCCGACGATCCCCTGGGCCACTCCCACGGTGAAGGGGTTCATGAAAGCTGAGGCGAACCCGGCGTTCGCCCCGACGAGAGCGATGCCGCCTCCGACAAGAGAGTCGTACCCGAGCGACCTGGCCAACAGGAGCAAAGCGGGCAGGAAGACCAAGGTCTCCTCCGCGATCCCGATGCTTCCTCCGCCGACGGCAAAAACCAGGGTCAGGATGACCACGAGCAGGGTGCGTTTGCCGCCCAGGCGCCGGACCAGGGATTGGATGCCCGACTGGATGGCCCCGGTCCGGTTCAAAACTCCGAAGGCTCCCCCGATAATGAATATGTAGAAGATGATGTCGGCCACTTCGGCGAGAGCCTTGGGAAAGGCCATCAGGATGCTCGGGATGCCGGCGGGCCGGCCCTCTGCGGGCCGGTACGAGTCGGGGTCGATGAGCTCGCGTCCTTCCTTGATGACCCGGTCGTACGTGCCGGCGGGAATGACCCAGGTCCCGACCGCGGCGATCAGCATCAGGCTGAACAGGAGGACATAGGTGTGCGGGATCCGGGTCTTCATTTCGGTCGGCAAAAATCCAGGGCCGTAGCGGCATACATCTGGGCGGCGGCGTGGACCTCTTCGAGCCGGATCATCTCCTCGGGAGAGTGGGCATGTTCGAGCGCGCCCGGACCCCAGATGATGGTGGGGATTTTACCCTCTCTGGAGAGAAGGGCTCCGTCAGTCCAGGCGGGGAAAACCGTGAGGTCGTCCGCTTTATGGCCGGCAGCGGCCAGCGCCTTTTGGGCCGACTTGACGATAGGATGACCGGGGTCGATCGTCACCGGTCCGTGGATCATCGTGGCCATGCCGCCCGGCACCCTGGAAATGTTCGTCTTCAAGCCCGGCTGCCGCGCCTTGACCTTGGCCAGCAGACCTTCCAGGTCGGCGAATACCTGGTCGATCGTTTCGGTCGTCACCCAGCGGCGGTCCAGTTTGATGGCGCAGCGGGCGGCCACGGTGCTCGGCTGGTCACCGCCTGAGATCGTGCCCATGTTGATGGCGGGTGGCCCGAGGACAGGGTCCCGGCGCTTTTTGAACTCGGGGATGAGCTCTTCTTCGACCAGGCGAACGAAATAAGCGGCCGCCGAGATGGCGTTTATTCCGGCCTCGGGTGTGCCGCCGTGGGCGGCGCGCCCCAGGAACTCAATGTTCAGCCATTCCAAACCCTTGTGCCCGATGGCGATCCTGTTGCTCGTGGGTTCCCCCACGATGGAGGCATCCGCCTTGAACCCCGAGCGGATCAAGGCTTCCGCGCCGAGGCTCTCGAGCTCCTCGTCGATGACGGCGGCGAGCGTGACCTTGCCCGCGGCCAGCGCTTTCTTCGCGGCCAGGTCAGCCAGCGCGGCGGCCATGGCGGCCAAGGCCCCCTTCATATCCACCGTACCCCGGCCGAGGAGCGTGCCGTCCTTTTCCACGGCCGCGAAAAGGTCGACCGTCGACCCGGCGTTCGGCGGCACGGTATCGGTGTGCCCGCAGAAAAGGAGATGGCGTCCCGGCCGCCCGCTGTCGACGGACGCGATGAGGTTAGGCCTCCCGTCTTTTACCTCCGTGACCGTGGCGGCGATCCGATGCTCCTTTAAAAAAGCCTTCAGCTCGGCGACCGTGGCCGCTTCCTGCTTGGGGATGCCCGGATAGCTCCGCGCCTTGATCAGGTTGATGAGAAGGCGGGTGATCTTTTCTTTGGCTTCCATGGTGTCTCCTCTCCGTTTTCGGCTATTTCTGGGTGAATAGATCATACACCCGGAATTTAACTTCGCAAGGGTTGCCCCGGGCCATGAGCATGGTTTTGGTCGTCAGGTTGATGATCACGGAGAAGGTTGTTTTGATGCGGTCCCCATGCCGGCAGATGGACTTGGGATAATTCACGTGGTCGGACAGGAATCCCTTCAACATGTCGACCGTGATCCGGCCCGCGTTCTTCTTGAGAAGCCGGCTGCCCCGGTTAAAGCGGATGATGGAACTCGTGATGCCCTGCGGGTCAACCTCGAAATTCCTCATGTAGGGAGCCACGTAATGGTTGGTGTGGACGAGATAGCCCGCGGTCGAGTAGAGCGGGGCATAATCCGTGGCCGAGCCTTCGATGCTGTAGATCTCGCCGCTCGAGTCCGTGATGAGCTGGTTGTAATTCGAGGCCCGCTCCTTGAGGATGGCCGCATCGATCGCGTCGCCCAGGGTCCTGGCGGCCAGGATCTTGCGGACGAGGAGAAGCCGCGGCACGCCCACCCTCATGTCGTTCGAATCGAGCTGGTTGCCGGTCAGGCTGATCCCAGCCGAATTGTAGCCGACACTGATGCTCAGGGCGCCGAAGCCCACGGTCACGATCTCCGGTTCTCCGTCCACCTGATAATGGACGACGACGACGGAATCCTGCGAGGAAACGGAGGTGTCGTTGTTGTGGGCGGCCAGCACCGAGCCGTCGGACGTGACATCGTTGGAGGCGATAAGGTCGCTGCAGCCCCTGGTGAAGCGGTAGTTGGGGTCGCCGATCTCTTCGCAGAGACTGGGAAAAACGTCCGCGACCTCCAACCCGGCGGCGTCAGCCGCTCCCTTGATCTCGGTCACGTACGCGGGCATGTACGTGTTGGTATAGGCCAGGAAGAGCTCCGCCTCGGCCCTGACTTTTTTCCAGTCCGGCCTTTTTTTCATCTCGGCCGCCTCGCGGAGCATGCCGTCCTTAAGCCGGGTACCGATCTGATATCCGACCTCATAATGGTTTCCCTTGACGTGGATGACGGGGACCGGGATGTCCTTGAGCTCGGAAGCCGGAGGAGGCGCCTGAGCCTGCCTGTCTTCCGCCCCGGCTAACGCTCCCAGGAGAATGAAGAGAAGAAACAGAACGAGCCCGACTTCTGAAACCCGCCTTTTCTTTTTCATCCGTCCTCCTTTCTTTGATTGGATCATAGTCTTAGACCTCGAGCAGGGCCGCGACATGGGCGGACGCGGCCTTCGCCAGGCCAGCCAAACTGTAGCCCCCTTCGAGGAGAGATACCAGACGGCCGGCCGCGTGCTCGCGCGCAATGGCGGCGGCTATCCCGGTGAGCATCCGGAAGCCCTGATCGGTCACTCGAAAGCGGCCCAGCGGATCTCCTGTCCGCGAGTCGAAACCCGCCGATATGATAACGAATTGCGGCCGGAAACGGCCCATCGCCGGCCGGAGCTTTTCTTCAAAGGCAACCCGGAATTCTCTATCTCCCGAACCGGCCGGGAGCGGAACGTTGAGCGTCGCTCCCTTGCCTTCGCCCTCGCCGGTCTCATCGGCCCGGCCCGTCCAGGGATACCACGGCCATTGATGCGTGCTGAAATAGAAGACGCTGCCGTCCCGGTAAAATACGTCCTGGGTCCCGTTGCCATGGTGGACGTCCCAGTCGATGATTAGGATCCTGTCGAGTCCGTGCCGCTCCTGGAGATACCTTGCGGCGATGGCCGCATTGTTGAATATGCAGAAGCCCATGCCTTTGTCGGCGCTGGCGTGATGGCCGGGCGGCCGGATGGCACAAAAGGCGCGTTCAGCCCTTCCCGCCATGACCTCGTCGCAGGCGGCGAGGGCCCCTCCGGCTGCCCAGAGGGCAACGTCAAACGAATCCCGGCTGAGGAGGGTGTGGCCGGTGGACAGTTCTCTGGTCCCGCTCTGGACGTCTCTTTTGACAGTCGCGATGTACTCCGGACGGTGAACGGCTTCCACCCAGTCGATGGTCGCCGGGCGCGGGTTGATCGGTCTCAGCCGCGTCGACAGGCCGGTCTCCGTGAGGCCGTTTGAGATGGCCTGGAGGCGCCGGGCGCTCTCGTAAGCGAACTCACCCGTGTCGTGCCCCAGATAGATATCGCCGCTTAGCAGACCGACTCGAGGGGACGGCTCTTCCCCGGCTCGCAGGGATCGCGGACAGAGCAACGACAGCCCCGCGGCTCCCAGTCCGCGCAGCAGATCCCGTCGGCTCAGCCGGGGGTCCCGGACGGTCATGGATTCACCCCTTTCTTCACGGCGGGCAGAGCGGCCTGGGCTTCCTCCAAAATGCGGAATGCTTCGGGACGACCCATGGCCCTTTCCAGGACTCCAACCCCATTCTCGTCCCGGGCCTTGACGTCGGCCCCGGCCTCGACCAGTATCCGGACCACCCGAGGATCGCCCGAGGCCGCGAGCATCAAAGGCGTCAAACCTCCGGCCAGCCGGACGTTGACGTCCGCCCCTGTTTGGACGAGCGTCTCGATGACTTCGGGCGGTATCTCGTTCTCGGAAGTCAGGGCCTCGACGAGAGCGGTCCGGCCGTCGACATCCCGGGAGTCGACGTCCGCGCCCTTCCCGATGAGCTCCAGAGCGACGTCCTTTGATCCAGCGATCAGGCAGAACATCACGGCGGTGACACCGTAGGGGTCTTTGGCGTTTACGTCGGCCCCGCTCTTGATCAATGCCAAGGCCGTCTCGGAGAAGCCTCTTCTCGCCGCTTCGAGCAGCGGGGTAAATCCCAGATCCTGCGCGTCGGGGCTTATCCCGGCCGCAAGATAGAGCTTAACGATATCCGTCCGTCCGGCTCGGACCTGCTGGAAGAATGCTTTTTCGGAAAACTCAAAGCCCCGGCGGCCGAGCTCCTCTCGGGATTTCCCGACCGGAGACGAGCAGGCCGCTGCCCCTGTTCCCAAGACCAGCGCCAGGGTCAGTGCCTTGATCAATGCTGGGCCTGGTGCTTCCGTTTGGAAGGGACAGGACCGAGGTCCGTGCGGGGCGAAACGGACAGGCCGCAGGCTGCCCATGAATTCAGTCACTTGCGGGCGAGGCTCAAGATCTGTTCGAGCTTGGTAGTGGCAGAGGAAACGGCGTTTTCAAGATTCTTGATCGCGGCGTCGACCGCCTGCCCGTCGTCCTCTTCAGAGGCCTCAGTCAGCGCGGGGAGCAGGAGGACCGCATACGTATAGCGGGCGCCAAAGACAAGGTGCTTATACCACGGCCGGCGCGGGATCCCTTGCGGGTCGGTGAAAGCCCTTTCCAGGCCGATGATCAATTCATTGATCCGCTTCAGACCGGCCGGGTCAAGTCCGCGGGCCCTTTCGCTGTTAAAAAGAAGAGGCCGGACCTCCGCGGCCGCTTTTTCCATTTTCTCGAGCCGCTCCAAAAGCCCCCGTGCCTTCGGCTTTCCCGGTTCATATTTCGCCGCCCAGTCGGAGACATAGGTCCGCAAATCCCGGGCATACGTTTCATAGTCCAGGGGTAGGACGGGGCGGCAGGCCAGCTCGATGATCATGTGGGCCCAGATCCTGGCCAGCGCCGCCGAATATCTCATCCCCGGGTCGCCGAAGTGGGTCATCCAATAATAGTTGTCATAGATGGAATGGTAGACCCCGTAAGGGCCGACGAAGGACATGTCCAGGGCCGGCGCGCCGAGGTGCTGGAGGAAAACGGCGTGGTCGCTGCCGCTCCCGATCGGATCGACCCGGCCCTCTTCCTTTTTCCCATCCCGGCCGGCCACTCCCGCTTTCCAGACGTCGTAAACGGGCTTCTTCTCGACGGGGTCCTCGACTTCCTTCGCCGCCTCATGCAGGAGCGGGATCAAACTGGGAACTCCCTGGACGTTGAAATCCCGCCCGGCGGCGGCCGTGTCGACGTTGATATAAGCGATCAGGTTTTTCCTCAGCCGCTCTCCATTTTCTTCTCCCCATTCCGTCGAGCCAGTGAGAGTGAACTCCTCGGCGTCCCAGCTGCCCAGGATGACCGTCCGCCGCGGACGGAATCCGGCCCGCTTGGCCTCGCCGAGCGCCCTGGCCAGCTCCATCATGCAGGCCGTGCCGCTCGAAGGGTCCACGCCGCCGTAGACCCAGGCATCACGGTGATTCCCGACGACGATGAGCTCGTCCGGGCTTTCAGTCCCCTTGAGGCAGGCGGTCACGTCCGTTATCGTTTTTATCGGGTCTTCCATCTCGACCCTCATCCGGACCCTGGTCTTCGAGCCGGAAAGCCGGTAGGTGATCGGAAGCGCGCCCTGCCATTCCGCGGGTGCGCTTTCTCCGTCCATGGATTCGAGCAGAGGACGGGCGTTCTCGGCCGAGAGCGGGACGCTGATTATCTTAGGCAGCGTCTCGGCTTCTTGAGGAGTCAGCCTCCGCGCGCCTGGTTTCGACGCCCACCCCGGAGTCAGCGGGTCGCCGGGGGCGATAAAATCATAGGGGATTCCGCCTCGCTGGATATGGCTCAGGGGTCCCCAGGGCCCGTGCGGAAAAACAGGGCCTCTGACCTCTCCGTCCTCCTTCGGGTCCGAATAGATCAAGAGCCCGGCCACGCCTCTTTTTTCTGCCGTCAAGGCTTTGAACCCGCGGTAGCTGTAGGGAAACGAGTACCGGACCAGGGCGATCTTCCCCTTGACGTCGATGCCGTGTTTTTCGAGCAGGTCATAATCTCGCGGATTGCCACCGTTGGCGTATACGAGGGGCGCCGTGATGTCACCCGTGCGCGAGTAGGCGTTGTAAGGAACCCCGACGTTTGGGTTCATCGTGTCGGGGTCCTCCGGATAGCCTTTTTCTTCTATCTTAAGCGGCAGGTTCTGCGGCGCCACGAGCTCGACGTTGATCGACTTGGGAAAGGAGAGGAGGACGTCATATGTTTCCAGGGTGACGTCTTCCAGCCCGAACTCCTTCCATTTTTCCAAAATGTCGCGGGCCAGGGCGTCGTTTCGCGGAGAAGAGGCCACGTGCGGCTCGGCCGTGAAATGACGAAGGAACCCGTCGATCTTCTCAGCCGAAACGGTTCTGTCGATGAAGGACTTGTAAGCGGCGAGGTCCTCCTGGACCGCTGGACGTTTGGCGTCAGGGGTCTGGGAGAAGGCCGCTGCGGCGACGGCCGCCATACCCAGGACAAGAACCCAACGTGAAGAGCCAAGGATTTTCTTGTGCATTTTTAACTCCGGTCCAAGGAATTATATTACTCTTTCGGCTCCAAGGATATATAAAATATAGAATATATTATCCCCCCTTGCTTCGAAGGCGCATTTGGG
>Ga0153915_10004546_pt1 | contig 12786 bp, 10 predicted proteins | sample Opewatmetagenome_2_FD_107003 | JGI IMG/M metagenome (GOLD analysis project Ga0153915, IMG submission 107003) | Freshwater wetland microbial communities from Ohio, USA - Open water 3 Core 3 Depth 3 metaG | ecosystem: Environmental > Aquatic > Freshwater > Wetlands | place: USA: Ohio, Lake Erie... | reverse complement strand
TGAGGCCGTTCGCACGATTTCCCCTGCCCACAGACCCGTCATCGCCGTTCTCCATGCTGAGTCCGGACACGGTGAGGTAGTATATCCCCTTGGCATAATCGTCCGCTGTGTTGATCTCGACCTTCAGGTTCCTCTTCGTGAACTTCTGTGCGAAGTCGGTGACCTTGTCCGTGGCCGCCTTGATAGAGCTCCGGTAGTGATCTTTATCAGGGATCTTCTTCGAGACCATCGCTATCGCGATGGTCAGGCCGATGTCCTCGCCCTTCCTGCAAGCCATCACCTTGACATCCTCGCCGAGTTCCGGCAGAACCCTGCAGAGCTTCCCGTTGATGAACTTCTCCGTCTCGAGGGTGATCTTCTCCGTCTCACTAAGAGGCGCGAACCCGACTCCGAAGGAGGTGTCGTTCGCGAGCAGACGCCTCGTCTCATACAGACCCCGGAGATCGACGCTCCCCTGCCCGATCCTGCAATCAAGGGTGACGTCCCATTCCACATCCAAACTCTTGCAGTTCTTCTCGAGATAGGAATACGCCGCCTTGAGTGCGCAGGTCCGGTATGGAAGCCTCTCACCATTCACCTCGGTCGTCGCTCTGCCGACAAGCAGTATGTAGATCGGTTCCAGTATCAACCCTCCGCCGAACCTCGGGGCCGACTGGCCTCCCACCACCTCCACCTCGTCCGTGTTATGGTGGAGGATCCTTCCGTAGCGCTCCTTGTACATCTTGCAGAGTGCCCTGCTGACATTCTCAGCAAGTCCGTCGGCGATGGAATCGGGGTGGCCTATACCCTTCCTCTCGACGAACTCGGTATCCTGCTTCTCTATCGAAATGTTGTCCAGATCCTCGATGAAAATGTTGCGTTCCATGGATTCATCTCTCAAAAGTTGCTTGCGAAGAATATGATGTCCATTCTTAACCTTTTCGGGGTCCGTATGCTCTGGCACTCTCGAGGCGGCTCACTTCTTCTTTCGATAGCCCTCTCGCCTCGTCTCCCTCAAAGTCCCTTCCGGGATGAGACACATCTTGCGCCCGGACAGCACTCCGGCGACGCCCTCCTTGCTCTCGATCTCGCTGTAGTCCTCGCACATCCTGCATGAGGGCGGACACACGCTGACCCGGTCCTTTGGCTGCGGGTAGGAGAATGTCCCTCCCTCGTAGTTCCTGAGAACGACGCGCTTGTCCGACATCGAGATCAGGTAGTTGGGCGCGAGGGGCACCTTGCCGCCTCCGCCGGGAGCGTCGAGTATGAATGTGGGGACCGCGAATCCTGAGGTGTGTCCGCGCAGAGCCTCCGCGATCTCCAGCCCCTTCTCAACAGATGTACGGAAGTGCTCTATGCCTCTCGAGAGGTCGCATTGGTAGAAGTAATATGGCCTGCACCTGATCTTCACGAGCTCGTGGACGAGCTTCTTCATGATCGTCGGGCAGTCGTTCACGCCCTTCAGGAGGACGGTCTGGTTGCCGACAGGTATCCCGTGGTCCGCGAGCATCTCGACCGCGCGCTTCGATTCGGGCGTGATCTCCTTCGGGTGATTGAAGTGAGTGTTGAGCCAGATTGGATGGTACTTCGCGAGCATCTCGCAGAGTTCCGGCGTTATCCTCTGAGGCAGCGTGCAGGGGGCTCGGCTGCCGATCCTGACGATCTCGACATGGTCAATTGCCCTCAGTCTCCTGATGACGTCCTCCAGGAATTGGTCGGAGACCATCAGCCCGTCTCCGCCTGACAGCAGGACGTCCCTGACCTCCTTGTGGTCCCTGATGTACTTGATGGACGCGTCTATCGTGGCCTTATCCATCTGCTTGTCAGTGTGCCCCGCCAGCCGCCGTCTCGTGCAGTGTCTGCAATAGTTCCCGCACATGTCGGTGATGAGGAAGAGCACCCTATCCGGGTAACGGTGCGTGAGCCCGTGGACCGGTGAGTCGGTGTCCTCGAAGAGAGGGTCCTCCATGTCGGACTCGCTGAAGTCGGTTTCGTGGATTGTTGGCACCGCCTGCATCCGAATCGGGTCGTGCGGGTCGTCCTTGTCCATGAGCATCGCGAAGTACGGGCTGATGGCCATCCTGAGGACCTTCAGCGACTTCCTCACGCCTTCCTCCTCTTCAGCCGTGAGGTTGATGACCTGCTTGAGCTGGTCCAGCGTGGTGATTCGGTTGGCAAGCTGCCATTTCCAGTCGTCCCACTGGGCCTTTGTGACGTTCTTCCAGAGAGGCACTTCCTTGTATGACCGCATGACTGTCAGCTCCCTTGCTGGACGCGTTCGTCATCATCCATTCCATATTTAGCCTCTTGTCATCTCAACGGAATCTGTTACGAAAATGGAACCACGACGCATGAATTCGGAAACGCTGCTCGTCGGGGCGAGGACCTTCTCGTAATCGAATGTCTAAATGCTGCGACCAGTCCGTGTAAATCGCCAATGGTTAAATAGGGTTATCCTGATTCGAGAGAAGCCTCTCCAGACACTCGCGTAGCTGCGGTCTGGAGGGCCGGTCGCACCTGCCCGAAATCCGCGGCACTGGGCGGGTTCCATGCGAGGGATTTGTGATGAAGAAAGTAGCGCTAGTCGGAGCAGGACAGAGCAAGTACGGAGACTTCCCCGACAAGGGAATCAAAGAACTCTTCCTGGAGGCGTACAAGGACATGGTCGCGAGCGTCGACAGGGGCTACGATCCCAAGATGATCGAATCCGCGTACATCGGAAACCTGGGGTCGGGCGGCTTCCAGCTGGGAAACATGTCCGCGCTCGTATCCGAGTACGTCGGGCTTCCGCACATCAACACCATGAGGATCGAGAACGCCTGCGCATCCGGAGGCTACGCGCTTGTGGCAGCGGTGATGGACGTCATGTCAGGGACCCACAAGGCGGCTCTCGCAGGGGGCGTCGAGAAGATGACGGATGTCTCCGGCATGAAGCAGAAATACTGGCTCGGGGTCTCGGGGGACACGGAGTACGAGAGGCTCGCGGGGACCACCTTTGCTGGATTGTACGCGCTCATCGCCCAGAGACACATGCACGAGTTCGGCACGAAGCGAGAACACCTCTCGATGGTCGCAGTCAAGAACCATAAGAACGGCGCTCAGAATCCAAAAGCCCAGTTCCAGAGGGAGATCACCATGGAGCAGGCCCTCAAAGGGCCGATCGTCGCGGCCCCGCTGAATCTGTTCGACTGCTGTTCCACCACCGACGGCGCATCCGCAGTACTCGTTGTCGACGCAGACATCGCGAAGCAGTTCACGGATACGCCGGTCTACGTTGCCGGGTTCGGGACAGCGAGCGACTACCTCGCGATACACGACAGGGTCAGCACAGTGACGCTCGAGGGCACAAAGAAGGCGAGCGCGCAGGCATACGCCATGGCTGGCATGGCAGCCAAGGATATCCAGGCGGCGGAGGTCCACGACTGCTTCACGATAGCAGAACTCTTGGCATATGAGGATCTCGGGTTCTGCGAGAAGGGCAAGGCCGGGCAGTTCATCGAGGAGGGCCACACGCAAATCGGCGGCGACAAGCCGGTCAACGCCAGTGGCGGTCTCAAATCGAAGGGGCACCCAATCGGATCCACGGGAACGGGCCAGGCGTACGAGATGTTCAACCAGCTCAGGGGCACCGTCCAGAAGCCCACCAGGCAGGTGAAGGGCGCGGAGATTGGGCTCATTCACAACGTTGGCGGCTCGGGCGGGACCGTGGCCGTCACGATCCTCAGGAGGTAGAAGCATGGCGATAGGAATCTCAGGATACGCGGCGTACATCCCGAAACTCAGGATCAAGAAGGAGGAGTACGCGAAGGCTTGGGGGTCGTTCGCGGCGGCAGGTGTGGCCGAGAAGTCGGTGATGGGCTTCGACGAGGACGTGCTGACCTCCGCGGCGAAGGTTTCCAAGAGAGCCCTGGAGTCGGTCCCGATGCCCCCGGAGAAGGTGTCGGGGTTCGCGCTCGCGTCCACGGCCGCACCATACGTCGAGAAGCTGCTCTCGGGGACTGTCATTGTAAGCGTCGGCATACCTGGCACAGCCTTCTGCACCGATCACACGAGCTCGACCAGGGCTGGCACGGAAGCGATGATTTCCGCGCTGGAGCACATGATGGCTAACTCGTCCAACCGCGCAGTCGTCGCATGTGCGGACGCTCCGACCGCGAGCATGTGGGACTCGCTTGAGCACCCGATGGGCGCGGGTGCGGCCGCGTTCGTGCTCTCGAACGAGGACCTGATTGCGGAGGTGGAGGCGTATGCGTGCTCCGCAAGTGAATACCTCGGAGAGAGGTTCAAGCCGAAGGGCGACGAAATGCTCCACGATCTCAACGTGAAGAAGTACGAGGAGGGGTCGCTCCTGACGAACACGCTCAAGTCCGGGAACGCCATCCTCAAGATGCTGAACAGGAAGCCGGAGGAATACCAGCACGTGGTCATCCAGCAACCGGACGCGAGGGTCCCCTCGACGGTCGCGGCCAGGATGGGCTTCACCGACGTTCAGCTCGTCGCGGGCCTAGTCTCCAAATCGGTCGGGGACCTCGGGGCCGCGTCCACTGCTGTCGGACTCGCAGCGGCGTTGGACGCCGCTAAGATGGGCGACAAGATCATGGTGATCTCGTACGGCTCCGGAGCGGCGAGCGACGCACTAAGCCTGAAGGTAGTGAGCGATAGGAAGAGTGCCTTCAAGGTGCAGGCGGAGCTCGACAGGAAGGAGTACATCGACTACATCAAGTACCTGAAGATCAAGGGAGCGATCGTGTGAGGTGAGATGGATGGCGCATGTTTCAGTTCCGATGTATTGGAGGACCATTCCGCAGCGCTACAAGATGATCGGCCAGAAGTGCAAGAAGTGCGGCCACGTGAACTTCCCGCCCAAGGGCGTCTGCAAGTACTGCAGCGCATCCTCGGACTTCGAGGAGCTGAAGCTCAGCGGACTCGGGAAGGTCCACACGTTCGTCCTCATAAGCGCTGGCGGGGCGCCCCCGGAGTTCGCGGATCAGGAGAAGGCCGGAGGGCAGTACCCGGTTGCCATCGTCGAGCTCGCCGAAGGCCCGAAGGTCATCGGGCAGATCGCTGACGCGGATCCGAAGGAGGTCAAGATCGGGATGCCCGTGAGGACGGAGCTCCGGAGGATCTACAGCGAAGAGGGCGTCATCAGGTACGGATTCAAATTCGTCCCGGCCGAGGGGAAGTGAGAGAATGGACTCGAACAAGGTAATGGACATGAAGGAGGCCATCTCCAAGTTCGTCAAGGACGACGAGTCGGTCTACCTAGCGGGGTTCACGCACATGATTCCGTTCGCAGCAGGGCATGAGATAATCCGGCAGAAGAGGAAAGACCTCACTCTGTGCCGGGCGACGCCGGATATCATCTACGACCAGATGATTGCCGCTGGGTGCGGGAAGAAGTTGGTCTTCAGCTACGCCGGGAATCCTGGTGTTGGGTCGCTCAGATGCTTCAGGAGAGCGCTTGAGAAGGGCATTCCGAAGCCAATCGAAATCGAGGAGTACACGCACTTCGGGCTCTCCGGCAGGTTGTTCGCGGGTGCAACAAACATGCCTTTCCTGCCAATGAGAACGAATCTGGGCTCGGACCTGCCCCCGAACAATCCCAACATAATGACCATCAAAAACCCGTATGGAGACGAGGAGGTCTCGATCGTTCCGCCCCTGAAGCCCGATGTCGCGGTTGTGCACGTCCAGAGGGCAGACCGCAACGGGAACGCGCATATCTGGGGGATCACCGGCGAGCAGAAGGACGCTGCGTTCGCCTCGAAGAAGGTCATCCTGACCTGCGAAGAGATCGTGGACGAGTCGGTCATCCGGACGGACCCGAACCGCACTCTCATACCGGACTTCGTCGTCCACGCAGTCGTGCACGAGCCCTGGTGCGCGCACCCGTCGTACACGCAGGGGTACTATGACAGGGACAACGAGTTCTACATGCAGTGGGACGAGATCACGAAGGAGCACGAGACCACCATGAAGTACATGGAGGAGTGGGTCCTCGGAGTCGAGAACCGAACGCAATACATGAAGAAGCTGCCTGCCGAGAAGCTCCTGAAACTCAAGCCCCGGTCTGCCTACTGCACACCGGTCGACTACGGGACTCTGTGAGGTGATGACTATGACGGAATACACACCAACCGAGCTGATGGTTATAGTGGCTGCCAGGGAGCTGAAGGACCACGAGACCGTACTGGTGGGCGTGGGGGTGCCGAATCTGGCGGCGAACCTAGCGATGAAGCTCCAGGCGCCGAACCTGAACATGGTTTACGAGTCAGGCGCAGTTGGCTCCAACCCGACACGGATGCCCCTCTCGATAGGTGACCCGTGCCTGGTGACTGGCGCTAAGAGCGTGTGCTCGATGTACGAGCAGTTCGCGTACTACCTCCAGGGAGGAAGGATCGATGTGGGCTTCCTCGGAGGTGCACAGATCGACAAGTACGGGAACATCAACTCGACGATCATCGGCAACTACAAGACTCCGAAGGTCAGGCTGCCTGGTAGCGGAGGAGCTTGCGACATCGCATCCAACGTGAAGAAGATAATCGTGATCACTCCCCACGAGAAGCGGAGGTTCGTCGAACGCGTCGACTTCCTGACCAGCCCTGGGTTTCTCGATGGGAAGCAGAAGTGGAGCCGTCTGAAGCTCCAGGGGGGCGGACCGTACGCGGTCATCACGAACCTGGGCACCTTGAAGTTCGATGCTGAAACGGGGGAGATGACCCTCGTGTCGCTTCATCCGGGCGTGACCGTCGAGAAGGTCCAGGAAAGCACCCCGTGGAAGCTGAAGGTGGCAGACAAGCTCGAGCAGACTCCTCCTCCGACGGAGAAGGAGATCGCCACGCTCAGGGCTCTCGATCCGACTCGGATCTATCTGGGGTGAAGGGCGGGATGTGCGCATACGACCCGATTGAGGAGTACAAGGCGAAGACGAGGAAGAGCGCTGAGTGGTTCGCGCATGCCTCCAAGCATCTACCTGGAGGAGTCACCGGAAACGTGAAGTTCTATCCGCCTTACCCAGTATATCTCAGGAAGGCCAAGGGATCGCACGTCTGGGACCTCGACGGGAACGAGTACATCGACTACATGCTGTGCTTCGGCCCGCTCATCCTCGGCCATGGACATCCGAAGGTGATCTCGGCAGTCCGCAAGCAGCTCGAGAAGGACGGCACGCAGATATTCGGAGCTCCGCACGAACTCGAGGCAAGGATGGCGGAGAGGCTGAAGGGCATATTCCCGTTCGCCGACGCGGTCAGGTTCACCAACTCGGGTCTCGAGGCGACGATGCACTCCCTCAGGGTAGCGAGGGGGCACAAGAAGAAGAAACGCATCGCGAAGTTCGAAGGCGCCTACCACGGCTGCTACGACGAGGTACTCGTCAGCCTGACCCCGCCGGAGGACCTTGCGGGGCCGGAGTCTGAGCCGGCGACCGTCTCGGGATCCTTCGGGACGCCCGATTCCGTCCTGAAGAATGTTCAGGTCATCAACTACAACGACATCGAGAACACCGACCGAATCCTTAGGGCGCACAAGGACGAGCTCTCGGCTCTCATTATGGAGCCGGTCCAGCGAGGCTTCGTCGTGCCCGATATCGAGTTCCTCAAGTCCGTGAGGGAGACCACGGAGGAGCTCGGGATTATCCTGATCTTCGATGAGGTCATGTCAGGGTTCAGGATGGAGAAGCTCGGGGGCGCGGCCACGACCTATGGGGTCGAGCCGGACATGATATGCCTCGGAAAGATCATCGGCGGAGGATTCCCGTGCGGGGCGTTCATGGGCAAGCGGGAGATCATGGACGCCGTGAATCCCGCGACGAAGCCGAAGGACCAGCGCGTGTTTCACGGAGGGACTTTCAACGGCCATCCGACGGTTCTCGCGGCTGGAATGGCAACCCTCGATGTGCTCTCGGAGGATAGGACCTACCCCTACCTGAACAGAATATCGGACGAGCTCAGGGATGGCTTCAACGACCTCTTTTCCCGGAACGGATTTGACGCAAAGGCGATCGGACCGGGCTCGACCTTCAACATCGTGTTCACGAAAGGGCCGATATCAGACTATAGGGACGCAGCGCACTGCGATGCGAAGACCAGGCAGAAGCTGGACTTTGGCATGCTGGCGCGTGGACTGCACTTCCATCCGGATAAGCCGTTCTATACCTGCACCGAGCACTCGGGGAAGGACGTCGACCTCACTCTCAAGGTCGCGGACGAAGTTCTGAAGAAGATGAAGGCGTGAGCGTTCACGAGTTCACCGAGATCGATCCCTCAAAGACCTTCGTCGCAGGACCGGTCATGTAGGCGTCGCCGTCCTCTCCGATCTCAATCTCAATGCATCCACCGGGAGGACGCACCCTTACGATCCCTGGCCTCACCCATCGCTTCAGCAGCGCGACGCCAGCGGTGGCAGTTGCCCCTGTTCCGCACGCCAGTGTTTCGTCGTAGACACCCCTTTCGTAAGTCCGCACCTTTAGCTCGTGGGGACCTGCGGGCTGCACGAAATTCACGTTCACCCCGTCGGGAAACCGTCGCCTGTCCGCGTTTATCGCTTCCCCGAGGCCTACCACATCCTCGGATTCCAGATCCTTAGATCTGAACACCAGGTGCGGTTCGCCCGTGTTCACGAGCGCTCCAGAGAGTCTCCTGTTCTTGGCGGTGATATTGATGTCAAGGGTCGAGCCGGTCCCAACCATACGGTCTGAGCAGTAGGCTTTGACATCTGCAACAGTGCATCGGACCTTGCCCATGTTCACTCGGTAGCCTCCGGCGGTCTTCGCGATCTCTTTGACGCCGTCACGCGTGAGTATCCTGACGGCTTTCTTGTGCAACTTTTCACAGAGGTGCGCGGCAACGCAACGGATTCCGTTCCCACACATGTCCGCTTCGTTGCCCGCAGGTTCAAAGAGACGCATCGACCCGTCGACCCCGCGCGCACTCTCGATGAAGATGATCCCATCCGCTCCCACCTTGAAGCGTCTGTCGCATAGCTTCGTGGCCAGCCTCCTACGGACTCGGTCCGGAGTCCGAGGGCCACGCATCTCGTCGACAAGTATGAAGTCGTTCCCGCAGCCATGGTACTTGGCGAAGCGCAGCTTCCTCCGCATCACATCCCCTTATGCCAGCATCGGATTTAACGCTGATGCACCCGTCGCACCGAAAACCGTTAAATAAGCTCGCTCGGATTCCCCGCACGTCTTTGGCAATATCTGGCGGGGGGACACTCATAGCTGCCGACATTCTGATCACGGGCGGGACGGTAATCGATGGGACGGGCACAGCGGGCAGGCGCTTGGCCGTCGCCGTTGAAAGGACGCGTATCGAGGGGCTCTACAAAGAATTCAAAGCGAGTGCCCCCATCGTCATCGACGCCGAGGGGCTAGTTGTCTGCCCAGGATTCATCGACATCCACACGCACTCGGATCTGACGCTCCTGTGCAATCCGCTGGCCGAGAGCAAGATCATGCAGGGGGTCACGACGGAGGTCATCGGCAACTGCGGCTCGTCCCCCACACCCGCGATAGGTGACGCACGCGACACGCTCATCGAGTATGCGAAGAACCTCAACATCGAAGTGGACTGGGCGACCTTGGACGAGTACTTCCTCAGAATCCAGAACCTTCAGACTTCAGTCAATGTCGCCGCGCTGGTTGGTGCGGAGACTGTGAGGAGGGCCGTGATCGGACCCGGCGATATGCCACCAGACGAGGACCAGATGAACTCCATGAGGAACCTTGTCGCGGAGGGCATGCTCCAAGGAGCGTTCGGTCTGTCGTCTGGGCTGATATACGCGCCCGGCTGCTATGCCTCAACTGAGGAGCTGACATCCTTGGCGTCCGTCGCGGCCTCATTCGGAGGAATCTACACGAGCCATATCCGAGGCGAGAGCTCGACCCTTGTGAAGGCAGTGGAAGAGGCCGTTAGGATTGGACGCGATGCGCACGTCCGGGTCGAGATCTCCCACCACAAGGCTTGCGGCCGCCGGAATTGGGGGTCCGTCAGGAAGACTCTGCTTATGATTGAGGAGGCCAGGTCCGAAGGTGTGGATGTTGCATTCGACGTGTACCCATACACCGCAGCCTGCACGTCGCTCGACTCGGTGTTGCCCCCATGGGCGAGGGAGGGGGGTTTCGAGAAGGAGCTCGAGCGGCTCAGGGATCCGGAGACGAGGGAACGTCTGAAGCGGGAGACGAATACCCTCACCGACGAGTGGGAGGCGTCCGCGGCCGAGGACGGCTGGGAGAGCATCTATCCTGTTGGATTCAGGAAGACTGAGAACCGCCGGTTCGAGAACAGATCAATCACCGACATCGCGAAGGAGCTCGGGAAGGACCCGACGGATGCCGCATTCGACCTGATACAGGAGGAGGGGATGCTCCTGTACGCGATCTGCCACGACATCAATGAGGACGATGTGACGACGGTCATCAGCCATCCTCTCGCATCCATCGGCTCAGATGGCGAGTCGGTCTGTCCCTACGGCCCGTTGGGGGAGTCCATCGTCCATCCGAGATCCTACGGAACATTCCCGAGGGTCATCCGCCGGTACGCTATCGAGAAGAAGGTGTTCCCGCTGGAAGAGGCCATCAGGAAGATGACTTCTTGGCCGGCGGAAAGGATCGGCATCAAAGATCGAGGGATACTGTCGAGGGGCATGGCTGCCGACATTGTAGTGTTCGACCCCAACAGAATCAAGGACAAGGCCACCTTCGAGAACCCCCACCAATTCCCTGAAGGCATCACTCACGTGATCGTCAACGGTTCGGTGACCATTTCGGAGGGCGCCCACACGAAGGAGAGGGCAGGCCAGGTGTTGAGGCACAAGCCCGCCGTGGCCTAGCTCCGACGCGTGGTTCCGCAGATATCAAGCGCGACCTGGCCGTAGACTTGCATGCATTTCACAAGGTCGTCGGTGAGCACGTATTCGACCTTCGCATGCGCCCCTGCACCGCCCGGTCCGAAGACGACCGTCGGCGTCTTGCCGAAGTGCGTGAAGAGAGCCGCATCGGTCCATCCCCAGAAGCTGGTCACCTTGGGCACCCTGCCAGTCACGGACCTCACTGCGGTTTCCAGCGAGCGGACGACCGGGTGGGTGCGCGAAACGACGTTTGGGGTGTGCGTCATCGTCTTCATGTTGGAGGGGTCTCGGACGAGCTTCGCCTTGAAAGCAGGATTGTCCATCTTGACCTTGTCGAACAGTTCGTAGATCTCCTCGAACACGGTCTGGAGGTTCTCCTCTGGAATCCATCGCCTGTCAATCTTGATGATGCAATGGTCCGCCACGGAGCTCGGCTGCTGACCGCCCGAGATGACGCCAAGGTTCAGAGTGGGCGGAAGGGTGTACCGGCTCCTGCGCGCCTTAAGCCGTGGCACTAGATCGCAATCGATCGCATGGATGAACTTGGATGCCATCGTTATCGCGTTCACGCCCTTCTCCGACTGGCCGCCATGCGCGGCCTTGCCAGAGACATAGACCTCGAGCCATTCAAGGCCGCGGTGCGTAGGTTGGATCTCGAGGTCAGTCGGCTCGCCCACGATGCCCATGTCCGCGCGGGGACCGTTCAGTACTATGTCCTCGGTGCCCTCGCTCCTGCGCTCCTCGCCGACGACTGCAGTGAGAATGAGGTCCCCCGACAGGCGCACCCTTGCACGCCTCATGGCAACGAGCGTCATCGCCATCGACCCGAGGCCGCCCTTCATATCGAGGGCCCCGCGACCGTACAGTCGCCCTCTCTCAATCCTCGGCGTGAACGGGGGTATGTCCATGTTGAAGGGCGGGACGGTATCCGTGTGCCCGTTGAGCATGAGGTTCTTCCCTCCGCCTTCCCCCTCGACGATCGCGATGACATTCGGGCGGTCCTTCTCTGCGTTTCGGAGCTTGGCGGCAACACCCTCTCGAGTCAAGAACTCCTTGAGGAAGACTGCGACCTCCCTCTCCTGAGTCGGATGTTCGCTGTGACTCGGAATACGCACCAGGTCTTTGACGAGCTTCTCCAGCTCCGCCTTCTTCACCGCGCGCTTGACCTTGTCCTGCTGGTCCTTGGCCCCCATGGCCACCATACCGTCCGGGCGCTGATGGAGCTGTCCTTCGAAAAAGGTATCTGACGACGGGTCAGGCCTGTCTGACCAGCCTGCCATGCTCCTTCATTATCTCGAGCGTCCTCTCGATGGGAAGACCCCTGGACACATGCCCGTCCCGGCCCTCCATGGTCTCGGCCTTGAACAGAGAGTTGATAATCGATTCCGCGACGCAATCGACGGTCGCTCTGAAGAACGGGTCGATATCCGCATCCTTGAGCAGATTCTCCTGGACGAGCCCTTGGTGCGTGAACCGCTCGTGCGTGTTCGCGGTTGAGAACGCGATCACTATGTCCCCGCTCCCGTTGTGAGACGCGCTGCCCGTGACAGCTAGACCCAGGATCGCCCTTCTGGCGATCCTACCAAGCTGCCTCGCGTCCACAGGAGCGTCCGTGCCGACGACCATCACGATCGAGCCCTCGGGAGGCTTCTCCATCTCCGGGTTCCCGAGGATGCTTCCGACCGGGACTCCGTCTATCCTAAGCTCCTCCCAATCGCCGTGGTTGGTGAGGACCAGGGAGCCCAGGTTGTACTTCCCCATCCCCGCCTGGACGACCCTCGACGAGGTCCCGATCCCGCCCTTGTAGAAGTAGCAGGTCATCCCCGTCCCCGCGCCGACGGCGCCTTCATGGACGTTCTGACTCGCGCCGTCGATGGCTCCGAACACGTGTTCCTCGCGGACATGGAGGCCCCGGGAGTCGTTGAGGTAGCTGTCGTCGCACTCAGAGACGATGGG
>Ga0153915_10004545_pt1 | contig 12787 bp, 11 predicted proteins | sample Opewatmetagenome_2_FD_107003 | JGI IMG/M metagenome (GOLD analysis project Ga0153915, IMG submission 107003) | Freshwater wetland microbial communities from Ohio, USA - Open water 3 Core 3 Depth 3 metaG | ecosystem: Environmental > Aquatic > Freshwater > Wetlands | place: USA: Ohio, Lake Erie... | reverse complement strand
GCGCTCCACCAGGACCGGCGGCGTGCTGTGGCGCAGCAGTGCGGCGGCCACGGAGAAGGTGGGGGAGGTGGCGATCATCGGGGGCGTGCCCGAATTCTCCGCCCGCGACCCCAATGTGGCCTACGGGCATCTGGTCGATCGTTTGGTCCGCGCCGTGACGTGGGACCTGCGTTCGACCTGGGTGAATCAGTAGCGGCGCCCGAGTCACACCGGGCGCCGCTCTCCCTGGTTAGCGCGAGCCCGTCGTGCGGCTCGGATCATCCTTGGCGTTGACGTAGGTCAATGCGAACGGCCCCATGGCATGGACCTGGACGATGGTCCGTCCCCGCGCAATGGCCCAGTGGTGCATGTTCGCGCCCGGCGTGATGAACCCGCCGGCAGGTAGCGCCAGCGCATGCGCCACATCGACTGAATCGCCCATCCCGACCAGGAACGTGCCGCTGATGACGGTGACGCTCTCATCGGTGGGATGGAAGTGCGGCGCGATGCGGTAGCCGTCCGGCATCTCGAGCCGCACCGTGAACAAGCCAGTCCCACTCGGGTCTCCCTGCAGCACGGCCATCCTGGCGCCAGGGGCGAAGACGGGGGGCGCGGGGCCCCACGCGAGCGCAGGAGCCTGGGCCCGGGCTGCGGCGGGCAGCACGAAGAGGGCGAGAGCGGCGACGGCGAAACGGTAACGCATGGCAGACCTCCGGTGAGTGAAATGACGCGCGCTAGCGCGCAACGAGACAGCGGAACCTGTTTTCGATCTGATAGCCGCCCCGCAGCGTGCGGAACGGCGCAATCGCCGCGGTGACAGCGTGGCGCAGCGGCTCCTCTCCGGCATGCCGCATGGCCCGGACGGCCGGCCCGGCCGCCAACAGCCCGCGGAGTGCCGTGTCCAAGTCGGCGTAACGCCAGGTGCATTCCACAACGGTGTTCTCGAGGGGGGTGAGACCGGCCTCGCGAGCCAAGCGCTCGAGCGCGCCGGGCTCAGAGAGGGCGAAGGGGCTCGGCGCTCCCAGTGGCGGCGTCGGGAGCAACGTGTCGATGGCGCTGAGGTAAGCGGCGGCTTCGCAGTAGAGCGGCTCGCCCCAGGTGGCGATGAACACCGGAGCCCCCGGCCGCGCGACCCGACGTGCTTCACGCACCGCGTTCACCGGGTTCGCGGCGTACTGGAACGCATTGAATCCGGTGATTAGGTCGAACGAGGCATCGGCCCAGGGCAGATCCTCGATCTCACCCGCGCGGAAGTCACCGTCGGGCACGCGCTGGCGCGCGATCGTCACCAGGGCCTCTGCCGCGTCGAGCCCCGCCACCCGCGCTCCGCGAGCGGCGGCCAGCCCGCAGTACATCCCGGAACCACAGCCGGCGTCAAACAGTTGAACGCCGCTCCCGACCCGCGCCAGCGCCAGGACAGCCTCGTACAGCGGCAGCATCGTGCCTTCCTGGACTTCAGCCCAGTCTCGGGCGCGCGCGCTCCAGAGCTCCCCCTGCACCGCTCCTGATCCGGTCGCCTTCGCCTTGACGCTCGTCATCGTTCATTGAGAGTAAGGAAAGCCTCCGGACTGCGCTTCGCCCGGGAGAGCCATAGAGCAGGAGAACTGCGGCATGGCCCGATCGGGCCACGCGGGGGAGCTAGAGCAGACCTTCGAGTGCCGCGTAGGCCACGGCCGCGGCCCGGGACGGTAATCCCAGCTTGGTGAGCAGGTTGGCGACGTGGCGCTTTACGGTGTGCTCGCTCAGGTGGAGGCGCGCCGCGATTTCCGGATTGCTCAACCCCTGGGCGACGAGGCGCAGGATCTCGAGCTGCCGTCCGGTGAGCGGTGGCTTTGCTGTCGGCCGCTCGCTCGGGGCGACGTATTTGGGTCGTTCCTTGAGCCAAGCCCGTGCCCGGGTGGCGTCCCGCTCGGCGCCGAGTGACTGGAACGCATCCAGCGCAACACGGGCTTCACGCTCGGCGGCACCGCGCTGGCCCGCCGCGGCCAGCACCTCGGCCAGGTCGAGGCGCGCCCGGGCGGTCTCGAATGGCGCGCCGCCGCGCTCGTACTGGACGGCCGCTTGCTCGAAGCAGCTGGCGGCGGTCGCGAAGTCGCCGGCGTGGCGGCGCAGCACCGCCTCAGCCGCGGCCGCGGAGGCGGCGAGCGCCGTGGTGCCGAGCGCCTGCGCGAGGCGCTGTAATTCGTCGCGCGCGCGCCCAGCGGCGACCCGATCGCCCAGGGCCGCGTGCGCCCGCACCGACAGCTCCAACGCCCCGGCGCGCGTCGTCGATTCGCCCGGCCCCAGCTGGGCCAGGAACCGGTCCACCTCGGCCGCGGCTTCCGCCGCCTCGCCCCGCTCGAGTGTCAGGGCCGCCCGCCCCAGCCGAGCAAGCGGCTGAGAGCCCGCCTGCTCGAAGAGGCGTGCGGCCTCGTCGAGCCGACCCTGGCGCAGCCGCAGCTCGCCCAGCCGAGCCAGCGCCTGAACCGCGAGCGGGGGGCGCACCTGCTCGAAGTCATGAGTCGCCGCCGCGAGCTCCGCTTCGGCGTCGGCCCACTTGCCTCGCCAGATGAGGACGCCGGCGTATTGCGTGCGGCAGATCGCCGAGAGTGGCCGCAGGTGCCAGCGCCGACTGAACTCCTGCACGCGGGCGCACCACTGGGCCGCGCGGTCGTAGTCGCGCACGCGCTCGCAGGCGAAGATCTGCCAGCAGCACACGACCCCGATGGTGTGCAGCTCCTTCACCTCGCCGGCCGTGGCGGCGGCGGTAGCCTCATCGAGACAGCGCATTCCCGCCGCGACATCCCCCGCACTGACCCGCGCCAGCCCCTCGAGCGCCAAGCCCGTGAACTCCAGACCCCGGTCCCCCGTCTCGCGACCCAGGGCGGCGGCGCGCTCGCCGCCACCCTGTGCCAGCGCCGGATCGTGACCGCGGAACAGGGCGCTCTCGGCATCACGCAGCAGCAGCCACCCGTATTCAGCCGTGTGCTCGTGACCCGCGAGGAGCCGGCGCGCGCGCTCGAGCCACCCGGAGGAGACGGCGGTATCGCCGCGGAAGGCGAGGTAGTCCCAGACGAGCCAGAGCGCCACGCGGGCGGCGCCCTTGGGGTCGTTCTGCTCGCGATAGAGACGGTAGGCGCGCTCGCGCGTGTCGAAGGTCATGATGGCGTCATCGAGCCACCACGCCGCCAGGCCGAGGTGCTCCAGCGCCTGCGGAGTCTCGCCGGCGGCGATGCTCGCCTGGAGGAGCGTTCGCGCTTCCACCCAGGCGCCTCGCTGGAGAGCTTCGAGGCCGGCGGCTATCGGATCGGCGGTCACGGGCGTGTCAAGAATCCTCACCCCCAGAGGGTCGGGGGGTCAAGGATTTGACCCTCGGCGCAGCGCGGTTACGCTTGCAGGCGTGAACCCCCACGCCACGCCATCTCCCCAGCTGTCCCTGTTCGGGGCGCAAACGCTGCCGCGCCTCTCCAAGTCCCGCTTTGCGGCCGGGGTGCAGTGCCACAAGCTCCTGTGGTGGAAAGCCCATGAGCCGGGTGCCGTGGAGCTCCAGCCGGACAAGGTCCTCCGGGACCGTTTCGATCAGGGCACGCAGGTGGGCGAGCTCGCCCGGGAACGGTTCTCCGGAGGAGTGCTGATCGACCTGCCACACAACGCGTTCGCGGAGCGCCTGCAACGGACACGGGCAACACTCGACGCCGGTTTCCCCGTGATCTTCGAAGCGAGTTTCGTCGCCGACGACACTTTCGTGGCGATCGATGTGCTGGAGCGACTCGACCAGGGGTTCCGCTTGATCGAAGTCAAGTCGTCCTCGTCACAGAAGGACGAGCACATCCCCGACGCCGCGATTCAGACACACGTGGCCCGGCAGAACGGGATCGACGTGCGCGCCGTCGAGATCATGCACCTCAACAAGGAATACCGTTTCCCCGATCAGGGCGACCTGTTCATGCGGACCGACGTCACCGAGCCGGTCGCGCAGCTGCTGCCCGCCGTTCCCGCGGAGATCGCGGCGCAGCTCGACGTGCTGCTCGGCCCGCTGCCCGATGTCGCGATCGGCCTGCACTGCTTCGAGCCGCGCGAGTGCCCCTTCCTGGCGCGCTGCTGGCCGCAGACGACCGACCACATCATCAGGCTGTACAACGTCGGCCCCAAGAAGGCGTGCGACTACATGCTGACGGGGGTCCACACGATCGACCAGATCCCGCCCAGACAGAAGCTCCCCGACGCGGCGAAACGGCAGATCCGCGCGATGCAGGAGAACCGGCTGATCGTCGAGCCCCACCTCGCAAAGGCGTTGGAGCCGTTCGCGGGGAAGCTCGGCTTCCTCGATTTCGAGACCATCTCCCGGGCGGTGCCGGTGTGGCCGGGGATGGCGCCGTGGGAGCAGGCCGCGGCGCAATTCAGCTATCACGAAGCCCGCGGCGACGGGACGTATCGTCACGTCGGGTACCTGGCCGAAGGACCACAGGACGCGCGACCGGCGCTGGCGCGGGCGATGCTCGAGGCCACGGCGGGCGCCGAGCGCATCGTGATGTACACCCCGTTCGAGCGGACCCGTATCCGCTCGATGCAACAGGCCGTCCCGGAGCTCGCCGACGAGCTGAAGCGTCTCGAAGGCAAGCTCATCGATCTGCACCCCCTGATCCGGGACCACGTGTACCACCCCGATTTCCTGGGCAGCTTCAGCCTCAAGTACGTGCTGCACCCGATGGTGCCGGAGCTCACCTACAACGATTTGGTCATCGTGGACGGTCTGGTGGCGAGCGTCGAAATCGCCCGACTGCTGTTCGTGGCGCAGCGGATTCCGCCCGAGGAGCGCGACCGCGTCCGGCAGGACCTGTTGGACTATTGCGAGCGGGATACGTGGGCGATGGTGAAGCTGCTGGAACGGCTACGAGAACTGGCTCGCCCAACGTAACGGGCGCGGTCGCGCCACCAGCCACACGCCGAGGAAGATCCCCGCGGCGGCGACGAGCATGGTGGCCGACGGTGTTTCCCCGAACATCAGATGGCTCGCCAGGGTCGCCACCAGCGGCTGGGCGTAGACATAGACCGCCGTGGTCGAGGCCGAGACGCGTGCCAGCGCGAACATGTTGAACAGATAGGCGAGCACCGTCGGGAACACGACGATGTAGGCGAGGGCCCACCAGGCCGTGGCGTGACCTGTCGCGGGGATGAGGGGTGTGCCGCGTGCGAAGAGCGGCACGAACGGCAGCGACAGGATATAGGCCCAGCCGATCACCACGAGCGGCGGATAGCGTCCCGCCAGCGGCTTCGAGACCACGAGATAGGCCGAGTAGCAGAGCGCGTTGCCGGCCATCAGCAGGTTACCCAGCCCGTAACGGCCCAGGCCGTGGAATCCGTGCTCGAAGAGGAGTGGCAGCGTGCCGCCCAGCGCCACGAGCACTCCCAGCAGCCGGACGAGGCTGAATGTTTCCTGCCCCGCCAGGCCGGCGATGGCGAAGGTGAACACCGGGATGAGGCACATGACGAGGGTCGCGTTGATCGGCGTCGAGTGAGACAGCCCGACCAGAAAGAACGCTTGATTGAGTCCGACCCCGAGCCAGGCGGCAGCGGCGAACCGCGGCAGGTCAGCCCGCGCGGGAAGCAGCGCTCGGCCATGGCGGAGGGCGGCGAGGGCGAAGAGGATGACGGCGCCAGCGCCGAGTCGCCACACCGCGACGCCCAGCGGCGAGAGTCCACCGGGGAGGAAGATGTAGACGCCGAACACCGGGAAGAGGCCGAACGAGGCTTGGGCGGCGATCAGGGCCAGATGCGCCGCAGCGAGGTGGTCCCGCGGCTGGGCGGCTCCGGGTTGGTCGGTCATAACGTCGGCCGAGAATAACACTGGCAAGACGTCTTCGGCTTATATTCGGGCTCCATGCCTGAATGCCCGGACTACCTCGCCAGTCTCAACCCGGCCCAGCGCGCCGCCGCCGACTACGGCACCGCGGGTCTGCCACACGAGTTGCCCGGGCCGCTGCTGATCGTGGCCGGCGCGGGCACGGGCAAGACCAACACCCTGGCGCACCGCGTGGCCCACCTCGCGGTGCGCGGCGCGGACCCGCGGCGCATCCTGCTGCTCACCTTCACCCGGCGGGCGGCGGAGATCATGACCCGGCGCGCCGAGCAGATCTCGGGCGCGCAGCGCGTGGGGTGGTCGGGCACCTTCCACGCGATCGCCAACCGGTTGCTGCGCCAGCACGCGGCGTCGGTCCAGCTGGATCCTTGCTTCACCGTGCTCGACCGGACCGACTCCGCCGATCTCCTGAACCTCGTCCGCAACGAGCTGGGGCTCTCGAAACAAGCGACGCGGTTCCCGAAGAAGGACACGTGCCTCGCCATCTACTCGCACGCGGTGAACGCGGGGCATCCGGTGGCACGAACGCTCGAGCACGCTTTCCCCGCCTACGCGAGCTGGGCCGAGGAGCTGAAAGGGTTGTTCCGTGCCTACGTGGACGCGAAGCAGCGGCGCCACCTGCTCGACTACGATGATCTGCTGCTCTACTGGTTTCACCTGATGCAGGACGCCGCGGCTGCCGAGGGCGTCCGGCGCCGCTTCGACCACGTACTGGTCGATGAATATCAGGATACCAACGCGCTCCAGGCCGGCATCCTGCTCGGCCTCAAACCGGACGGCCGCGGGCTCACGGTCGTGGGCGACGATGCGCAGTCGATCTACTCGTTCCGCGCCGCCACCGTGCGCAACATCCTCGACTTCCCGACCCGGTTCGACCCTCCGGCGCAGGTCATCACGCTGGAACAGAACTACCGCTCGACGCAGTCGATTCTCGACGCCGCGAACGCGGTCATCGCGCTGGCTCCGGAAGGCTTCGCCAAGCGGCTGTTTTCGACGAGGGCCTCAGAGCAGCGCCCCGTCATCGTGACCGCGGCCGATGAGCAGGCACAGGTCGACTACGTCGTCGCGAAGGTACTCGAGCACCGCGAAGCGGGAATCGACCTGCGCAAGCAGGCGGTCCTGATGCGCACCGCCCACCATTCAGACCTGCTCGAAGTGGAGCTGGGCCGCCGTAACATACCGTTCGTGAAGTACGGCGGGCTCAAGTTCCTCGAGGCGGCGCACGTAAAGGATCTGCTGTGCGTGCTGCGCTGGGCCGAGAACCCGCGCGACTCAGTGGCGGCGTTCCGGGTGTTGCAGCTGCTCCCGGGCGTCGGTCCAGGCCACGCCCGGCGGCTGCAGGACCAGCTCGAGGCCGCGGGATGCGATCTCACCGCGCTGCCGTCGCTGGACGTGCCGGCGGCCACCCGGACGGATTGGCCGGCGTTCGGCGCGCTGATGTCGGCGCTCCATCAGGCGACGGAGTGGCAGGGCCAGCTCGGGATGATCCGGCGCTGGTACGAGCCCCACCTGCAACGGTTGTACGACGCTCCGCAGGTGCGGTGCGCCGACCTGGAGCAGCTCGAGCAGCTCGCCGCATTGCATCCCACGCGCGAGAGCTTTCTGAGCGACCTCACCCTCGACCCACCCGACGGCATGGGCGATGAGGCGGGGCAGCCGCATCTCGACGAGGACTATCTCATCCTCTCGACGATCCACTCCGCCAAGGGTCTCGAGTGGGACGTGGTGTACCTGTTGAATGCCGTGGACGGCTGCATCCCCTCCGACATGGCGACCGGGACGCCGCAGGAGATCGAAGAGGAGCGTCGCCTGCTGTATGTCGCCATGACCAGGGCGCGCTTCTTCCTGTACCTGCTGCAGCCGCACCGGTTCTACACGAGGGGGCGTCCCGACGGAGACCACCATGTGCACGCGCCGCGGACGCGGTTCATCCCGGGGATGTTGTCGGCCCTGTTCGAGCGCCAGGCGCGGACCGGGAGGCAACCGGGCGACGCGCTCGAGACCCCGCCGGCGGTGGGCGTGGACGTGCAGGCGAGACTCCGGGAGATGTGGCGCTAGGGCCCGGCGGCGCTAACATAGACCCCTCCTCCAGGAGGCCTTCCATGCGTCGGGGCATCATCGTCGTCACAGCGCTCCTGTCGGCCGTCAGCGGCTCGGCGCGCGCCCAATCCACCGATACCGAGCGCGAAGCGGCCGCCGATGTGGTGCGGCAGATCGACAGCCTCGAAGCGCGCCTGCGGCCGACCGAGACCGCGCAGCGGCTCGCCGGGCGGGCCGACCCCGCGCGGGACCGCCTGCTCGCCCGCGTCGCCGCCCTGTGGAGCGGCGAGCTCGAAGGGTTGTCCGATTGGATCGGACACCATCCTGAAGTGGGGTGGCATGAGTTCCAGGCGGTGGACACGCTCATCGCCGTGCTGCAGGGCTATGGATTCCAGGTGGACACCGGTGTGGCGGGGCTTCCCACCGCCTTCGTGGCGACCTGGACGTCGCCCGCGGGCGCCGCCGGTCCCACGCTGGGCCTCATCGCCGAATACGACGCGCTGCGCGGCACGCAGGGCGACTTCCACGGCGATCAGCACAACGCGCAGAGTCCCGTGGCGCTGGCCGCCGCGCGGGCGCTGGTCGAGTACATGGGCGGCGCGCGCGTTCCGGGGCGCGTGATCGTGTACGGGACCCCCGCCGAGGAGGTCGATCCGCCGGCCAAATTCATCATGTGGAAGGCGGGAGTCTTCCGTGGGGCGGATCTCCTGGTGCGAAGCCACTCGACGACCGAGACCCGTCGCGACCGGCCCGGGTTCGGCGTCTGCTGCCTCAACATCGACGCGGTCAAATACACCTTCACCGGGCGGCCCGCCCATCAGCTGACGTCCTGGAACGGGCGCAATGCTCTGGAAGCCGCGGTGCAGTTCTATTCGGCGGTGGACCACCTACGCTCCACCTGGCGTTCCGACCATCGCGTCCAGGGAGTGATCCCCGAGGGGGGCATCGCGCCCAACGTCGTCCCCGATCACACGGTGGTGGATTACTTCATCCGGTTCCCCGACGAGGTGTACCTCGAGCACATCGCGCGCATGATGGACGATGCGGCCCGCGGTGCGGCACAGATGACCGGTACCGAGGTCGCCATCACCCGCTACGGCGAGTACCGCGACGGCGTGACGACGGCGATGCTGGAGGAGCTGTTCTGGGCCTACGCCAAGAAGCTTGGCGCGCCGGGTCTCGAGGAAGACAAGGGCCGCCCCGCAGGATACGAGGAGACGGGATTCGTGAGCCGGGATATTCCCGGCGTGGGGATTACGGTGCGCAGCTCTTCGAGTCCCAACCACACCTACGGGATGCGCGATGACACCTTCGCCGACATCGGGCACCACGCGTTCCTGCTCGACGCGCAGATCGAAGCGGCGATTCTGTACGACTACCTCACCACGGCGGACTTCCGCCGCGCGGTGGCCGAGGAGCATCGGGTGCTGTCGGGCCTCCAGGACCGCTACCTGACGGAGCTGCGAACGGTGTACGGGCCGGAGATCGGCGCCGACACGTCTCTCTCCAAGGAGAGCCGCATGGAGATCCAGGTGCCCAAGGTCCAGCGGCCCTAACCTCAAGCACGCCGCGCGGCTCCCGCGACGACGGCGAGATCCTCGATCAGCAGCTTCCAGTGCTCGGGGCGGAGCCGGGCCCGCAGCCGTGCCTGGGCCCGTTCCCACGGCGCCCGGGCGCGGGCGAACCGCCGCCGCCCGGCGGCGGTGAGCGACCAGCGCATCTCCCGACGGTCCTGACCCCGGGCGGCGCGGATCCAGCCCGCCTTTTCCAGCGGGCGGAGCGTGCGGCTGAGGGTCGTGGCGTCCAGCGCCAGCAGCTCGCCCAGCGCCGACTGCGGACTGGGCCCCAGCCGTTGCAGCGCCTGCAGCAAGGTGAGCTGGGTGACGCGGAGCCCCGTGGCCTGGAGCTCCGCGTCGTACAGTTGCGTCACCGCGCGCGCCGCGCGCCGGATGCTGGCGCAGGCGCACGCGAGGGCGGGCAGCGCGTCAGCGCCCATTGCCGCCGCGTCCCGCGGCGCGCAGCCGCAGGAAGATGATCACGTGGTTCGCCACGAAGAGCGGCACGAAGAACGTCGGGACGGCCACGAGGGGGAACGACAGCAGCGGCGCGATTCCCGGTGGCGTGCCGCGCAGCGTGACGGCGGTCGCCGTCGCGACGGCCACGACGAGATCGAGCGCGCCCAACGCGTTCCAGAGATGGATCACGCCCCGGTGCAGCCGGGTGCGCGCGTCACCCGCGGCCAGAAGGGCCAGCGCGACGACGGCCACGGCGATGTCGCCCCAGCCGGCACGCGCCGCGAACACCGGGTCCAGCCGCCCGCGGGCGGCGAGCACCAGGAACGAGATCCCGATGAAGCGGGTGGCGTTGATCCCGATGAGCGCGCGCAGGGGCAGCGTGTCGATCCACGCGCGCAACGCGGGGACGGTGAGCGCCGCGCCGACGGTGGCGCCGAACAGCGTGAAGATGATGAGCTGGGTGCCCGGGAACGGGAGCCGGATAAGGGCGCCCGTGGCTCCGGCGAGGATGGCGAGGCTCAGCCAGACGGCGGCGACCAGGAGGGCGCCCCGCGGTGGGCGAGTGGGAGTGATGGTCGAGCTGGTCATCGGTCGGTCCTCCGGCAAAGGTGGTCCGGGACTTGATATGTGCATATACAACTAAAGCCACCCGAACAAAGTTCCCGCCCTCGCAGCGCCCGGAAACAGGGAGGTCTTGCGCTCCGGCCCGAAAGGCTCGTACATGTGTTGGGCGCCGGGAGGGTCCCGGCGCATCGAGACCAGGGGCAAGCCCGTGCAGCACATCCGGCTCGGCGCGATCGACTACGCGATCCTGATCGTCTACTTCGTCTTCGTGCTCGGCATCGGCTGGGTACTGCGGCGATCGGTCCGGAGCAGCGAGGACTTCTTCCTCTCAGGATGGTCCATCCCGGCCTGGATCGCGGGGCTCGCCTTCATCTCGGCGAACCTCGGCGCAGCGGCCTGACCTCCGCGATCCACAACGAGGTGCTGCAGTTCTTTCTCATCGTGCTGGGCTTCCTGCCGCTGGTGCTCCTCGGGCTCAAGGACGTGGGCGGCTGGTCGGGGCTCACCGCGAAGCTCGAGACCGTCGCGACGGCATCCGGGTACACACAGCGGCTGGGGTCGATGGCTTCCGGACTCGACAGGACGTTTGTGCTCCCCGGGGCATTGTTGGCAACGGCCACGTGGAGCTCTCGGCCAAGCCCGCCGGCTACGGGCCGATCGTGCGGTCCGGCGATCTCGTCATTTCGCCCGGGGACCTCGTGTACTTCGAGATCACCACGAACTGGATCGACAGCCGGGCTACGGTGCGACCCTAGCCGCCCCGGGGGCTCGAAACGGGGCAGCCAGCATGAGTGAGCGCACGAAGGTCGCGATCGTCGTTGGCGGTGGGCCGGCGCCCGGCATCAACGCGGTGATCGGTGCAGCGACGATCCGCTGCATCCTGGAGGGCGTGGACGTCCTGGGGATCCAGGACGGGTTCGAGTGGGTCATGCACGGCGACATCGGGCACGTGGTCCCGCTCACCATCGAGAAAGTCAGCCGCATTCACACCCGCGGCGGCTCGATCATCGGCATCGCCCGCGCCAATCCTACCACCGATCCCCAGCTGCTCGAGAACACGATTCTCTCGCTGCTGCGCCTCGACGTGACGCACCTGATCACCATCGGCGGCGACGATACCGCCTACACCGCCATGCGTCTCGACGAGCAGTCGGCGGGGCGGATCCACGTGGTGCATGTGCCGAAGACGATCGACAACGACATCGGTCTGCCGCCCGAAATCGACACGTTCGGATTCCAGACGGCCCGCCATCACGGCGCCGAGATCGTCAAGAATCTGATGGCGGACGCGCACACCACCTCGCGCTGGTACTTCGTCATCACCATGGGCCGGAAGACCGGTCACCTCGCCTTGGGGATCGGGAAGGCGGCCGGCGCCACGCTCACGCTCATCCCCGAGGAGTTCGGTCTGCGCAAGATCCCGTTCAAGGCCATCACTGACACGCTGGTGGGAGCCATCATCAAACGGCTGGCGTTGGGGCGTCAGCACGGCGTGGCGATCATCGCCGAAGGCGTCGTCGAGGGCATCGACCCCTCCGATCTGGCCGGAGTGGAGGGCGTCGAGCGCGATGCGCACGGCAACCTCCGGATCGCCGAAGTCGCCATCGGGCAGATTCTGAAGCATGCGGTGCAGAAACGGCTGCGGGAGTTCGGGATCAAGACGACGATCGCGGCCAAGGACATCGGGTACGAGCTGCGCTGCGCCGACCCGATTCCCTACGACATGGAGTACAGCCGGGACCTGGGCTACTGCGCGGCCAAGTACCTGCTGTCGGGTGGCCGCGCGGTGATGGTGTCGATGCAGGGCGGCGAGTTCGTGCCGATCCCGTTTCGCGACCTGCTCGACCCGGAGACGGGGCGAACCCGGCTCCGTTACGTGAACATTCACTCGACGCGCTACGCCATTGCGCGGCGCTATATGATCCGGCTGCGCCGCGACGACTTCGAGAACCCGCACGAGATCGCGCGCTTCGCGGCCGTCGCCCACATCTCCCTGGAGCAATTCCGCGAGCAATTCGAGTGGCTGGTGCGGGACGAGCCACCGCCGCTCGACATCGCAGTGCCGCAATCGTGAACGTGGCTTCGTCCGGACGGCGGGGTGGCGGGTGTTCCCATGGTCTCCGCTCTCCTATCCGTGTTTCCGCGCCCGATCGAGGCGACGGACCAATCCATCAATGTCGGCGTCGCTGAACACTTCGTCGAGGAGTCGCTGCATCGGCCGTTGCCAGTTGGGACGCAGCGACGACGGCGTTCCGGGCAAATTCACTGCGACCTCCTCGAGCCAGAGATCCTCGAGCCAGGGAACGACCAGCGGGCTCTCCGAGCGACCGAGCCACTCCAGCAGCTCGGC
>Ga0153915_10004544_pt1 | contig 12787 bp, 19 predicted proteins | sample Opewatmetagenome_2_FD_107003 | JGI IMG/M metagenome (GOLD analysis project Ga0153915, IMG submission 107003) | Freshwater wetland microbial communities from Ohio, USA - Open water 3 Core 3 Depth 3 metaG | ecosystem: Environmental > Aquatic > Freshwater > Wetlands | place: USA: Ohio, Lake Erie... | reverse complement strand
GTTCCCGTGGGAGAGGGAGCCATGGCAGCTGTCCTGGGCATGGAAAGGGAACAGATTGAAAAGCTCTGTGATGAGATTTCGTCCGGAGAGGTTCTCGCCCCTGCCAATTTTAACTGTCCGGGTCAAATCGTCATCGCCGGTCATTCGAAAGCGGTCGAGCGGGCGATTGAGAGGGTAAAACAGGAAGGAAAGAAAGCGGTCCTCCTCCCCGTCAGTGCCCCGTTTCATTCCCCCCTGATGAAACCGGCGGGGGAGCGTTTGGAGAAGGCGTTGGAGCAGATTTCTGTTAGCGATCTGATGATCCCGGTGGTGACAAACGTGGAGGCAGAGGTTAATACCTCAAAAGACAGAGTAAAACGATTGTTGGTGGCCCAGGTGTCGAGTCCTGTTCGCTGGGAAGAGTCTATGAAAAAGATGGTCGAAAAAGGGGTCGACCAAGTTCTGGAGATAGGACCCGGAAAAGTGCTCTCGGGGTTGATGAAACGAATCGATAACCGCATAGAAACTAGGAACTTAGAAAATCTCCAGACTCTAAAAAAGATTTCTTAAAGACGGAGGAAGGGTTGAAACTAAAAGGGAAAGTGGCCTTGGTCACCGGGGCGGCTCAGGGGATTGGAAAGGCGGTTGCCCTACTTCTAGCCCGAAACGGCGCCGATATCGTTGTATCGGATATCAATCTTGAAAAAGCTGAAGAAACAGCTAAGGAGATTAAGTCAATCGGCCCAGACGCCATGGCGGTCAAGGTGGATGTGGCCAATTTAAGTGACGTTGAGCGAATGGTGAGGGCGATCTTAGAAAAATTTGGAAAGATCGATATCTTGGTCAACAATGCCGGGATCACCCGTGACAAGCTGATTCTCAGAATGACAGAAGAGGATTGGGATGCGGTTCTCAATGTCAACTTGAAAGGGACGTTTAATTGCACCAAAGCAGTCGTCAGACACATGGCGAAGCAGAGAAGCGGAAAGATCGTGAGTGTCGCCTCCGTGGTTGGAGAAATGGGAAATGCGGGGCAGGTGAACTATTCCGCCTCAAAGGCGGGGGTGATCGGTTTGACCAAAACCATTGCAAGGGAGTTTGCCCAAAGAGGGATCAACGTGAATGCCATCGCTCCCGGATATATCGAAACCCCAATGACCGAGGTCCTTCCAGAGAAAGTGAAGGAAGAACTGAAAAGGTTAATTCCCATGGAGCGATTAGGGAAACCCGAGGATGTGGCGGAGGCTGTTCTTTTCCTCGTTTCCGAAGAATCCAATTATGTTACCGGTCATGTATTGAATGTGAACGGCGGCATTTACATGTAAGGAAGGGGATACTTGGAATAATGGAATGGTGGAATTCCAGCATTCCAATTTTCCATCATTCCATAACTTTTATAAGGAGGTGACTACATGTCCATCGAAAAGAGGGTCAAAGAGATTATTGTGGAGCAGTTAGGTGTGAATGAAAACGAAGTGAATCCAGAGGCTAAATTCGTTGACGACTTAGGAGCGGATTCTCTCGATTTAGTGGAGTTGGTCATGGCTTTGGAGGAGGAGTACAATATAGAGATCTCCGATGAAGAGGCAGAGAAAATCCTGACGGTCGGGGACGCGATTGAGTATATCCAAGCTCATGTAACTCAGTAGGGGTTCTCCCTCGGCACCCGTTGAAGGAGGTGTGAAATCTTGGGAAGAAGAGTTGTTGTTACAGGAATGGGGCTGGTGATCCCCACCGGAATCGGAGTCGGGACGGCCTGGAAAAATGTCTGCGAAGGCAAGTCGGGCATTGGTCCCCTCACACGCTTCGATACAAACGGATTTGAGACGAAGATTGCAGGGGAAGTGAAGAACTTCAATCCAGAACTATACATCGACAAGAAAGAGATCAAGAAAATGGATCTCTTCATTCATTATGCGATTGCGTCCGCCAAGGAAGCCCTGGAGGACGCCCAACTAGCTATCACCCCGGAGAACTCCGAACAGATCGGCGTGATCGTCGGAACAGGATTGGGAGGATTGCCCAGCATCGAAAGATACCACAAAATCCTTCTGGAAAAGGGGCCGGGGCGAATCAGTCCATTCTTCATCCCGATGCTCATTGCCAATCTGGCCTCCGGCCAGATTGCTATCCAGTTTGGCCCGAAAGGACCAAACACGTGTGTCGTCACAGCTTGTGCGACAGGAGCTCATTGTATAGGAGATGCCTTCCGTACCATCGTTTATGGAGACGCGGAGGCGATGATCGCGGGGGGGACCGAAGCCAATATCACTCCACTGACCATCGGTGGATTCAATGCGATGAAGGCTCTTTCTACGAGGAATGACGAGCCGGAGAAGGCGTGTCGCCCCTTTGAGAAGAACCGGGATGGTTTTGTTGTCGCAGAGGGTTCAGGAATTCTTATTTTAGAAGAACTGCAGTTTGCGTTGAAACGAAAGGCAAGGATTTATGGAGAATTGATTGGCTATGGCTACACGGGGGATGCCTATCATATTACTGCCCCATCTCCGGACGGCGACGGTGCTGTCCGGTGCATGAGGATGGCGATTAAAGATGCCGGACTGAAACCCGAGGACGTGGATTATATCAACGCCCATGGAACCTCTACTCCCCTCAATGACTTGACCGAAACAATTGCTATTAAGACGGTGTTTGGGGATCATGCCAAAAAGGTGCCGATCAGCGGGACCAAATCGATGACCGGCCACCTCCTGGGGGCAGCCGGGAGTACGGAAGCGATCTTTACCATTCTGTCCATTCGGGATGGGATCATGCCCCCCACCATCAATTATGAGGAGGCCGACCCACAATGCGATTTAGATTATGTCCCCAATGCGGCCAGACGAAAGCCTTTAAAGATCGCTATGTCCAACGCTTTCGGATTTGGCGGGACCAATGCCACGCTCATCTTTAGAAGATTTGAAGGATAAAGGCATGCAGATTGGGGTAGCCTGTGATCATGGAGGTTTCGAGCTCAAAGAGGAACTGAAAGCGTTCTTGAAATCCCTCGGCGCCGAGCCCATGGACATGGGTACCTTCAGTGAAGAATCCGTCGATTATCCAGATTTCGGGGTGTTGGTGGCGGAAAAAATCTCCCGAGGAGAATTGGAAAAGGGGATCCTCATCTGTGGTACCGGCATCGGGATGTCCATGGTGGCAAACAAATTTCCGAGAGTCAGAGCAGCTCTAGCCAACGATCTTTATTCTTCCCGTTGCAGTCGAGAGCATAATGATGCCAATATCTTAATTATCGGGGGCCGAATCGTAGGGAAGGAACTGGCAAAAGAAATCGTAAAGGTTTGGCTGGAAACCCCTTTCGCTCAGGGGAGACACAAAAGACGATTAGAAAAAATCGAGACGCTGGAAAAAGAGAAATTTAAAAAATAAGGAATTGCGGAACCATGGAATACTGGAACAATGGAATAATGTCAAAAGGGAAAAATATTTGTGACTACCTCAGCATTCCATTATTCCATCATACCAATCCTTCCTGTTTGGATGGCATGTGTGCATTGACGTTGATAATGAGATTCCAACCCGACTGAGTAGTTCATATCTATTTTGATGGCTCACCCTTGAAAGAGAAAGAGAAAAAAAAGGTTTCCCCTCAACGGCCCTCTTGGGAAGAGTATTTCATGGATATCACTCATCTCGTTGCCAAGCGATCCACCTGCCTGCGAAGGCAGGTTGGAGCTGTGCTTGTCAAAGATAAAAAGATTCTGGCGACGGGTTACAATGGAGCTCCTTCCAGACTGGAGCATTGCCTGGAGATTGGTTGCCTCCGGGAGAAACAAGGCATCCCTTCCGGAGAGAGACACGAACTCTGCCGCGGACTCCATGCTGAGCAGAACGCCATTATTCAAGCCGCTTACCACGGGGTGGAGATCCGTGAAGCCACCCTTTACTGTACAAACCACCCCTGTATTATTTGTTCAAAAATGATCATCAATGCAGGAATTCAGAAAGTCGTCTTTGAGGCCGGCTATGCCGACGCGTTGGCCGAAGAGATGTTGAAAGAATCGCGGATCAAGGTTGAAAAGTTCAACCGACACCCACGTTCCACTTACGGCAATCGAAAAAAATGAAATGTCCCTTCTGTAGTCATCCCGAGAGTAAAGTCGTCGATTCCCGCCTGGGAAAGGATAAAGATACCATCCGGCGTAGAAGGGAATGCCTTGGCTGCCATAAACGATTTACTACGAGCGAGAGGGCAGAGGATGCCCTCCCATTGATTGTGAAGAAGGATGCGAGAAGAGAACCCTTCAATCGCCTAAAAATCTTCAATGGCTTGAAAAAAGCTTGTGAGAAGAGGCCGATCAGTATCAACATGATTGAAAAGATCGTTAATCGCATCGAGCTCCATTTCCAGGAAAAAGGAGAAAGGGAAGTAAAGAGTTCTGAGATTGGGGAGCGTGTGATGGAGGAACTCCACCGCTTAGACGGAGTGGCTTATGTCCGCTTTGCCTCTGTCTATCGCCAGTTTAAAGATATCCAAGAATTTATTGACGAGCTCAAAGACCTCCTCGGAAATAAGGAAGAGGCCAAAAAGAAATAAGACCCAATTGACCAACCCGAATCACAATCACGAATTCTTTTAAGAATGTATGGACGACGAAAAATGGATGAAACGAGCTCTCCGTCTTGCTCAGGCAGGAAGGGGAAGGACTTCTCCCAATCCCGTGGTGGGTGCAGTTCTCGTCAAGAGAGGCAAAGTGGTAGGAGAAGGGCACCACGCAAAAATAGGAGAAGCTCATGCAGAGATTATCGCCCTTCTTCAGGCAGGGGAGAAAGCTAGCGGAGCCGTCCTTTACCTGAATCTTGAACCTTGCACGCATTATGGGAGAACTCCTCCCTGCGTTCCCCAGATCATTAAAGCGGGTGTGAAACGCGTTGTGATTGGCATGGAAGACCCCAACCCTATGGTAAATGGAAAAGGGGTTGAGGCTCTTAGGAAATCCGGGCTTGACGTCAACGTGGGGGTTTTGGAAAAGGAGTGCCGGAGGCTGAACGAGGCCTTCTGCAAGTATATCCTTAAGAAGGAACCTTTTGTTGTACTGAAGGTTGCTGCTACACTGGATGGTAAGATAGCCACACGAAATGGCGATTCCAAATGGATTTCAGGAGAGGCCTCGCGACGTTTTGTACATCAGTTGAGAGATCAAGTCGATGGAGTGCTCGTTGGCATCGGGACGGTATTGAAAGACGACCCCCTCCTCACCGCGCGGATGAAGGAAGGAAGGGAGCCTTATCGAATTGTTCTGGACAGCCAATTGAAGATTCCAGAGGACGCCAAGGTGTTTGAACATTCTCCTTCAGAAGTTATCCTCGCTACGACAGGGGCAGCTCCTCAGGAGAAAATTAAAAGACTGGAAAAGAGAGGAGCCCGGGTCTTAATCTTCGATTCCAGAGAGGGAAGGGTTAATCTGAGATCTTGCCTCAGCAAACTGGGGGAGATCGGGGTGATGAATCTTCTGGTTGAGGGGGGGAGTCAAGTCAATGGCTCGTTCCTGGATGAAGGTCTCATTGACAAATTTCTTCTCTTTCTCTCCCCGAAATGGATCGGTGACCCACAAGCGCTTGGAATCTTTGGCGGGAAGGGAGCATCCAACCTCAAAGAGGCAATTGCTGTAAGAGAAATCAAGACAAGAAGAATCGGAGAAGATATATTTATAGAAGGCTATTTGGAATGGGGAACGAAGCCATGTTCACCGGAATCGTAGAGGATAAAGGAAAGGTTTCAAGGATAGAGCACAAGGGGCAAGAAAAGAGGTTGATTCTGGAATTGCCACCTCATTTGACAGAAGTGCAACTTGGTGATAGTATTAATATAAATGGTGTTTGCCTGACAGTGGCTCAGAGGAACCAAAAAGGAATTGAACTTGATCTATCCCTGGAGACTCTTCAAAAAACTGCATTGAGAGAGCTGAAGGAAGGGGACCAGGTCAATTTGGAGAGAGCCTTAAGGCTGACGGATCGCTTAGGGGGGCATATCGTAACAGGGCATGTGGATGGAATTGGGGAGATTGTAGAGAAAAGAGAGGAAAAAGATTTCCTTCAATTGAGTATAAGAATTCCCGAATCCGTGTCAAGATATGTAGTGCAAAAAGGATCGATCGCTATTGACGGAATCAGCCTAACAGTGAATGAATATCAGGAAGGGGAGATCCGGATGACCCTGATTCCCTATACGATCGAAAAGACCACTCTCAGGCAGAAAAGGGTCGGAGACCAGGTCAATTTAGAGGCCGATATTTTAGGAAAATATGTGGAAAAATTCCTGGATCGGGGAGATAAAAAAGTTGGACAAGTTGACTTGTCTTTCTTAAAAGATCACGGTTTCATCAAGAGGGATTGAGAGGTTTTAATGATTCATAGAATTGAAGCGGCATTAGAGGATATCCGCCAGGGGAAGATGGTCATCCTGGTCGATGATGAAGATCGGGAAAATGAAGGCGATCTTACCATGGCCGCGGAGAAGGTGACGGCTGAAGCCATCAATTTTATGGCAAGATACGGAAGGGGACTAATCTGTCTTTCATTGACGGACGAAAGGCTCAATGAGCTCCGTCTCCCCATGATGGTCTCTGAAAATACATCACGATTTCAGACCGCTTTCACCGTCTCCGTCGATGCCCGTAAAGGGGTGAGCACGGGTATTTCAGCAGGTGATCGGGCAACCACTATTCTGGTTGCGGTGAATGAAGGCACCCAACCCGAAGATTTGGTCTCCCCCGGCCATGTGTTTCCCTTAAGAGCAAAGCCGGGTGGGGTGTTGGTCCGAACCGGTCAGACAGAGGGATCGGTTGATCTGGCTAGATTAGCAGGGCTGAAGCCAGCCGGGGTAATCTGCGAAATCATGAAAGACGATGGCACGATGGCACGGATGCCTGATCTCCAGGTCTTCGCTGAAGAATTTGGGTTGAAGATTGTAACCATTGCCGATTTGATCAAGTATCGCCTCAATAAAGAGTCCTTAGTCCGAAAGATTGTCACAGCCACTATTCCTACAAAATACGGTGGCGTGTTTACAGCCATTGCTTATGAAAACGATGTCGATCCCTATCACCATATTGCCTTGGTTAAAGGAGAGATCGCACCAGAAGACACCGTCTTGGTGAGGGTTCATTCCCAATGTCTGACCGGGGATGTATTCGGATCGAGGCGATGCGACTGCGAAGAGCAGCTTCATACAGCTATGGCCATGGTAGAGAAAGAAGGGAAGGGTGTGATCGTCTATATGAGGCAGGAAGGAAGAGGCATCGGATTGGTCAATAAACTGAGAGCCTACTGTCTTCAAGATACAGGAAAAGATACTGTCGAGGCCAATGAGGCATTGGGATTTAAAGCCGACATGAGAGATTATGGAATCGGGGCTCAGATTCTAGCGGATCTTGGTCTCCATAAGATTCGCCTGATGACAAACAATCCTCGAAAGATCATCGGCCTGGAAGGATATGGCATCAAGGTGGTCGAAAGGGTTCCTATCGAGACAAAGCCTCTTGAAGAGAATATTGAATATCTCAAGGCCAAGGTAAAGAAGATGGGGCACCTGCTCTCCATCAAATCGGGGGAATAGGTATTTCGTGTTGGTGAATCGTGTTAGTGATTCGTGATCAAGAAAAAGTTAATTCACGAGTCACGAGACACGTATCCCGGGTCACGAGCAACGAAAGGAGAAGAAGATGGTGAAAACCTTCGAAGGCAAACTGATGGCCAAAGGACTCAAGTTCGGGATCGTGTTGAGTCGGTTCAATGACTTTATTGGCGAGCGACTTCTGGAAGGGGCCATGGATGCCCTGCGGCGAAGTGGAGCAGAGGAAGAGGGTTGTGCAGTGGCTCGGGTCCCAGGAGCCTTTGAGATTCCTCTTGCTGCAAAAAAGATGGCGAAGAGTGGGCGATATGATGCCATTATTTGCTTAGGCTCTGTGATCCGGGGGGCGACCCCTCATTTTGCTTATGTTGCTAATGAAGTCACCAAGGGAATTGCTAGCCTCACCTTGGAAAGCGAAATCCCCATCTCCTTCGGGGTGCTGATCACCGATACGATCGAACAGGCGATTGAAAGGGCCGGGACCAAAATCGGGAACAAAGGTTTTGATGCGGCGATGTCAGCCATCGAAATGGCCAATCTCATAAAAGAGGTAGAAAAGGGTAAAGGATAGCTTGGGGAGAAGAAGAAAATCGAGGGAGTCTGCCCTCCAGGTTCTTTATCAATTGAATATCACAAAGCAGGACGCCGCGACAGCCCTCGCGCGATTTCAGGAACATTTCTTGTCCCATGGAAAAGCGGATGACTTTTTGAAGCGTCTTGTCCTGGGCGTTTTAGAGCATTTTCCCCAATTGGATCGGCTGATCGAGCAATACTCTGAAAACTGGCGTTTAGATCGTATCGACATGATCGACCGAAATATCCTCCGGATGGCTCTCTTTGAACTCCTTTATTGTGAAGAGATTCCTCCTAGGGTGACCATCAACGAAGCAATCGACCTCGGAAAACGATTCGGGTCCGAGGACTCTGGAAGTTTTATCAATGGCATTTTAGACCGAATCCAGAATGAGGTTGTCAAGAAACCCATCGAGCCAAAGCCGTCTGGGGGATAATAGGAAATAGCAACCAAATTCCAAACATCCATAACCCAATAATGACCAAAATCACAATAACCGAAATTTTAGCCCACTCACCCTTTCCCTCTCATCCAGGGAGGGGGAGGAGGTTTTTGGTTATTCGACATTTAGCAATTGGAGTCCATTAGGGGTTTGGAATTTGGAAATTGGAATTTATCAAAATGGATATCATTCTTTCCAAAGAGAGGGTTGATGCTCAGGAGTGCGATGTCCTGGTCACGGGATTTTTTAGGGACGAGAGGCCTCTTAAGGGATCAAGCGGCTGGATCGATTGGAGATTTAATGGAATGTTGTCTCAGCTCTTGATTGATAATAAGTTGACCGGAGATTGGAAGGAGGCGACTTTAATTCCTTCGCAGGAAAGAATCCTTCCCAGAATGATCCTTCTTGTCGGTTTAGGTGAAGTAAAAAGATACAGTTACCTCCGGCTGCGTGAGCTCTCTCCCTATCTCTTAGACACCCTTAGGAAATTAGGTTGGTTGAATGTCTGCCTTTCATTCCCTTATGGAGAGAGCTACCATGTGGATTGTAGAAAAGTAGTAGAGAGCCTCATCGAGGGGATCTCAGATGGCTTAGATCATCGAGAACCCCTTTTCGAAGAGGGATGGATCAGGAGGCTTCGCCTTTATTTTGCTGAGGGAGAAGAGGTTTTCCAGGAAATCCTGTCAGGAATTCAAACTGCGAAGTCCATCTTCCGAGAACGAATTCAAATAAAGATTTCCGTCGCCTCAGAAAGTACTTACACCTAAAATACAGGAGTCAAAAACCAGCCCAAAATGTGAGGGAATGATTTAATGAAGATTTATCGATACGCCTCGCTGAAGCACCTTACAATAGTCGATTGAGGACCGATGGAACCCCATGAAATTGACGACCGAATCATTGGTGATGGGAAACCGGGGCCAGTGACGAGAGAACTTCAGGCGGCCTTTTTCGATATTGTGAAAGGGAAAAACTCAGAATACGGAGAATGGCTGGACTATCTCTGATAAGAATATTTCGGAATTCGGAATGCGGATTTTGAAGTTTTTAATATCTATTCTGCATTTCGCATTCCCCCATCCGTAATTGAAATGCATCTCATCATTGATGGTTATAATCTCCTCCATGTTAACCGTTCATTAGTCAACCTCAATTCCATCCAACTTCAATGGGAGCGGCAGCGTCTCATTGACCGACTTTCAGCTTACCAAAAACTCAAGCTGCACGGGGTGACAGTCGTTTTTGACGGGTGGCAGGAAGGTTGGAGCTCGGAAACAAGAGAAAAGAAAAAGGGGATTGAAATCATCTTTTCCAAGTTGGGAGAGAAGGCGGATGAGGTTATTAAACGACTTGTCAAAGAGAAAGGTTCAGGGGCGATCGTGATCACTTCAGACCGAGATGTCGCAAAATTTGCTCAGAGAATGGACATTGCCGTCATTCCGTCTGAGCAATTTCGAGAAAAGCTTGAGGAGAGATCTTCTGACCAGGTTGAAAAGAGCCCTGAAGAAGACGAGAGGGGAATGAAGAAAAAGGGGCCCCCAAGAAGGCTTTCAAAGAAAGAGAAAAGAGCCAGAGCGGCGTCAAGAAAGCTTTAGTCGATTTCGAACCCATGAACTAGGATGAAGGAAGATTTACGAATTTTTGGATTTATGAATTTTCGATCGTTTCATTCCCCGATCTCCAGGCTCCTTAAATCATTCTTTCTGGAATCGGCAATTCATTCGGTCTTCCACTTGCTCTCTGTCCCCTGCAAAAGTCTGGAAATATTGGACTGGTGCCGATAAAGAATGACCGCGGCAATAATCACACTCACGATGAAATAAGCCTGAGATTCGTCCCTAAAAAAGGCAATCAGAATTGGAATGGTAGTTGCGCAAGTGATGGATCCGAGCGAGATGTACCTCCATTTCCAAACGATCCCTACAAAGATTAAGAATTCAATAAGGACTGGGATCGTTGAGATGGGAAGATAGAAACCCAAGGCGGTAGCAACGCCCTTTCCACCTTTAAACCCGAGAAAGATTGAGAAGACGTGACCGAGAAATGGAGTTAACCCTGCAAGGGCTATCCATACGTGCCGCGAAAGACCCCCTTGATCCGCAGGAACCAGGTACATGGCGAGTACCGTAGGGATCGCCCCCTTTAACATATCGCCAACCAATGTCAGAATGCCCAATGCCTTTCCTGCTGTTCGAAAGATATTGGTCGCCCCGATATTCTTGCTTCCTGTTTTTCTTGGGTCGACTTTGGAAAAGAATTTGGTAAGAATCACTCCGGTCGGGACCGAACCCAGAAGATAACCAAAGAGGGCAATAAAAATTCCGATGGGCATAGAAAAACCTCACATCAAATAACGGCTCTTCTTCTCCAGTTCACCAGGAAAATTCCCGTGGAGACCAAAGGAAGGCCGATCATTAAAGAAACCGTTAACTCCTCGTGGAGGAAAAAGACACCAAATAGAACGCCGAAGATAGGGGTCAAGAAGGTGAAGGCAGCGAGCCTGCTCACCGAATATTCGTGGATCAGTTTGAACCACACAAAATAGGTGATAAAGGCAATGATCACCGACTGATAGAAGAGAGAGCCAACGACATAAGGATCAACCTTGTAAATCCACTTCGGTTCGAGGATGATGCTTACCACAAGGAGGATGGGAATCGAGAAGAAAAGCTGATAAAGAAAAGTGTTTATCGGTTCAACCTTTCTTGCCATAAACTTCTTGATATAAAGCGTTGTCGCTCCCCACAGAACGCCGGCAGCGATCTGCAGAATATCTCCAAAGTACATTCCTGCTTTGGCCGTTCTGGGTCTGCCGCCGAAGACGACAAAGATGCCCGTGAAAGCCAAGACGAGACCCAGAATTTTTAGAAGATTCAATCGATCCCCTTTGAGAAAAAAATGAGCCCCAATGGCCACGACAAAAGGACTCAGGTAGACAAAGAGCACAGAGCGGGCGGCATCTGTGTAGAGCAACCCGAAGTAAATACATGCGAATTCGACTCCAAACAAGAGGCCCACCATAACCCCGTGGTAGAGCATGACGTCCTTATGAAATACCTTTTCTCCCTTCCTGAGACAGTAGATCAGTCCACAAATCGAGGCGACAACAGACCGTAGGGTTGATGCAAAGATCGGCGATACACCCTGGTTCGAAATCTTGATAGCAGGATGATTAAAACCCCAAAGCAAAGTCACGATAATCAGGATGACAACGGCTTTTAGGTCTAAATAATCTTTGGTCTCCATTCCTGATGCTTTTTAGCCCAAAATTCCCGTTTTTGCAATATCTTTCCATTTTCTCTTTGCCTCAAGACCATCATCGTTCGAAGGTGGCACCCTTAGTGTAAAAACCTCTACGGAAACGAACATTTGATTTTGAAAGTAAGAAGGGAGGGGTATTATGGAGTCAGGCAGGGAACAAAGGTGAAAGGTGGCCATGCAAAACAGAATAATAATCCGCCAATGGGCCCTCATGAATTTTATAAAAAACATTAACTTTATTCTGATAAGACTTTAAAATAATTAAGTAAAGAACCCCGCCCTGACAGGCGGGGCATTAAAAAACTTTAAAACAATTTCAGCTGTTTGCTGTGATCACGATGCTGATACTTAATATATTGCCTGATCAAATCAGAGGTCACTTTGTCCCCCACTGTCCTCACAAAATACCCATCACTCCAAAACTCTCCTGCCCAAAGCTCCTTTTTCAACCCCGGAAACTCCTCAAACACTGCCTTCGAGCTGATACTCTTCAATACCTCTACAATCTTTGCCGGAGAATACTTGGGCGGTGCCGAAAGAAATATATGAACATGATCAACCTCGATCCCCATCGCATCAATCTCAAAATCATATTGCCTCGCTATCTCTCGAAACAGCTCCTCTACCCTCTTCTTCAGCTCTTTCGTCAAAACGTGTTTCCGATACTTTGGAATCCACACAAAATGATACTTGATGTCATAGACCGCATGTTTTCCCCGTTTTATCGCCATGCAGCGACTATATCATATTTTTCGTGCCTCCGGCACGAGGGCTTTCATCCCCACCCTTACAGGTGGGGTATTTCGCCCTATTTTTTATAAAATTAAATGGTAATAGAAAACCGGTTCGCGATTCACGAATCACGGAGTTAATCATGAAATACGGGGCGATGAACTTTCCGATCAAACCTCTCCTGAGGGAGATAGAAGAGATCGGAGAG
>Ga0153915_10004543_pt1 | contig 12790 bp, 10 predicted proteins | sample Opewatmetagenome_2_FD_107003 | JGI IMG/M metagenome (GOLD analysis project Ga0153915, IMG submission 107003) | Freshwater wetland microbial communities from Ohio, USA - Open water 3 Core 3 Depth 3 metaG | ecosystem: Environmental > Aquatic > Freshwater > Wetlands | place: USA: Ohio, Lake Erie... | reverse complement strand
GGGCGCGAAGCGCCCACGGCGTGGATGCGGCCGATGAAGCGGCCGATCCATTCCAGCGTCCTCGTGTCGTCGAGCTCGGGCGTGCGGCCGCCGCGGCGCGGATAGACGGCAATTCTGAAGTCATTGAACTTGAGCGACATCAGGGGCGCGACGACGGGAATCTCGCGCTCGGCAAGCTCGCGGGCGAAGTCGTGCTCCTCGTCGATCTGCACATCGCTCCAGCGCCCGGGGCGATAGAACTTGGCGACCACGGCCGTCCCGTCGTCGAGCCCCACCTGGTAGACCCGGTTCTCGTAGCTGTTCAGCGTGAGCAGCCGGCCGTCGGGCACGAAGCCCGCCGCCGCAACCGCGTCGAGCACGGCGTCGGGAGTGAGCCGGGAGTACGGATGGGTATCCACGGCTAGAATTGTCCACGATGGAGAACGTCGTCCAGGTCCGGGACCTGCACTTTTCCTACAACGACCTCAAGATCTTCCGCGGCCTGACGCTCGACATCCCGCGCGGGCAGATCGTAGCGATCCTGGGCGCGAGCGGCTCGGGCAAGTCGACGCTGCTCAAGCTGATCGGCGGCCAGCTGCGGCCCAGCGCCGGCACGATCACCGTGACGGGCGCCGACGTGCACCGGCTCTCTGCAGCGGAGCTCTACCGGTTGCGGCTCGGCATGGGAATGATGTTCCAGGCGAGCGGGCTCTTCACCGACCTCTCGGTGTTCGACAACGTCGCGTTTCCGATCCGCGAGAATTTCGCCGTGCCCGAGGAGATCCTGCACCGGGTGGTGCTCATGAAGCTGCACGCGGTCGGCCTGCGCGGCGCGCGCGACATGATGCCGAACGACCTCTCGGGCGGCATGACGCGCCGCGTGGCGCTCGCGCGCGCCATCGCCACCGATCCGAAGCTCATGATGTACGACGAGCCGTTCGCCGGGCTCGATCCAATCTCGCTCAACCACATCGTGCACCTGGTGCGCGAGACGAACGAGGCGCTGGGGCTCACGTCGATCGTGGTCACCTACGACGTGAAGGAGGCCCTGAAGGTGGCGGATTACGTGTACGTGATCTCCGATGGCCAGGTGATCGGCCGGGGCACGCCGCGGGAAGTGACGGCCTCGGAAAGCCCGTATCTCAGGCAGTTCCTCAACGCGCTGCCCGACGGGCCGGTGCGCTTCCACTTTCCCGGCCCACCGCTGGAAGAGGACCTCAGGCTCTAGGCCGAGCTGCCGTCCTTCGGGATGAACCTCAGCGCGACACCGTTGTTGCAGTAGCGCAGCCCGGTGGGCGGCGGGCCGTCGTCGAAGAGATGGCCGTGGTGCCCGCCGCAGCGGATGCAGTGGTATTCGGTGCGCGGGTAGACGAGGTAGAAGTCCTTCTTCGTCTGGAAGACGCCCGGGATCGTGGTGAAGAAGCTGGGCCAGCCCGTGCCCGAGTCGTACTTCATCGCCGAGGTGAAGAGCGGCAGGCCGCAGCCTGCGCAGGCGAACACGCCGGCGCGCTTCTCGCCGTTCAGCGGGCTCGTGCCCGCGCGCTCGGTCCCCTCTTCGCGCATCACGTTATAGGACGCCGGCGGCAGGCGCTTCTTCCACTCGCCGTTGGCAAGCGTCAGCGCCTCGCCAGGCGAGGGCACGCTTGCCCCCGCCGGCAGGAAGGACTTCCAGTTCTTCTGCAGCTCCTCGATGCCTTTCATGTTGGCCGGGGGCGCGGCGAGCACGCGCTGCGCGGCGAAGGGGCCCGCGAGCAGGACCTTCAGCAGGGTGCGCCGTTCCATCGATCTCCTTTCGGTAATGCGGCTCGTGCTCCGATTGTGTCGGAGCACGGGCCGGATCCTTACAGTCTACAGCGGGAAGTCGAAGCGGATCGAGACGCCCGGCGCGGAATAAACCGGCGCCGCGTAGTACGGGTATGCAACCCGGGGAGGTGGCGCGTACACGACCCGCGGCGCCGGCACGACAACGAATGGGCGAGGGGCGTAGGAGGCATAGGGGCGGTAGCCGCGCTCGTGCTCCCGGTGCTCGTACGCGCGGCCCCAGGCGCGGTCACGATCGCGGCCCCAGCCTTCGTCGTGGGCGAACGCCGCGGACGAAGCGCCGAACGCGGCCGACGCTGCGGCAACAGCGAGGATCAGTTTCTTAAGCATATGCACCTCCGGTTCGTTGAACGCACGCCCATTTCACGCGCCAGGCGCTTTAAAGTGAACCGGGAAAGTGCAACAGCTGTAACAGGCTGTTAAGCGGCGCTCGGAATCGTGACCCTGACCCCGAATTAGCGCCGGCGCTTGCGCTTCTGGCGGGCGCTTCTCTGGCGCTCGTGCTTCTCGACGAGGGCGCGCGGCTTGCGGTACTCGACGAGGCGGCCGACGCGCCGCTCGAAGGGATCGCGGCGCAAGACGGCCTTCAGGTGACGCCGCTCGACGAGCCTGAAGTGGCGCAGCTCGTCCAGCGCTTCTCCCACCTGCCAGGCGTGCCGGGTCCCGCTCGCCCAGACCGCCGGATCCATGCGCCGCAGGTCGAAGGGCAGCGAGTATTCGCGCAGCGTCTTGTGGTCGCGCCGGTTGAAGTATTCGTGGAAATACGACATCGCGAGCTCGCGCAGCGTGCGGTACACCGGGTCGCGCCAGCGCAGGCCGATGCCGTTGGTCTTGGAGATCGCGCCCCAGTGGCCGTGCCGCCGGAAGAGCGCCACGACGTGGTCGAAGTCGCGCTCGGCGCGCATGTCGAGCAGCAGCGGCGGCTCGCCGTGCGCCCAGAGCGCCGCAGCGGCGAGCATGGCGCCCTCGATGCAGTGCGCCCGCCCGGTGCGCAGTACCTCGGCGACCGGCCGGCAGGTCTCGCCGTCGACTTCCCAGTTCTGCTGCAGCCGGTGCAGGAACGCCTGGATCTTCTGGGGCGTGTCGAGGCGGCGGAGCACGGCGAAATCCGCCGCCGACAGGCCGAGATCGGACGCCTGGGCAAAACGCTTCCGGGGACGCTTTTTCACCATGAGCGAGCAACGATATGACGCCCCGCCGGGCGCGGCAATCGCGGCCGCAACTGCCTGAATCGAAAGGCGTCGATTCGGGCCCGGCCGGGTGTCGAAGTCCCGCGGGCCGGAACGACTACAGGGAAAGATGTACCCGCGTCTTTTTCCGGCCCGCCTTGAGCGGCGCCTCGCGCAACAGCGTCTCGGCGAGGCCGTAGAGACGCGCGCCCGGGCCTTCGCGCCCGACGCTCTGCAGGCTGACCCGCGCGCCCTCGATGAGCAGGAACAGCTCGTCGGCGACGCGCCCGGGATGCGCATAGCCCGCTTCGCGGCAGAGCTGCACGAGGCGCTCGCGGCTGCGCCGCTTGTGCGCCTCGATCAGCCGGCGCGCCGGGTGGCGCGGCTCGGAGAGCTCGATCGCGGCGTTGGCGAGCGGGCAGCCGCGGCCGCCGAATTCGTCGGCAAAGCGCGAGGCATGGCGCAGCAGCGCGCGCAGCTGGCCGGCGGCGTCGCCCGGATGCTCTGCGCGCACGCTTTCCCACAGCCGGTCGGCCCGCGCCGAGCAGCCGCGCAGGTACTCGGCCGCGAGCTCGTCCTTCGAGGCGAAGTGGCGGTACAGCGTCATCTTGTTCGTGCCGGCGGCCGCGGCAAGGGCGTCGACGCTGACGGCACGGATGCCGTCGCGGTAGAAGAGCTCGAACGCCGCCTGCAGGATCCGTTCCCGGGGCGGCGCGGCGGGACGTTTCAAACGACGCGGGGCGCGGGTTGACATGCCGTGTTACCGATCAGTACCATTGATGTTACTACCTAGTACCATTGGTCGCAAGAAAAGTTCCCGGAGTCCCGTGATGCGCAGCCCGGCCGTTCGCTTCCTCGTGCTCCTGCTCCCCCTGCTGGCGGCCGCCTGCGGGCCCGCCGGCGGCCCGGACCGGGGCGCGAAGGGCAAGGGCGGCGGCAATCCCTTCGCCGGCCTGCCGCCGCCGGAAGTGAGCGTCGTCACCGTCGCGCCGCGCCCGCTCGAGGAGACGTTCGAGTACGTCGGCCAGACGGCGGGCTCGCGCGAGGTCGAGGTGCGGGCGCGCGTCACCGGCATCCTGCTCTCGCGCAACTTCACCGAGGGCGAGCCGGTGAAGCGGGGCCAGTCGCTCTACACGATCGACCCGGCGCCCTTCGCCGCCGTCGTCAACCGCGCTGCGGCGGACGTCGCCGGCGCCGAGGCGCGCCTTGACCAGGCGAAGCGCAACGCCGCGCGCCTCAAGCCGCTCTACGCCGACAAGGCGGTCAGCCAGAAGGACTACGACGATGCCGTTTCGTCCGAGGCGATCGCAGAGGCCGACCTGAAGTCGGCGCGCGCGCGCCTCACCGAGGCGCAGCTCAACCTCGCCTACACCAAGGTGGAGGCCCCCGCCTCGGGCATCACCGGACGCTCGCTGCGCCAGGAAGGCTCGCTCGTTTCCGGCCCCGATGTGCTGCTCACGACGATCACGCAGGTGAATCCGATCTGGGTCAACTTCGGCATCCCCGACCGCGAGCAGCAACGCATCCAGACAGACGTGCTGGCGGGGCGGCTGGTGCTGCCGCCCGGCGGCCGGTACCAGGTGACGCTGCGCCGCGCCGACGGCTCGATGTACGCGGAGGCCGGCCGGGTCAACTTCGCCGACGTGCGCGTCTCGACGACCACCGGCACCCGGGAGATGCGCGCCGAGCTGCCGAATCCCCGGGGCCTGCTGCACCCGGGCGAGTTCGTGCGCGTCATCCTTCGCGGCGCGGTCCGTCCCAACGCGATCGCCGTTCCGCAGCGCGCGGTGCTCGAGGGGCCGCAGGGCAAATTCGTCTACGTGGTGAACGAGAAGAATCTCGCCGAGGCCCGGCCGGTCGAGGCGGGCGAATGGCACGGCGAGTCGTGGATCATCACCGGGGGGCTCGCGGCCGGCGACCGGGTCATCATCGACGGCGTCATGAAGCTCGGCCCCGGCGCGCCGGTGCGCATTGCCGGATCCGGAGCGAAACCGCCCGCGAAGCCATAGCTCATGTTTTCGCGCTTCTTCATCGACCGGCCCATCTTCGCGGCCGTGCTGTCCATCTTCATAGTGCTCGCCGTCCTGGCGTCGATGCGCACGCTGCCGATCGCGCAGTACCCGGAGATCGCGCCGCCGGTGGTCACGGTCCAGGCGCTCTACCCGGGCGCCTCGGCCGAGACGCTCGAGCAGACCGTGGCAGCGCCGCTGGAAGCGCAGATCACCGGCGTCGAGCACATGATCTACATGAGCTCGACCTCGGGCTCGAACGGCCTGCTGCAGATCGAGGTCACCTTCGACATCGGCACCGACGCCGACCAGGCGGCGCTCAACGTGAACAACCGCGTAAAGCAGGCCGAGCCGCGCCTGCCCGAGGAAGTGCGCCGCCAGGGCGTGACGGTGCAGAAGGGCTCGTCGGCCTTCCTGCAGGTGCTCGCCTTCTACTCGCCGGAGGGCCGCTACGACAACCTCGCGATCAGCAATTTCGTCACGCTGAACGTGCTCGACGAGCTGAAGCGCGTGCCCGGCACGACCAACGTGCAGATCTTCGGCGCCAAGGACTATGCCATGCGGATCTGGCTCAAGCCCGACCGCCTGACCCAGCTCAAGCTCACGCCGAACGACGTGATTCGCGCGCTCTCGGAGCAGAACGCCCAGTTCGCCGCCGGCAAGATCGGCCAGCCGCCGAACATCCCCGACCAGCAGCTCGTCTACACCGTGACCACGCAGGGACGGTTCTCCGACCCGAAGCAGTTCGAGGAGATCATCCTGCGCGCCAACCCCGACGGCTCGAACCTGCGCCTGAAGGATGTCGCGCGCGTCGAGCTCGCGTCTAAGGACTACGAGTTCATCGGCCGCATCAACGGCCGCGAGGCGACCCTGGTCGGCGTGTTCCTGCTGCCGGGCGCCAACGCGCTCGAGGTCGCCGACGAGGTCGTGAAGACGGTGAACGGGATCGTGCCGCGCTTCCCGCCGGGCATGGCCTACTCGGTGCCCTACGACACCACGCGCTTCGTCAAGGTGTCGATCACCGAGGTGGTGAAGACGCTCGGCGAGGCGATGCTGCTCGTCGTGCTGGTGGTGTTCCTGTTCCTGCAGAACTGGCGCGCCACTCTCATTCCGGTCGCTGCGGTGCCGGTGTCGCTGATCGGCACCTTCGCCGGGCTGTACCTGCTCGGCTACTCGATCAACACGCTCACGCTGTTCGGCATGGTGCTCGCGATCGGCATCGTGGTCGACGACGCGATCGTGGTGCTGGAAAACATCGAGCGCATCATGCACGAGGAGCACCTGCCCGCGCGCGACGCGGCGATCAAGGCGATGCGCGAGGTGAGCGGGCCGGTGGTGGCAATCGTGCTCGTGCTCTGCTCGGTGTTCGTGCCGATCGCCTTCCTCGGGGGCCTGGCCGGCGAGCTCTACCGCCAGTTCGCGGTGACGATCGCCATTGCCGTAGTGATCTCGGGCGTCGTCGCGCTGACGCTCACACCGTCGCTGTGCGTGCTGATTCTGAAGCGCGAGCACAAGATGCCCGGGCGCCTCTTCGCGGCGTTCAACCACGGTTTCCTCAAGACGACCGATCATTACGTGAACGGCGTCGCCTGGATGATCCGCCGAGCCGCGGTGGGCGTCATCCTGTTCCTCGGCATGGTGGCGATCGCGGCCGGCCTGTGGCGCGTCACGCCGGGCAGCCTGGTGCCCGACGAGGACCAGGGCTTCTACATCGCCGCGGTGATCCTTCCGGATGGCGCCACGCTCGAGCGCACCGACCGGGTGGTGAAGCAGGTGGTGGACGCGATCAAGTCCAATCCGGCGAATCTCGACGCGGTCGCCTTCACCGGCTTCGATTTCCTCGGCGGCTACTTCCGCAACAACGCCGCGACCATCTTCGTCACCCAGGTGCCGTGGGACGAGCGCAAGGTGGGGACGCCGCAGCTGGTCGGCGAGCTGTTCATGAAGACCGCGCACATCAAGGAAGGCCTCGTGCTCGCCTTCGGGCCGCCGGCGATCTTCGGCCTGGGTACCGCAGGCGGATTCGAGCTCTACCTGCAGAACCGCGGCGATGGCGGCGCGAAGCGCACGGCGCAGGTCATGGGGCAGTTCCTGCAAAAAGCGAACGCCGATCCGATGTTCGCGGGGGTGCAGACGCTCTGGCGCGCGGCGACGCCGCAGCTGTACGTCGACGTCGACCGCAACAAGGCGAAGGCGCTCGGCGTGCCGCTCGGCGACCTCTACGGCGCGCTCGCCGCGACCATGGGCACGTACTACGTCAACGACTTCAACAAGTACGGGCGCACCTGGCAAGTGCTGATGTCTGCCGCCCCGGAGTACCGCTCGAGCCCGGACGCGATCGGCGACATCTACGTGCGCTCCGACCGCGGGCAGATGATCCCGCTGCGCTCGCTCGCCAGCGTGCGCTACTCCTCGGGACCCGACTCGCTCGTGCGCTTCAACAATCTGCCGGCGGTCAAGCTGTTCGGCCAGGCGGCGCCGGGCGTCTCCTCGGGCCAGGCGATCGCGGAGGCGGAAAAGCTCGCCGCCGAGATCCTGCCGCCGGACTTCAGCTACGACTGGGGCGGGGCTTCCTACCAGGAGAAGAAATCCGGCGGCACCTCGACCCTCGCGCTCGGCCTGGCGGTGATCATGGTGTTCCTGATCCTCGCCGCGCAGTACGAGCGCTGGTCGCTGCCGCTCTCGGTGCTGCTCGCGCTGCCCTTCGGCACCTTCGGCGCGCTCGCCGCCGTGTGGCTGCGGCATTACACGAACGACGTCTACTTCCAGATCGGCCTGGTCACGCTGCTCGGCCTGGCGGCGAAGAACGCCATCCTGATCGTGCAGTTCGCCGAGCTGAAGGAGCGCGAGGGGCTGTCGGCCGCAGCCGCTGCCGTCGAGGCCGCGCGCTTGCGCTTCCGGCCGATCCTTATGACTTCGCTCGCCTTCATCTTCGGCGTCCTGCCGCTCGCCTTCTCCGCCGGCGCGGGCGCCGGCGCGCGCCGCTCGGTCGGCACCGGCGTCATGGGCGGGATGATGGCGGCGACCTTCCTCGCCATCTTCTTCGTGCCGATGTTCTTCAAGCTGCTCGCCGAGCGCCGCTTGCGCGAGCCGCGCACGACCGCCGAGATCAAGGACGAGATCGCGCGCAGCCGCACCGCCGAGCTCGGGGCAGTGCACCATCCCCACGTCGCACCGCATGGCGATGAATAGGCTTTGTCCGATGCTGCTTTTCCTGGCCGGGTGCTCGACCATCTCGCCCTACCAGCCGCCCGCCGTCGATCTTCCGCAAACCTGGCAGGCGACGGCGCCGCGCAGCGCGGAGGAGGGCCGCTGGTGGAAGATCTACGGCGACCCCGCGCTCGACGCGCTGATCGACGAGTCGTTCAAGACCAACGCCGATCTCGTCATCGCCGCCGCGCGGGTCGACGAGGCGCGCGCCGTGCTCGGCGAGGCGAACTCCTTCCTCTGGCCGACCCTCGATGCGCAGGCCGGCGCTTCGCGCAGCCGGCTGTCGAAGAAGACCGCGACCGCCTTTCCCGGCTTTCCGAGCGAGTTCAACGACTACCGGGCGACGCTGAACGTCTCCTACGAGATCGACGTCTTCGGCCGCCTGCGCGCCGGGAGGGATGCGGCGCGGGCGGAGCTCGAGGCGAGCGAGGCGTCGCGCGAAGCGGTGCGCATTGCGCTCGCCGCGCAGGTGGCCAAGTCCTATTACGCGATGCAGGCGCTCGACCAGGAGGTCGCGCTCACGCGCGAGACGGTCCGGCTTCGCGAAGAGGCGCTCGAGCTGCAGAGGAAGCGCTTCCGCGGCGGCGTGATCTCCGAGTTCGAGCTGCGCCAGCTGGAAGCCGAGACCGCGACCGTGCGCGCGCAGCTCCCGCCGCTCGAGCAGGCGCGCGAGACCGAGGAAGCGGCGCTGTCGGTCCTGCTCGGCCGCACGCCGCGCGAGGTGATGGAAGCAACGGTGAAGGTCGCGCCGGGCGAGGTGAAGCTGAGCGCGCCGGTCGTGCCGGAAGGCATGCCCTCGGAGCTGCTGCTGCGGCGCCCGGACCTCGTGGTCGCGGAGCGCCAGCTCGCGGCGTCGCACGCGCAGATCGCCGTCGCGCGTGCCGAGATGTTCCCGTCCATCGCGCTCACCGGCTACCTGGGCCGCGAAAGCGCGGAGCTCGACAATCTCTTCATCGGGCCGGCCGGCATCGCCAACATCGCGCTCGGCCTCACCCAGCCGATCTTCGCCGCAGGCCGCCTCCAGGCCCGCACCGAGCAGGCCGAGGCGCGCGAGCGCCAGGCGCTCGCGCAGTACCAGCAGGCGATCCGCAACGCCTTCGGCGAGGTGCGCAGCGCGCTCGCCGTGCAGGCGCGCTCGCGCGAGAGCTTCGACGCCCAGAGCGTTCGCGAGCAGGCGCTCGCCGATACGGCTCGCCTCGCGCGCCTGCGCTACGTCAACGGCCTCGCGAGCCAGCTCGACGTGATCGACGCCGCGCGCAACCTCCTCGCCGCGCGCATCGCCCGCATCGAGGCCCTGCGCCAGCACCGCGCCGCCATCGCCGATCTGTTCCGCGCTCTCGGCGGATGACGACCTTCGCCCGGACGCAAGACGAGCCGAGGGGACGAACGCTGGCGCGGCGATAGCTCGCCGCGCCAGCGACTGCTTCAGAAGCTGCGGAAGAGGTCCTGCGGGACCTTCGCCTGGGCGAAGATGTAGTCGCGCGAGGCCTCGAGCTGGCGGCGCAGGTGCGGCAGGTCGACGCCGACGAGACGCCCCTTCCACTTGCGCACCTTGCCGGCGACGATCACCGTCTCCACGTTGGTGCGGTCCATGAGCGAGACGACCGCGTTCGGCACGTGGTTGAGCGGTGCGACGTTGAGCGACGTGGCGTCGAGGATGAGGATGTCGGCCTCCTTCCCGGGCGTGAGCGAGCCGACCTTCTGGTCGAGTCGCAGCCCCTTTGCGCCGTTCAACGTGGCGTAGCGCAGCACGTCGCGCGTCGTGAGCGGGGCCGGGAGGTCGGCGGGCGGCGTCGGCCAGTAAGGGAAGTTGCCGGGAACGGTGACCGCGGATTGTGGCAGCCCCCAATCCAGGGGATCGGGCAGGTTCTGGTTGCCGTTGGGACTGTCGAGAACCATCTGGTTCACGAGCGCACGCTGCGCGTTCATCGCCGCGCGCATCTGCGTGAAGAAGTCGGCGGTCATCGTGCACTCGACGTCGACGCTCAGCGAGGGCTCCATGCCGAGGCTCAGCACCCGGAGGATCGGCGGCATGCCGTGGCGCATGTTCATTTCGATCGGAAAGGCGATCGAGACGTGCGCGCCGACCTCCTTGACCTTCTGCCATGCCGTGTCCGACATGCCGGTCATGTGGATGAACAGGTTGTCCGGCCCGATGCCGATTCCCCCGTTGCCGCCGGTTCCGGCGGCGAGCTTGTCGAAGGTCGGCCGGATGCCGAACGGCGAGAGGATGTGCGCGGCGATCTGCAGGTCGAGCTGCCGCCCGATGGTCCAGGACTGGTCGGTGGTGGCATCGCCTAGGTAGACCTCGCCGCCCATGATCATGTGCACGAGCTGGTCGCTGGAGGAGAACCACTGCTTCTTGATGCGCGGCGCGTCCTGCGGATACTGGTTGCCGGGATTGGTGCCGAGGATTGCCGCACCCGCGCTCTCGAAATAGCCGAACGCGGCGCGGCGCCCGGTGTCGAAGAGCGCCTGGATCGCGGCGTCCGAGTGCTGCGGCGAGTGGTGGATCTGCGAGACGTCGTGCACCGTCGTCACGCCGTCGTCGAGCTGGGAGAGCCCGCCGAACAGCTCGCTGATATAGACGTCCTGCGGCCGGTAGACCGGCGCGAAGGTGAGCAGGATGTACTCGAAGTACGTTCCCGTGCCGCTCGGCGTGCCCGACTGGTCGTTAATGAGCACGCCGTTGGCGAGGAAGCTCCGCAGCGCCGTCTCGAACTGGTGGTGATGCGTGTCGATGAAGCCCGGCATGACGATGCGGCCGCGCGCGTCGATCACGGAGGCGCCGCCGGCGTGCAGGTTCGGCCCGACCGCGAGGATCTTCTTGCCCTCCACCAGCACATCCGCCTGCGGGAAATCGCCGACTTTCGGATCCATCGACATCACGGCGCCGCCGCGGATGAGGTAGCGGCGGCCGGGCCGCCCGGTGTCGGGCGGCGCATCTCCGCCGTCCGCGGCCGCCGGGCGGGCGGCAAAGAGACCGAGACCGGCGGCCGCGAGCGGCGTCGCGCCGGCGGCTTTGAGGAAATTGCGCCGCGAACCGTAATGGTTCTGCGGCATGCCTGCATCGCAGAGCTTGCACATGCTGGACTCCTCCCCTTTTGGAAGCCGCCGAGAATGGCGACTCTCGCTTCATTTTGCACTTGCCCCACGATCGAGCGTAAGGCCGGCCGCGGCATGGGAGAGGGACGCTTCCCACAGGGAAGCGCAGGCCCGGGCAGGATGATGCGAGGCTGACAACGACACGAACCATGGCCGCGCTGGCGATCGCGCCGCGCGGATGCTTGACGGGAGGAAGCGGGCTAGCTGAAGAGGTAGGCGTCCATCGCCAGCACGCCCGCGTCGAGGCTCTTGAAGACGCGCTCGGGCTGGTAGCCGTCGCGCGCGGCGCCGAGCGCCACGAAAAGCGGCAGGAAGTGCTCGTCGGTCGGATGCGCGCGCACGCCGTGCGGCGAGCGGGAGCGATAGTCGGCGAGCGTGTCGAGGTCGTGCGCTTCGAGCTTCTCGCGCACCCATTCGGCGAATTCGCCGGCGTAGGGCGTGGGTTGCCCCCTCCCGCGCATCCAGTCGCGCAGGTTGTGCGTCATGTGGCCGGAGCCGATCACGAGCACGTTTTCCTCCTCGAGCTTGCGCAGCGCGCGGCCGAGCGCGAGGTGATGGCGCGTGCCGAGCTCGGGCTGCAGCGAGAGCTGCACCACCGGCACGTCCGCCTCGGGATACATGAAGAGCAGCGGCGCCCAGGCGCCGTGGTCGAGGCCGCGGCAGCCGTCGATCGCCGCCGTGATCCCGTGCTCCTTGAGCAGCCGGGAGGCCTCCTGGGCGACCGCGGGCGCGCCGGGCGCGCGGTAGCGCAGGCGGTAGAGCGGCTCGGGAAAGCCGAAGAAGTCGTGGATCGTCTCCGGACGCGCGGAGCCGGTCACCATCGGCACGTTGGTTTCCCAATGCGCCGAGGCGATCACGATGGCCTTCGGCTTGCCGAGGCGCTTGCCGAGCGCGGTCCAGACGAGCCCCGCCTCGCCCGGCTGCAGGGCGTGCATCGGCGAGCCGTGCGAGAGGAAGACGCTCGGGAGCGAGGCCATCTACGCCGCCTGCGGCTCTTTGGGGAGCAGGCCCTCTTCCTGCATCGCTTCCTTCACCTTCGGCCGCTTGCCCATGCGCTGCAGGTAGGCCGCGAGGTTCGGCCACGGCGAGAGGTCGATCTTCATCGGCACCGTCCACCGGAGCACGGTGAAGAGGTAGGCGTCGGCCACGGTGAAGCTCTTGCCGGTGAGGGTGTCCTTGCCGGCGAGCTGCTGGTCGAGCCAGGCGAAGCGCTTGGCGAGATTCTCCCGGCAGATCGCCTTGTATTCCTCGGGGGTATTCGGCCGGAAGAGGGGCGAAAACTGCTTGTGGATCTCGGAGGTGATGAAGTTCAGCCACTCCTGGACGCGGTAGCGCTCCAGGCTGCCGGCTTTCGGCGCGAGCCCCGATTCGGGCTTCTGGTCGGCGAGGTATTGCACGATCGCCGGGCCCTCGGTGAGCACTTCGCCATTGTCGAGCTCGAGCGCCGGCACGTACCCCTTGCCGTTCACCTGCCAGTAGTCGCCGCCGCCTTCGACG
>Ga0153915_10004542_pt1 | contig 12791 bp, 9 predicted proteins | sample Opewatmetagenome_2_FD_107003 | JGI IMG/M metagenome (GOLD analysis project Ga0153915, IMG submission 107003) | Freshwater wetland microbial communities from Ohio, USA - Open water 3 Core 3 Depth 3 metaG | ecosystem: Environmental > Aquatic > Freshwater > Wetlands | place: USA: Ohio, Lake Erie... | reverse complement strand
TGCCGTGCATGCGATCGACACGGTACGCTACCTGGTCGGTAGCGATTACCGGTCTGTGCGCTTCCACTACCAGGAGCTGCCGGGAGAGGGGCAAAAGGTTACCAATACCCTCATGGACTGCACCTTTGGGTCGGGGGCGACTGCCTCGATCAATATTAAACCGGTGGCTGGCGTCAATATTGAACGCGCCATTTTGCATCTTCTTGACAACACCTATATCCTCCATTGTAACAACGGTCCGGATGCACCTGGTCGCCTCCTGCATTATCAGAAAGGGCAGCTCCTTTATGATATCAGCGGAGCTGATTACGCCGGCAGCCGGGAAGATTTTATGCTTAACGGTTTTTATGCGGAAAATGCCTCCTTCTTTGAGGCCGTCCGTTCCCGGACACAACCGGTGCATGATTTCCAATCTTGCCGCCAATCCGTAGAGCTTATGCAGTCCATGCGGGAAAGGAAGCTCGCTTATCATTCGAGGTCACCCCGGAATGGAGACATATCGTGATAAAGGGACTTTTCCTGCTCGATCCAAAACCGTATGACATGATCTATCGTCCACAGGTGCGCCAACAAATTCAGCAGCTGGTGGATATCTACGCCCCATTACAGACCAGCCAGAGTGTGGCCACCGATCCTTCTGTTCTAAGCCAGGCTGAAGTCATTTTTTCGGGGTGGGGTTGCCCCACTTTTACAGGAGACTTGCTCAAAGCCGCCCCACACCTGAAGGCGATCTTCTATGGGGCTGGCTCAATCCGGTATTTCGTTACGGAGGCATTGTGGGAGCGCGGGATTATTGTGAGCACCGCTTATAAATCCAATGATATCCCGGTGGTCGAGTTTGCCCTGGCGCAGATCGTGCTCGGGTTAAAGCGTTATTGGCACCATGTTGAGCATTACAAACAGGACAGGCAGTGGAAGCCTCTCCCAGCACCGGGTGGCTTTGACAGTACGGTGGGTCTGGTTTCTTTGGGCATGATCGGCAGCCTGTTAGCCGAGCGCTTGAAGACCTTTGAGCTGAAGGTCATAGCCTATGATCCTTTTGCTACCCAGGACCGGGCGGATCAGCTAGGCATCCAGCTATGCTCGCTGGAGGAAATTTTCCAAAGAGCGGATGTCGTTTCACTGCATACGCCATGGCTCCCTGAAACCGAGGGGCTGATCACCGGGGCGCACATCGCATCGCTGAAACCGGGCGCAACTTTTATTAACACCTCCCGAGGAGCGGTGGTGCGCGAGGCGGAAATGGTCTCAGCGCTACAGGCGCGCATCGACCTGTGCCCCCTGCTAGACGTCACTTATCCGGAACCGCCTCTGCCGGATTCCCCTTTATTAAAGCTGCCCAATGTTTACATCACTCCTCATATCGCTGGGCCAAACGAAAATGAGTGTAAACGAAACGGGCAGTATGTGATCGCAGAGCTAAAACGTTACTTGAATGATGAGCCTTTGCAATTCGCCATCACCCGCCAGCGCGCGGCGGTCATGGCATGAGGGTTCGGACTGGAGGGTACCATGCTGCTTTCAGAATATCTCCCAAATAGCGCCCTGGTATTGAAAACCACCCTGATCGATAAGCCCCGTTTTCCCGTCATCGACGCCCATGATCACCTGGGGGAAGCTTTCGGTGGGGGCTGGGACCAGCGTCCCGTGAGTGAAGTGCTGGAAGTGTTAGACACAGCCGGGGTGCGCAGCCTGGTCGATCTGGACGGTGGCTGGGGTGAGGATATCCTTTACCGTCACCTGGATAAATTCAAGGCTGCTGCTCCTGAGCGTTTTTTGATCTACGGCGGGATCGATTGGTCCGCCTGGACCGAGCAGGGCGATCGCTTCGGAGAGTGGGCGGCAAAGCGCCTGCGGGTCCAGGCAGACCGCGGCGCGCAGGGGCTTAAAGTATGGAAACCCTTCGGCCTGTCAGTGCGCGACCAGCACGGGAAGCTGGTGGCAGTCGATGACGAGCGCCTGGATCCGGTATGGGAGACCGCCGCGGAATTGAAGCTCCCCATCGCTATCCACGTGGCTGACCCGGTGGCTTTCTTCTGGCCCGTGGATGGGCAGAACGAGCGGTATGAGGAATTGCAGGTCCACACCGACTGGCGTTTCACCAGCCCACCTTTCCCGTCCTTCGAGTCGATCGTCTTCGCCCTGAGACGGTTGGTGAAGAAGCACCCTCATACGACATTTGTAGCCGCCCACGTGGGCTGTTACGTAGAAAACCTGGAGTGGGTGGGAGGGTTCCTGGATGAATGCCCAAATCTGTTTGTGGATTTCGCCGCGCGCATCCCCGAGCTGGGTCGCCAACCCTATTCTGCCAGGCGTTTCTTCCTGAAATACGCCGACCGCATCCTGTTTGGGATGGATCTGGCGCCGAATGTGGAGAGCTATCGGGTCTACTATCGTTTCTTGGAGACCGACGACGAATACTTCGATTATGACGTACAAACCGACCCACCGCCTCAGGGTCGTTGGCGGATCTATGGTATTTACCTGCCTGATGACGTTTTAGAGAAAGTGTACCACCTGAATGCAGAGAAGGTGCTTAAGTTCGATTGAGGACCGGTGATTGGCAGTGCCAACTATGATGAATACGACTTATCCGACTGAACTGGTAAGCAAATGTCAGAAAGCCTTTGCTTTCGCCGAGGGGCAGCTCCGCTATCTGGTGGAGACATACCCCGGCTACTTCCCCATGTATACCCTCCAGGGGAAATGGAAACATGGTGGTGAAGCCTGGACGAACTGGTGTGAGGGATTCCTGGGCGGTCAACTGTGGCTGGTGTATCTACACAACCACCAGGATTGGTGGCGCGAAAAGGCTGAATATTATTCGCGCCTGATCGAGCACCGAAAAACTGACCGGGAGGTGCACGACCTGGGATTCCTGTTCTGGCCGACCTGGAAACGCTGGTATGACCTGACGGGCGATCCGGCTATCAACGCGGTAGTCATCGAGGCTGGAACTACCCTGGCAATGCGTTTCAAAGAAAAAGGCGGGTACCTGCGTTCTTTTGTCGCCGAGGAGAGCTTGTTTATCGACATCATGATGAATGCGGGTCTCATCTTCTACGCCGCACAACAGAAGCAAGACGCCGATCTATTTCGCATAGCCGACCAACACAGCTTAACTACCCGCCGTTATATGGTGCGCGGGGATGGCAGCACCGCTCATGAAGGGATCTTTGACACCCACACAGGCGAATTCATCCGCCAGAGCACCCACCAGGGCTGGCGGCATGACTCGTCCTGGGCGCGCGGCCTGGCATGGGCGCTATATGGTTTTGGGGCGGTCTACCGGTTTACCCACGATAACCGCTTTTTGCAGACTGCGGAAGCTTGCGCGAACTATTATATCGAAAACACCCCTGCTCACGGTGTTCCACCGAATGATTGGGTGGAACCGGAGCCTCAACAACCTTACGAAAGCTCGGCTGCCGCCATCGCTGCCAGCGCCATGCTCGACCTGGCGCACCTGACCGGCGACCCGACGCGGGCTCACTTTTATCACCAATACGCCCTCCAGATCCTGGATACTCTCACTGGAGAGGAGTTCCTGGCAGTGGGTACCCCCGGCTGGGAGGGTCTTCTCAAGCATGGGATTTATCATGCCGGTAGGAACCTGGGAGTCGATGAGAGCGTCATGTGGGGAGATTATTACTTCCTCGAGGCAGTAAGCAAGGTATTAGGCTATGTCAAATAATCATGAAAAGGTTGCTCTCGTCACAGGCGGAGGAAGAGGGATCGGCCGCGCCATCTCGATCGCCTTGGGGGAAAATGGGTGGATAGTAATTGTCAACTTTCGAGAGGATGGGGCTTCAGCAAACCAGACTGCGGAGGAGATTCGTAACCGGGGTGGGAGGGCGATGACCATCCAGGCGGACATTCGGACTATGAATCAACGCGTCCGGATGGTCGATCAAATCCTGCAGTGGTTTGGGCGTCTTGACCTCCTGGTGAACAATGCCGGGATGGGGCCGCGCGTCCGGCAGGACATGCTGGTCACAACCGAAGAAAGTTACGACGAAGTGATGGCGGTCAACCTGAAAGGTCCGTTCTTCCTGACCCAGTATGTCGCCGGTAAGATGATTGACCTGGTTAAAGATTCTGTTATTCGGGAACCTAAGATCATTAACATTGGGTCGATCAGCGCTTATGCCAGCAGCACCAACCGGAGCGAGTATTGCCTTTCTAAGGCGGGTGTCGGGATGATGACCCTGCTATTCGCCGACCGGCTGGCGGAATACGGCATCCAAGTCTTCGAAGTCCGTCCGGGCATCATCGCCACTGACATGACCCAGGCGGTCATGGCGAAGTATGATCAATTGATCTCGGAGGGATTGACGCCCATCCCGCGCCATGGAGAGCCTGAGGAGGTCGCCAAAGTGGTTTTGGCGATCGTGGGTGGGCATTTCCCTTATTCCACCGGGGAAGTTATCAATGTGGACGGAGGTTTCCACCTCCGCCGATTGTGATTGTTGGTGCATATGAAACACTATCGCCGAATTGCCCAATTAAAAACTGCCGGCGATTTCCGCCAGTACCTGGCCCAGATCGGGGTGAAGCTGCCCTTTGATGAGGAAATGTTCAGCGGACCTTCCTCACCTCTGGCTCAAACCCGCCTGGTGGGGGATATTACCATCGGGAACCGGTTCGCCGTCTTGCCGATGGAGGGTTGGGACGGAACGACGGACGGTCATCCGACCGATCTCACCCTGCGTCGCTGGCAGCACTTTGGTATCAGCGGAGCAAAGCTCATCTGGGGTTGCGAAGCCGTGGCGGTCCAACCGGACGGGCGCGCCAATCCTTACCAGTTGATGCTCATTGAGGATACAGCCAGTGACATCGCCAGGTTACGGCAAGCGCTTGTGCAGGCGCACGAACAGCGTTATGGGCGCAGCGACGATCTCCTGGTAGGGGTGCAGCTAACCCATTCGGGGCGTTACGTGCGATCCAACCAATTAGGTAAGCCCGAGCCGCATATCCTCTACCGCCATCCTATCCTGGACCGGCGAGTGGGCATCACGGACGATTCAAAGGTTTTGAGCGATGCTGAAATCGACCGGATCATCGCGAATTACATTTCGGCTGCCCGTTTGGCTTATAAGGTTGGTTTCGCTTTCGTGGATATCAAGCACTGTCATGGTTACCTGGGACACGAGCTGCTCAGCGCAGTAGACCGCCCAGGTCGTTATGGGGGGAGCTTTGAAAACCGTACGCGTTACTTGCGGAATATCACCCAGGGTATCCGGTCTGAGGTGCCCGGATTGCAGATCGGCGTGCGCTTGAGCGCCTTCGACTTCATACCCTTTAGGCCTGGTCCGGACAATGTGGGCGTGCCAGAGACCTTCGAAGGCGAACGTTATCCTCATGCCTTTGGGGGCGATGGAAGTGGATTAGGTATTGACCTTACAGAGCCTTATCAATTCATGGATCTGCTGCTGGAATTGGGCATCCGCTTGGTGTGCATCACGGCAGGTGGACCGTATTACAACCCCCATATCCAACGCCCGGCTATTTTTCCGCCCTCCGATGGTTACCTGCCGCCAGAAGACCCTCTGGTGGGAGTAGAACGCCAGGTTTCGGTCGTCGCTCAGCTAAAAAAGCACCGCCCCGAGCTAACTTTCGTCGGATCGGGTTATACCTATTTACAGGAATGGCTGCCCAACGTCGCTCAGTACGTGGTGCGCAACGGTATGGCGGACTTTGTGGGGATCGGGCGGATGGTGTTGTCTTACCCGGAATTCCCGGCGGATGTCCTGGCAGGCAAGCCACTCGACCGCAAGAGGTTGTGCCGTTCATTCAGCGACTGCACCACCTCGGCTCGCAATGGCATGGTCTCAGGGTGTTACCCATTGGATGAGTTTTATAAAGAACGCCCGGAAACCGTAAAAATTACAGAGATAAAGACGAAGCAGCCGGTCAAACCTGGATTGAAAAGATAAGCCCGGAGGATATGCTGATGAGTGACATCGCCGAGAACCTTATGGACTATATTGGTCACCGGTCGATCATCAACACCCACTGCCACCACCTGAGGGATCTGGATTTTACAAACTACGACCTGGACGTGTTGCTGAAAAACAGCTACGTCGCCTGGTGCAATGTCGCCTGGGATAGTACACCTGTGAGCCGGGCAAACCTGCTGGAGAAAGTCCGCTTCAATGCTGCGTTCGTCTGGCTGCAAAAGAGCCTGGTGGAGATCTACCATTTACCTGAGCCTCTGACAGCTGAAAACTGGGATAATGTCTCCTCGATAATCCGTAGAGCATATAAGGATGAAGTACGCCACACCGGTATGATGCAAAACTTGTGTGGATATGTAAAGATTCTGGAGGATGCCTATTGGGATCCGGGTAGCGACCTGGGTCACCCCGATCTCTTTACCCCTATATTTCGGGTGAATTCGTTCCTGTTCGGTTACGGCCCGGAGGCGAGGGATCACGATGGCAATAATGCCCTGATCCTTTACGACCACCGGATAACAGATATCGACGAATATACCAGCTTCGTTTACGGAAAAATCCAGGAGATGAAAAAGCGGGGATGTGTAGCCTTGAAAGTGCCCGTGGCATACGACCGGCGCCTGGATTTTACCGAGACTTACAAGGAGGCAGCCCAAAAGGCTTTTTATGAGGACCGCAGCGAGGCGGATATCAAAGCCTTCCAGGATTACCTCTTCTTTGAGATCTGTAAAATGGCTTCAGAAGAAAGTTTACCCATCCAGGTGCACACCGGGATGGGTAGGTTAAGGCAATCCAACGCCCTGTGGTTAAGAGAAGCGATCGAGAAGAACCCCGCCACGAAATTCGTCCTGTTGCATTGCAGTTACCCATGGACCCAGGACATCTCAGCCTTGTTGCGTTATTACCCGAATGTCTACCCTGACCTTTCTTACCTGCCGCTTTTATCTACGGTTGCCTGCCAGCATACGCTGCATGATATGATCGAAGGAGGTACCAGCGAAAAAGTATGCTGGGGCTGTGATACCTGGACGCCCGAAGAGAGTTATGGGTCGCTCTTGGCTTTCAGGCATTCTATGGTAAGAACAATGACGGAAAAGGTAGAGTCCGGTTATCTTTCCCTGGAGGACGCAAGAACGGTGATGGATAACATCATCTATCATAATGCGAAGAGTTTATATAAGCTGTAAATAATTAAAGGATTCCCAGTTATAATAGAGGAAAAGGAGGCTATCAGGGGACTAGATAACGAATTGAGGGATCGTTTTTACCAGGTTGGCTCAACTGTGTTTCCGAGCCTGACAACTTTGACTTCCATAACATCTTATATACATCCTATTTTCTAAGGAGAATCCATCTATGAAAACTACCGCCCTTCGTTTGATGACCCTCTTATTAGTTTTAACATTCCTGGTTTCTGCTTGCGCGAAAGCCACCAACGTAACACCCGGGGCTTTTCCGGTCGAAGCGAAACCGACCGCCACCCAAGGGATGCCGACCGCCGCTCCCCCCGAAGAAAAGATTGAGCTGACCGTCTGGTATTGGGGCGATCCGGATGCGCCCGGCGCTGACAAGTGGCTGGCTGAGACTGCCGATAAGTACATGGCCATGAAGCCCAATCTCAAGATCACTATTGTCACGCAAGATGGTTCTACCCTGTTCAGCGCCTTGCAGACAGCCGCCTCCTCCAATTCCGGCCCTGATATCGCCTCCCAATGGGCTACCGGGCCAGTTTTAAGCTTCGTCTGGTCGAATGCCCTGGTGCCGGTTAGCGACTTCGTTCCAGCGGATGAGCTGAAGCACTGGCTCAACTTGAACGAAAATACTTACAACGGCAAGGTGTGGGGCGCCTCTCTCTACATCGTCGGTGTCTATTTCATTTACAACAAAGACATGTTCCAGACAGCCGGCGTGACACCCCCCGGGCCAAATGAGCGCTGGAGCTGGGATCAATTCATGGCTGCCTGCGAAAAACTCAAGGCGTCAGGCGTCGTGCCGTTTGCCTTGGGCGACAGTGACGGTTATGGTGGCGCCTGGTTCTTCTCCACTCTGGGTATGCAGGGGCTGGATTCCACTGACGAGCTACGCCAGGCGGTAATCGGCAAGGCCTCCTTCAAAGACGCCAAATACACGGGATTTTATAAACTGCTTGACGACATGGTAAAGAAAGGTTATTTGAACTCTGATGTCATGTCCATTCAGCACGCCCAGGCCTTCGTGCGTGTATCTCAGGGAACGGCAGCGATGCAGTGGGGCATCGATGGGGTCATCAAGCAGACCCTCAAAGATATGGATCCTGCCAAGGTGGGCGTCATGCGCGTGCCCAAATGGGGCACAGGTAAGATGGCAGACTACGGGGACGCCACCCAATCCACCTCTTACCTGATCACCAAGTGGTCCAAGCACCCTCAGGAAGCTGCCGATTTCATCGCCTTCTGGCACTCTCAAGAACGCCTGAACGCCTGGTACGCGGCTACGGGTGTGGTGCCAGCCGACGACCGCTTTGATATCAACCTGGTAACAGACCCGGTAATGAAGCAGGTGATCACGTGGAATATCACGGGTACACAGGTGTGGCTGGAAAACTGGATCCCCGGGCAGGTAGATGGCGACGGCGATTTGCCCGCTGGACAGTTGATCTTCTCCCAAGGTGGGACTCCGGACGCGGCTGCCGATATCTGGGAACGCGCCGCTGATTCATGGCGCAAGCAAAACCCCAAAGAGCTTGAAAACTGGACGAACTGGCAGCAATAACTCATTCGAAAAGACCTGGCAGGTTTCTCAACACCTGTCAGGTCTTTTTTTCGATTAACACCCCCCTGTTATCCTGTTAACAGCCCATGGCAGTAAAACCTTTCACGAGGCAGCCTAAACTTTTCCGCACCCTGGAACCCTATCTCTATCTGGCCCCCGCCACGCTTTTCCTGATCGTGGTGTTCTTCTACCCGATCGTTCAAGTCATCCGCCTCAGTTTTATGCAAATGGAGGCGGTGGGGGGACCGATCGTCAGCCTGGGTAATTACCAGCTGGTTTTCGAAGATCCGGTCTTTTGGCGAGGAGTCAAAAATAACGGCGAATTGCTCCTCACCGTACCGATCATGACCGTGCTTGGCTTGATTTTAGCCATCCTCCTTTTTGAGAGGGTGGTGGGCTGGAAAATCTATCGAACCATGATCTTCATGCCCTCCATCCTGGCAGTGCCGACGGTTGGGTTGGCTTTCGTCTACTTGCTGGGCATGAATGGGATCCTCAATACCCTTTTACGGGGTATCGGGCTGGGAGCAATCACCCGAGAATGGATCGGGAATGCAACCTGGGTTATTCCAGCGATTGGGTTGGTGATCATCTATCGGGAAGTTGGCTTTGGGGTGATCTTGTTCCTGGCCAGGTTGATGTCGCTTGACCAGGAGATCCTGGAGGCGGCTGAAATCGATGGCGCTAACTGGTGGCAAAAGCATACTTATGTCACGATCCCCCAGTTAGGTGCAGTCATCGAATTCTTTGTAATCGTGGAATTTATCACCATGCTGTCGTGGGTGTTCGGATATGTTTACACGATGACCAGCGGTGGGCCGAGCTTTGCCTCCACTGTGATGGAGTTTTACATCTGGAAGCATGCCTTTGCTTTCCGCACCCCTGGGATGGCCGCGGCGGTCGCGGTCATCCTGCTGATCATCACGACGGTGTTCATATTTCTTCAGCTCCGTATCCGCCACCAACGGTTGGATTAGGTATGAATTTCAGAAAAACCCCTTTTTCTCCTGGAAAGATTTTCGCTACCCTGCTTAAGTTGATCCCACTGGTTGGCTTCAGCATTATTGCGGCATATCCGGTCTATTACATGGTCGTAACCAGTTTTAAGACCCGGATCGATTGGTTGAACAACCAGTTTGGATTGCCCAGCAAGATCAGCTTTGACAACTTTATTGCAGCTGCTTCGCAAGGCCGGATGTTAATATGGTTCCGGAACAGTATGATTGTCACGATCTTGTCGATCGTGATCTCCACTCTCTTTGCTGCGCTGGCAGCTTTTGCGGTAGCAAGGATGCGCTTTCGAGGACGCCAGTTTTACCTGAACATGATGATCAGCTTGATGGTGATCCCGCCGGCGGTTTTAATCGTCCCATTATTTGGAATAATGGTTACAGCCAATTTGATCAATACTTTTCAGGGTTTGATTTTTATCTATGTGGGTTTGTTATTGCCTTTCTCGATTTACCTGCTCGTCAGTTTCTTCCGTGGTTTACCCGTAGAGCTCTTTGATGCCGCGGCTATCGATGGCTGCTCATCTTTTGGAACGCTCACACGGATTGTGATCCCCTTATCGGCGCCCGCCCTGGTCACCCTGGTAGTCGTCAATACTCTGTGGGTGTGGAATGAGCTCCTAATCGCTTTGATCTTCCTGCAGAGCGATGAGCTCAAGACATTGATGCCAGGGATTTCCCTGTTCAAAGGTCGGTTTAACAACAATGAGCCGCTGGTATTAACCGGGGCATTTCTCGCCAGCCTGCCGATGATCCTGCTTTACCTGGCGGGACAACGGTTCTTCGTCCAGGGCATGGTGGCTGGTGCCGTAAAATAGTCTATCGATCACTTGGAGATTAAAATGAACAAATTTAGCCCTCTCGATATGTCGAGTTATTACAACATCGACCGTAGCAACACGCCGGTCAACGGTCAGGCTCCCTGGAATCCGCTGCTGACTCCCCTTTTTAACCAGCTACCGGGCGGAGGACAGACCTTTTGGGGCATCCCCTTCACCTTGGGACCCCAGGAGGGTGGGAACTGCTGGCTGTTCCCGGGAAGGGACACACAAGCGACAACTTTACCTGTTGCCGGGAAAGCCAGCTACCTCGTCTTTGTGCATTTTGCGGATACTTCGCGCGACCCCCAGAGTGGCGGTTACCCCGATTCACCTGGAAGTTATGGGTTCCAACCTGGAGAGCTGCTGGCGGAATACAGTTTGATCTTTGCCGATGGGAGCGAACATCTCCAACCCATCCGCCGGCGCTTCGAGATCAATGAAGTGGCGAGTAATTGGGGCAGCCTGGCGTTCATGGCGCGCCCTCATCCTATGCACCAACCCATCGATATTCGCGGGCCTTATCCCCGTGACCAATGGGGTGATTACCAGTGCGCCGTGGCGGATGGGAATTACCGGGAATTGATGCGCTACTGGTTATATGCCTTGCCCAATCCTGATCCGGAGAAGCCATTGGCGGCTCTCCGGCTGCGCGGCACGGGCGCCGGGAGCCTGGCGATCGCCGCCATCACCCTTTATCACGGGCAGGAACACCCGCTCCGCCACCGGCCCCTGGAAACGATGCAGGTTTCCCTACCAGCGGATGAAGCCGCCCCCCTGGAGCGGATCGAGACCAGCCTCGACATGGGCATTATCGCCAGCAAAGAAGCCCATTCTTTTAATGGTGCGAGTTGGTTGGAGGAGTTCCCCCAGGGTTGGGGTGAGGAACCGCAACCCTCCCAACCTGTCAGCCAGTTCACCGCCGAGATTACCGCTAATCCCGAAGCGACTTTGAAGGTGAGTGGGCACGTGCTGGAGCTCAACGATGCCTATACACAGGGCAGGGCGGTCAGCTTGGATGGCAAGCTGCGGGTCGAGGTGGTCAACCCCCATAAGACCTGGGTTCGAGTGACCGTCGAAGACGCCTCCACCGGGCTTCCCACGCCAGCCAGGGTGCATTTTCGTTCCACGGATGGGCGCTATCTGCCTCCCTACGGTCACCGCCACCAGGTAAATCCTAACTGGTTCGAAGATTATGGCGGCGACTTGAAGCTGGGAGACACCCAATATGCTTACGTCGACGGGCATTTCCTGGTGCAATTACCGGTGGGCGAAGTCTATGTGGAGCTATGCAAAGGCTTTGAATACCGTCCGGTGAGGCAAAAACTCACCATTCAGCCGGGTCAGCAGGAGCTCAAGCTGCGCCTGGAGCGCCCCATCAACCTGCGCCAGCAAGGCTGGGTCACTGCCGATACCCATGTGCATTTTCTTTCGCCTCAGACCGCGTTTCTAGAGGCGCAAGGTGAAGGGGTGAACCTGGTAAACCTGTTGGCGTCTCAATGGGGCGATCTATTCACCAACGTAGCGGACATCAGCGGGGAGGCTTCCGGAGTCAGCCGGAACGACACGATCGTTTGGGTGGGCACGGAGAATCGCCAGCATCTATTGGGGCACATGAGCCTTTTAGGTGTGAAAGGAGAGCCGGTCTTCCCCATGTGCGCTTCCGGACCTGGCGAAAGCTACCTGGGCGACCCGACCTGGTCCAGCCTGGCGGAGTGGGCGGATCGTTGCCGGAAACAGGAAGGCGTGGTGATCTTGCCCCATTTCCCGCACCCCCTGGGCGAGCTGGTAGCGGATATCGTGTTGGGAAAGATCGATGGAGCCGAGCTGCGCGATTTCTTCACGCCGACCATCAACACCTACAGCGTCAACGAATGGTATCGCTTCTTGAACCTGGGTTACCGGCTGGCGGCGGTGGGCGGCACGGACAAGATGTTCGCCGGGATGCCGGTGGGTGGTGTGCGCACCTATGCTCACCTGGGCGACCAGGAGTTTAGCTTTGCCAACTGGGGTAAGGCAGTCCGAGCCGGGCGGACTTTTACCTCCAGCGGTCCATTGCTATCCCTGCAGGTCGAGGGGCAAACTATTGGTGATGAGATCAAGCTGCCGGAAGGCGGTGGTACGCTGGAAGTGGCGGCCTCGGCTGTGGCAGTGCAACCCTTCCACGAGCTGCAGCTGGTGGTTAATGGGGAAGTGGTTGCCAGCGAGACGGCTGGTCAGGGTGCCAACCCCGGCGCTGGGAGCGCAAGAGGATC
>Ga0153915_10004541_pt1 | contig 12791 bp, 13 predicted proteins | sample Opewatmetagenome_2_FD_107003 | JGI IMG/M metagenome (GOLD analysis project Ga0153915, IMG submission 107003) | Freshwater wetland microbial communities from Ohio, USA - Open water 3 Core 3 Depth 3 metaG | ecosystem: Environmental > Aquatic > Freshwater > Wetlands | place: USA: Ohio, Lake Erie... | reverse complement strand
GTGTTCGAAGTAGCCGTGCGGGTCTACCGCTGGAACGCTCGCAACGTCTACCGGAAGTCGACCGATTGGCCAGCGGCGCTGATGCACCGCCTCGTCTCCGTGTCGGATTCCTCCAAGCAGGGGACTATCACCAGCAACATCTTGCTAAGAATCCAATTGGGTATCGCCTGCTTCTTGGGTGAGCAAGTTGTACAAGTCCCCCCACCGCTTTTGCAGGGTCGCAATTAATCTCACTGCCGGAAAAGCGGAGAACCTTCAGCCCCAAAGCATCGAGCGTGCGATCGCGCTGTGGACGACGCGAAACGGAGCTTGACAGTCGTTTAGACGATTGGCTAAATATAAAACCATGAGCATGGTTTTCAAAGCCCTGTCCGACCCGACTCGACGACGCGTGCTCGCATTGCTGAGGGCTCGCCCCATGAGCGCGGGCGAGCTGGCGGACTACTTCGACGTATCGAAGCCCACGATGTCGGCGCATTTCGCGGTGTTGCGCGAAGCGGGCCTCATCACCTCGGAAAAGCAGGGCAAGTCCGTTGTGTACGAGTTGCAGATGTCGGTTCTGGAAGATGCTCTCCTGAGCTTCGCTCAGGCCTTCGGATGGGAGTTGCAGGAGAGCAAACACGCGAAACCGAAGCGTTCACGCCGGGAGGTCGTTAGCCGATGAACACGCAAACTCCTTTTACCCGCCCTGTGAAGACTGCCGTGTTGAGCTTCATCGGTCTTACGGCGGTGGCCATGGCGTTCGCCGCGGCAAGAAAAATGGGCGTCATCGAACCTGCGGTCGCGACACGCGCCATCGGTTTGGTCATCGGCCTCATGGTCGTGGTGACCGGGAATCTCTTGCCGAAGATGCGGCCTTTGAATTCGCCGCGCGGCAACCCCGCCAAAGTCACGGCGGCCGAGCGCTTTGCCGGGTGGATCCTTGTTCTTGCGGGGATCGCCTACCTCGCCTTGTTCCTGTTCGCGCCGTTGGATCAGGCCTTGCCAGTGTCGTCCATTATCGGGATGGGCGCCCTTGTGGTGATCGCAGCGAACTGGATGTGGCTGGCGCGAGGTGCGCTATTCCGCGGTCGACAGAAGGCCGAGGGGACCGTCGCCCTCAGCGAACGAGCTGCGGAAAAGCGGAAGCTCGTGATCTGGCTTCTCTTCGCATTCTTCTATGTTGTCGCCACTGCTTGTGTTGCGTTCCTCTTTGGCCAGAAGCCCTGGGTCCACGAGCTCGCGTTGTGGATGGTGGTGGGGTTCGGGATGATCTATGCGGCCCTTTATGCAGTTCTGGAGTCTAAGCGCTCCGCTGAATAGTCATGTTGCCATGTAAAGCTCACCCGCCAGCATCTTCTCTTTCTCGGTTCGTGCCACGTCTTGCCTCTCCTGAACGCCGGGTCACCGATGATCGCGCATTCCGATTTCGACGATGTGTCTGTCGTCGGGGTCCGGCGCTTCACACGCGGCTGTAATTCCCGTGCTCGGAACGCGGTCTTCCCGTGTTCATGAGCACTGTGGAACCAGACCGTGTCCCCGCCAGTGCCTGAGACGGATCACGGGACGGTGGCTTCGGGATGGACGCAACCGATACCATCGGTCACCACAACGATTCCAAAAACGAGGGTAAGGCTATGCAACCCATGCCGACAACGTTGCGAACATCCCACTCTCGTCGCGCCACGCTGGCGCTCGGCGTGTGCGCACTCGCACTTGGCGCAGTCCTCTCTGCAGGGGCAGCGGTCGCCGCGCAGGCCGCCGCATCCCAGGACAAGATCATCATCTCCGGCGCATCCGGCCAACTCGGCGGCCTCACGGTGAAGGCGCTGCTCGCGAAAGGCGTGCCGGCGAAGAACCTGATTCTCGTCAGCCGCACGCCGAACACGCTCGACGCATACGCGAAGCTCGGCGCCAGCGTCCGCTTTGGCGATTTTGCGAAACCCGAATCTCTGCCTGCCGCGTACGCGGGCGGCACTCGCATGCTGCTCATCAGCATTGGTGGCGGCGCGGGCCCGCGGCCCGAAGCGCACAAGCGCGCCATCGACGCGGCTGTGGCCGCCGGCGTAAAGCAGATCGCGTACACGTCATGGATCGCGATCAGCAGTGGCGATTCATCGGGTATTGGGTCGGATCACGCGCAGACCGAAGAGATCCTGAAGAAGAGCGGCGTGGCCTGGACGATGCTGCGCAACTCCGTCTACGCGGATATGCTGATTCCGCAGGCCGCCAGGATGCTGGCGGACGGCCGCGCTACTCTGCCGGCCAGCGAAAACAAAATCGCGTACGTCACGCGCGAAGACTGCGCAGCGGCGGCCGCTGCCGTGTTGTCCACACCCGGCCATGACAACAAGGCGTACGACATCACCGGCCCCGAGCTGATCGGCGTGCGCGAAGTAGCGGCGGCCGCAACGGCAGTGACGGGCAAGCCCATCGAGCTCGTTCCGGCGGACCCGAATGCCAAGCAGCCCCCGCGCGGCTTCGGCGGCCCGTCGCTCAGCGTGATGAGCAGCGCTGTCGCGGATCTCACGGGCCGACCGGCAACCAGCGTGCGCAAGCTGCTCGAAGCGAACAAGGACAAGCTGATTCACTAAGGAGCATCACACGTGCCGCTGACCTCCGCTTTCCGCTGCAATGTTGCGGCATTTCTAGGCGCTGCGGCGCTGCTGTGCTCCGCCGACTCTTTCGCGGCGGATGAGCCGACGAGCGTTGCAGGCCTCATCGCCGGTCTTGGCATTCAGGAAGGTGCAACGCCCGTGCGCGAACGCAAGGGTTGGCGAGTGCCGAAGAAGATCGTGGTGCTGGCCACGGGCGGGACGCCCACTGTTCGCCAGCGTGAAGCGTTGGCCTCCGCGGCTCCGAGCGCCCAGCTCGTCATGGTTAGCAACGTGGCGGAAATGGCGAAGGCCGCGACGAATGCGGACGTCATCTTCGGTCTCACGAGCTATCCGGGCATCTGCGAGCCGGAGATCGTGAACGGCGCGAAAGAGCTGCGCTGGATTCTTTCCATGTCGGCCGGAATCGAGCGATGCGTTGCCATACCCGCGGTGCTCAGTCGGGACTTGCTGGTGACGAACATGCGCGGGGTCGAATCCGCAAGTATTGCCGAGCATGCCATCGCGCTCGCGCTGGCTCTCGCGCGTGGCATCGATACGTTCGTCATCGACAAGGCGCAGGCCCGCTGGAGCCGCGAAGACGCCGCGGCCACCGGCATGCAGACGCTCAACGGCAAGACGATGCTGGTCGTGGGCCTCGGCGGCATCGGCACGGAAGTCGCGAGCCGCGCGCATGGACTCGGCATGAAGGTGATCGCCACACGCGCGAGCGGGCGCACGGGTCCGGACTATGTGAGCTATGTCGGGTTGCCCGCGGAGCTGCTCACGCTCGCGAAGGGCGCGGATGTCGTCGTGAACGCCGCGCCGCTCACCGCTGAAACCACGAACATCTTCGACGCGAAGTTCTTCGCGGTGTTGAAGCCCACCGCGTTCTTCGTCAACGTGGCGCGCGGCGGAAGCGTCGTGACCGCGGATCTGGTGAGCGCGCTGAACGAGCGCCGCATCGCGGGGGCCGGTCTCGACGTCGTCGAGCCGGAGCCGCTGCCGCCGGATCACCCGCTCTGGAAAGCGCCCAACGTCATCATCTCGCCGCACGTGTCGTCGCGTTCGGATCTGCCGGGCGAGCAGCGCTGGATTCTCGCGCGCGAGAATATTCGGCGATACGTGGCGGGCGAGAAGATGCTGTCGGTCGTCGATCTGAAGCGCGAGTATTGAACCGGCGCTTCAGTCGAAATCGGTGGGCAGCGCCAGCTGCGCCGCGTGCTCGAACATTCTCTGAATCTGCGCGGCGGTCGTGCGGCCTGCAGAGAGAGTGGGCAACGCATCGGCAGCGAAGAACGCCACGTCGCTCGTTTCATCGCTCGGGCGCGCCGCGCCGCCCGTGATCTCGCAGATGAAGAACATCTTGTAGATCGAGGTGGCGTGGCGCGGCGGATGGCCGCTTCTCTGATAGTCGCGAACGGCCGCCAGCTTCAGGGCACGCGCCTCGAATCCGGACTCTTCGAGAATTTCCCGAACCACGCATTCCGCGGCGGACTGATTCACGTCCGCCCAGCCTCCGGGCAGCGTCCATCCTCCGTCGCTGCGCTCGCGCACCATCAACACGCGGCCGTCGACGAATGCAGCGCCGCGGACGTCCACTTTGGGCGTGGCGTATCCGTGGTCGCCGCGAAACAGCTCCAGGATTTTCTCAACGTCCGCGTTTGATCCGTGCGCCATCAGCGCGGCCGCAAGCTCCCGCACTCGCTCGAACCGCTGCAGGTCGAAGCGGTCCTTGCTGAACCCGAGGCCCGTCTGCGCAATCGCCTGAAGCTCGCGCGCAATCGTCAGCCAGGTGGGTTCATCCATACCGTTGCCTGTGGGGTGTCAGCCGCCGCGCTTGGCTCGCGCGAAGGCATCGGCGATCGCATTGTGGGCCATGGGAGTGGCGGGGCGCGAAACACTCGCACCACCGCCTGAATTTCTGCCTGAATCGCGATTGCCACGCGGAGCGTTGTTCTGTGGGCGCGGCGCGCCGCGATTGTCTTCGCGCGGGCCGCGCGCTTGCGGCGCGCTTTCGTCGAGGCGGCGCGAGAGGGCAATTCGCTTGCGCTGCAGGTCCACTTCCAGCACGCGCACTTTCACGATGTCGCCTGCTTTTACGACATCGCGCGGATCCTTCACGTAGCTGTCGGACAACGCGGAGATGTGAACGAGCCCGTCCTGATGCACGCCGATGTCGACGAACGCGCCGAACGCCGCGACGTTGCTCACGACGCCCTCCAGAATCATCCCGACCTTGAGGTCCTTCAACTCCTCGACGCCGTCCGCAAACCGCGCGGCGCGAAACTCCGGGCGCGGATCGCGGCCGGGCTTTTCCAGTTCTTTTAGAATGTCGCGTACCGTCGGCACGCCGAACTTGTCGTCGATGAACGGTTCGGGCTTCAGCGTCCGCAGAAAGTTGCCGTCGCCGATCAACTGCTGCACCTCGCGCCCGCAACTCTTCACGATGCGCTCGACGACCGGATAGGCCTCCGGATGAACGGATGACGCGTCGAGCGGCTGCTCCCCATCCGCAATGCGCAGAAAGCCGGCGCACTGCTCGAACACTTTCGGTCCGAGGCGTGGCACGTCCAGCAGCGCCTTGCGGCTCCTGAACGGGCCGTTCTCGTCGCGGAACTTGATGATGTTGTCTGCAACGCTCGAAGACAGGCCGGACACGCGCGCCAGCAGTGCGGAGGATGCGGTGTTCACATGCACGCCCACTGCGTTCACGCAGTCCTCGACCCTCGCATCCAGCGCTTTCGCCATGCGGAAGGCATTCACGTCGTGCTGGTACTGGCCGACGCCGATCGCCTTGGGCTCGATCTTCACGAGCTCCGCAAGTGGATCCTGCAATCGGCGAGCGATGGACACCGCGCCGCGCAGGCTCACGTCGAGCGTCGGGAATTCGCGTGCGGCGAGCTCGGAGGCCGAATACACCGATGCACCCGCTTCGCTGACCACGACTTTCTGCATCTTGATTTCCGGATGCCGTTTGATCAGCTCGCCTGCCAGCTTGTCCGTTTCACGCGAGGCCGTGCCGTTGCCGATGGCGATCAATTCCACGGCGTGCTTCGCGCACAGCGCGCCAAGGGAATGAAGCGACGCGCCCCACTGGTTCTTCGGCTGGTGCGGATAGATTGTGTCCGTGGCAATGAGCTTTCCCGTGCGATCGACGATGGCCACTTTCACTCCGGTGCGCAGGCCCGGATCCAGGCCCATCACGGTGTGCGGCCCGGCCGGCGCGGCGAGCAACAGGTCTTTCAGGTTGTCGCCGAACACCGTGATGGCCTGCGCTTCAGCGCGCTCGCGCGCCTGCCCGAACAGATCGAGCAACAGGTGCACGTGGAGTTTCGCGCGCCACGTCATGCGGCACACGTCGAGCAGCCAGCGGTCCGCCGGGCGCCCGCGGTCCGCCACGCCGACGTGACTGGCGATGCGGCTTTCCGCATGCGCGTGGCCCGCTTCGGCATTCGGGCCCGGATCGAGCTCCAGGAGGAGAATCTGTTCGCGCTGTGCGCGAAACAGCGCGAGCAGCCGGTGCGATGGAATCTTCGCGAGCAGCTCGGAGTGGTCGAAGTAGTCCCGATACTTCGCGCCCTCGGTTTCCTTGCCTTCCGCGACGCGCGCGTGAATCAGCCCGATGTCGTTCAGCCAGGTGCGCAATTCGCCGATGAGACTCGCGTCTTCGCCCCAGCGCTCCATCAGAATGGCGCGCGCGCCTTCGAGCGCGGCCTTCACGTCGGCCACACCCTTCTCCGCGTTCACGAATGTCGCGGCGAGCGTCTCGGGAACCTGGGAGGGATCACCGTGCAACCCGTCCGCCAGCGGCTCGAGGCCGGCCTCGCGCGCAATCTGCGCTTTCGTGCGGCGCTTCGGCTTGTAGGGCAGGTAGAGGTCTTCAAGCCGTGCCTTGCTGTCCGCCGCTTCGACATCCTTGCGCAGGCTGTCGCTGAGCTTGCCTTGCTCGTCGATGCTTGCGAGCACGGCTGCGCGCCGCTCTTCAAGCTCGCGCAGGTACGTCAGCCGTGTCTCGAGGGTGCGCAGCTGTGTGTCATCCAGCCCGCCCGTGGCTTCCTTTCGGTACCGCGCGATGAACGGCACCGTGGCGCCCTCGTCGAGCAGCGCTATGGCGGCGCTTGCCTGCGCGGCGCGAGCGCCGATCTCCGCGGCGATGGTGGATGCGATCTTCTCGGCGAGCGGGGCGTTGTCGGGCATTTCTTTCAGAGCGTGGGTGGAAGGCCGCCGTTGCGGGGGACGGCATTGTGTCAACGCTTGCGCCAACATGAAACCGTTGACAGCACGAAGTCTTCGCGTCCTGCCTCTGCGCGGACATACTTGCGCCATGAAAGACCGCGAACCGCCCAAGCTCCGTGTTGCCGTACGCCATGCGGATGGTCGTCTGCGCTGCGCGTGGTGTGGCACCGATCCGCTGTACGTTCACTATCACGACACCGAATGGGGCGTGCCGATACACCAGGATCGGCAGCTCTTCGAAATGCTCTGTCTCGAAGGCGCGCAGGCGGGCCTGAGCTGGATCACGATCCTGCGCAAGCGCGACCACTATCGCCGCGCGTTCGACGACTTTGACGCGGAGAAGATGGCCCGCTACACGCCCGCAAAGCGCGCACGCCTGCTGACGGACCCCGGCATCGTGCGAAATCGGCTGAAGGTGGAAGGCTTCGTGCTGAACGCGAAGGCGTATCTGCGGATTGCAGACGCGCGTGGCGCATTCGATCGCTACATCTGGCAATTTGCGCCGTCTGCGCCGCGCCGCCGGCGCTGGAAACATCTTGGCGAATACCCCGTCTCGACACCCGAGAGCGATGCGCTGAGCAAGGACCTGAAGCGACGGGGATTCAAGTTCGTCGGCACGACGATCTGCTACGCGTTCATGCAGGCAGTCGGCCTGGTGGACGACCACCAGCAAAAATGTTGGCGCGCGGTGGCGCTGAAGTAGTCGAAGCCGGCGTGCGACCGCCGGGACACGCGCTCAGTTGTCGAGCAGCTCGAAGTCCACGGCCACGCTGAGCTCGCTCAGCACACGACTGATCGCCGGTGTCAGCGTGAATTCGCTCACCGCGCTCGGCGAAATTTCGACCAGCAGGCGCACTTCGCCGCCTTCGTGCTGCAGGCGGCGCACGAACTCACCGTGTGTGCGCAAAAAGAACGTAAGGCCCAGCTCCAGCGCGAGGCTCAGGCGGTCCGCAATCATCTGTTGAACGCGCTGGCCGACTGTGGCCTGTTGCTCATGCCCGGAGAAATGCAGAGCATGCGCCGACATCGCATTGCGCAGGGCGAGCGGGTCAAGTGTGCCGAGCCAATAGCTTTCCGAATGCACGCCCGCTGCGGCGATACCACTACGCGATTCGCGCGGTTCTCCGGCTTTGAACGAGTGGTCGGCGTCAATCATGAGCACGCGCGAAATCTCGGCGGGATCAATCGATGGATGGCGTATGCGCAGCGACAGCTCGAACGGCTTCGGACGCGCTTGGGCGAGATCCCGGGCTTCCATGAATGGCTCTCCGCGGACACGGCAGTGAACGGGCGCCGATCTCATCACGTGCGGCTAGTGCCGGCAAGTTAATCCCGTGCATCGGCACGCCTGTTGAGGTCGCGCAAAGGGGCAACAAATCGGCGTTTGCGGCGGCGTGCGCTCGAATTGCGCGTTAGAACAGTTCCATCGGATCGACGTCGAGCGCCCAGCGCACCCGTCGCGCGCTTTTGAGCTGTTCCACTTGCGGAAGCCATGCGTCCAGAAAGCGGTGGAGTGCGGTGCGGTCGGCGCTCTCGAGCAACAGTTGCGCGTGATACCGGCCCGCGCGCTTCGCCATGGCCGCTGGCACCGGGCCGCGGAGTTGGACGTCGCGCGGTGCGGGCATGAGCGTGCGTGCGTCGGTGAGGAACGCCAGCGCGGCTTCAGGGTCGGGCGCCGAATCGCGGATCGCGGCCAGCCGGCTGAAGGGCGGCCAGGCGGCCTGCGAACGTTCCTGCAATGCCACGCGCGCAAAGCCGTCATAGCCTTCCGTCAACAGATTCCGCAGCAGAGGATGCTCGGGAAAATCGGTCTGGATCAGAACCTCGCCCGGCTTGTTGCCGCGGCCCGCGCGGCCCGCCACCTGGATGATCGTCTGCGCGAGGCGCTCGGGCGCGCGGAAGTCCGTACTGAACAGACCCTGGTCCGCGTTGAGCACGATCACCAGCGTGACGTTGGGGAAGTGATGCCCTTTGGTCACCATTTGCGTGCCCACCAGAATGCGGGCCTCACCGGAGTGCATGCGGCGCATGACGGTTTCCATGTCGCCGCGTTTGCGCACGACGTCGCGGTCGAGCCGCACGAGCGGTGCGTGCGGAAAGAGCTGCGCAAGCGCTTCTTCGATGCGCTCGGTGCCCTGGCCAACCGGCTTCACGGCGAAGCCGCATTGCGTGCATCTCGCGGGGAGCGGCGCGTCGGCGCCACAGTGATGACAACGCAATCGATCGGCCGCGCGATGAACGGTGAGTCGCGCGTCGCAGTCGCGGCACGGCGCCACCCAACCGCACGCCGTGCAGAGCAGAGTCGGCGCGTAGCCGCGACGATTCAGATACACGAGCACCTGCCCATTTTCGCCGAGGTGGCGCTCGATGGCTTGCAGCGCTGGCGTCGAGACTCCGGCCTGCCCGGCGTTCACGCGCAGGTCCACCAGCGCTACACGCGGCGGTTGCGCCTGCGCGGCGCGTCTCGGCAGCGACAGGCGTATGTAGCGTCCGGTGTTTACGTTGTGCAGCGTCTCGAGCGCGGGCGTCGCCGAGCCGAGCACCACGGGCGCGCCGGCTTGCTGGGCGCGCACCACCGCGAGATCGCGTGCGGAATATCGAAAGCCGCCTTCGTGTTGCTTGAACGAGGCGTCGTGTTCTTCGTCCACGATGATGACGCCGAGATCCGGCACCGGCGCGAACACGGCGGAGCGCGTGCCGAGCACGATACGTGCGTGGCCGGTGAACGCCGTTCGCCACGCTGCCAGCCGTTCGGTATCCGTGAGCGCGGAATGCAGAACGGCGAGCGGAGCCTTGAACCGTTCACGAAAGCGTTCGACGAGCTGCGGCGTAAGGCCGATTTCCGGCACCAGCACGAGCGCGCGCTGGCCGCGCGCCAGCACGCGCTCGACGACCTGGAGGTAGACCTCTGTCTTGCCGCTGCCCGTGATGCCGTACAGGACGAACGCGCTGAACTTGCCCAACGAATCGTTGATGCGGTCGACGGCTTCGCGCTGTTCCGGCGCCAGCTCGAGTGGGCCCGAGCGATCGACGTTTGTGGGGCTGGCGTTGGCGCCTGTCGATTCGAGGAGACTCGCGGCATCGGCATCGGCATCGCCGGCGCCCCCGATCCCAACGGCCACCGGCCGCTCGGTCGCCACAATCCAGCCGCGCTTTGTGAGCGCGCGGGCCGCGTCCTGCCATCCCGTCGTGAAGCGATTCAGATCGTCTGCCGACGCGCCATGCCGCTCCACAAGATGCACAAGCAGCTTGCGCTGCTTCGGCGCGCGGCGCGGCTCCTCTCGTACCGAGGCTTCCGCCCCTTCGGCGGTCGCGGCCCAGAACGTCTCGACGGCTGCGGCAGGCGCGCCTTCACGCAATGCCTTGGGCATGGCCGCGGCGAGCACTTCGCCGATCGGATGGTGGTAGTAGTCCGCCGCCCAGCGCAGCAGCTCGAGGGCGGATTTGTCGAGAATCGGGCGTGCGTCCAGCACTTCGAGCACGGACTTCAGCCGCTCCGCCGGCAACTCGGACGAGTCCGCGTGGTCCATCACGAGCCCGACGAGCCTCTGCCGCCCGAACGGGACGCGCACGCGTTGTCCGGGCTGCACTGCGACCCCTGCTGGCAGGTAGTCGAAGAGGCGCCGCATCGGCATGTCGAGAGCGATGCGCAGGACGGCGGAAGTCATGGGATGGGCCGGGTCGAAAGAGGCGGGAATTCTGTCTAATCAGTCGCTTGGATCGTGCGAGGCGCAGTCAACCGGGCCCGCGGCATGCCGTTGTACGCGCCATGTCTGCGTTTGCTACGCTCGCGCCGGTTTATAGCATGCCAGCCGCATCTCCCGGCGACGTCGCTCTGCCCGATTCCAGCTCCAAGTCCCGCGCCAGTGCGCTCAACCAGTTTCTGGCCAGCGTCGAGCTGAAGGCGTTCCGGATCGCGCAGCTCGCGCTCCGCCACGAGGACGATGCGCTCGATGCGGTTCAGGACGCGATGCTGCAGCTTGCGCGCGCGTACAGCGCCCGCCCGCCCGACGAGTGGAAGCCGCTGTTCTACCGGATTCTGGAGAATCGCATCCGCGACGTGCAGCGCCGGCGGATGGTGCGCGGCCGGGTCATGGCGTGGCTGCCCTTCCGCCGCGGCGAGGAAGACGACGAGCAGCCGGACCTCATCGAGCGGGCGGTGAGCCCCGACCCCCTCCCGGGGCACCGGCTCGAGCTCGACGAGGCCATGCAGGCGCTCGAAAGAGCAGTGGAGGGCTTGCCGAATCGCCAGCGACAGGCTTTCCTGTTGCGCAATCTGGAAGGGCTCGACGTGGCGCAGACCGCGGTCGCCATGGGGTGCTCGGAAGGCAGCGTCAAGACACACTATTTCCGCGCACTGCATGCGTTGCGCGCCCAGCTTGGAGAGTTCTGGTCATGAACGCGGACGAGGATCGAACCCGTGAGTTCGAGCAGCGGACGCAAGGGCTGCTCGAAGAGAGCGTCGTGCGTGTCGACGCCCGCGTGCGCTCGCGCCTGAATCAGGCGCGTCACGCGGCACTTGAAGAAATCGCGGCGCAACCGCGCTCGTTCTGGCGCGGGCCGGCATTGATGCCCGCCACCGGCGCCGTGGCGGCGGCCGCTGTGGTGGTGCTGATGCTGTCCATCCATAGCGGTCCCGAGCAGGGTGTGCCCGGAAGCGAAGGCGGGCAGACGGCTTACGAAGACATCGAATTGCTCGCCGATACGGAAGGGCTCGATCTCATCGAAGGCTGGGACGGCTCGTTCTACGAATGGGCGGCCGCGCAGACCGAAGACAGTGACGGGGCGAGCGGTTGATCAGCGCCCGCCGCGTCGGGCTGTATCTGCTGCTCGCGGGCCTCGTGCCCGCCGTGCACGGCGCCGACGCGAAGTCCCCGGCGTCTAAGGCGGCGCCGGTGCCGGAGGCCGACGACGAGCTGCTCGATTTTCTGGGAAGTGTGGATCTGGATTCAGCGGATGAGGACTGGCTCGACTATCTGGCGCAGACGGACATCGCAAAAGTGGCCAAAGCCAAAAAGACCGTGCCCGCGCCGACCGAGGTAAAGAACGATGAATAACGTGCGCGCGACGGTGCTGACGCTGCTGCTCGTGGCTGCCGCGCCTGCGTTCGCACAACAGGCGCCGGGCGCAGCGGGCCCGAGCCAGGCTGAGGGGCAAGCTCAGGGCACGGAGTGGGCGAGCTTGTCCGCCGACCAGCAGCGCCTTCTCGAACGCTTTCGCACGCAGTGGAGTGGGGTGCCGGCGGAACGCCAGCAAACGCTCGCGCGGGGCAGCGAGCGCTGGCTCGCCATGTCGCCGGATCAGCGGTCGGTGGCGAAGCAGCGGTTCGAGCGCTGGCGCGATCTGCCGCCCGATCAGCGTCGCCAGCTGCGCGACCGATGGCAGAAATTCCGCTCGCTGCCGCCGGATCAGCAGGAGAACGTGCGCGACAACTTCCGCAAGTTCAAGAATCTGTCGCCCGAGCAGCGCCGCCGGCTGCGCGATCGCTGGGACAACGCCACACCGACGGAGCGTCAGCGCATGCTCGATAACCTGCGCGAGCGGCGGGAAAACCGGACTCGGCCGCAACGGCACCTGCGCCCTTCAGGCTGATCGTGTGGCCGCATCTTCGCGGCACATCCCAGACCGTTACTGAGCCGCACCGCCCCAGTCCCGATGTGCACGCGTCATTGCTTTGGAGTCGCCGGGCTGGCGATTGCGCGCACCACGATCGGCACGTTGCAGACTTCCACTCGGCCCGCCTTGTACTTGAACCAGTCTTCGCTGCGATTGCGGCGGGATTCGACGAGCGCTGCGAACGTCGCGGTGTCCGTGCGCATCACTTCAAGGGGCGTGCGCTCGCTCTCCGGCACATCGGCCGCAATGCGCACGCTGCGAATCGGCGTGCGTTCTTCGGCCGTCTCATAGAAACCCAGGGCGCCGCTTCCTCGCGGGAGCGTCGACAGCAGCTCCATGCCTTTGACCACGCGCCCGACCAGC
>Ga0153915_10004539_pt1 | contig 12794 bp, 9 predicted proteins | sample Opewatmetagenome_2_FD_107003 | JGI IMG/M metagenome (GOLD analysis project Ga0153915, IMG submission 107003) | Freshwater wetland microbial communities from Ohio, USA - Open water 3 Core 3 Depth 3 metaG | ecosystem: Environmental > Aquatic > Freshwater > Wetlands | place: USA: Ohio, Lake Erie... | reverse complement strand
TATCAACGCCTCTGACCAGGGCGGTCATCTTCCAGAAGGGGATATAAAGACTTTCGGAATCCCTGCCCCTGACAACCGAAAGGTCGAGACGTTTCAGGATGCCTTCCTGGGTCTCCCATGCCGAATGACAGTTTTTACACAGGAGCGCGACGCTGTCCCTTTCACCATCCAGCATCCCACCGCACTGCGGACAAAGGGTGGAGATGAACCCGGGTCCCCGTCCGGGATTTTTGGTTATCAAAGGCGCCAGGTCATCGATCCCGCGGGGGAGAGGGACTATCGGCCGGTTAAGTATCCCGTCGAAAAGACGGTTCCCGTCCAGATACATCGGGAGATAGATAATGCTCATGGTCTCCCCTATGAAGGCCCTGTGGAGTATGCCTTCCATTGAAGGGCCTGAGGATAATCTGGCCGCCTGCATGAGTATATCCGTCGCCTTAAGGGAAAACTTCAGGAACGACCCTTTAACCTCCGGGGTTGCGAACCTCAGTTTCATGGCCTGGGGCCTAACTCCCAATGAGACCGGGATGCCTTTGAACCCAATCCCAAGGTGTGTGATGTCAACGATGCGGTGATCCAGCGTCATGTCTTTGCAGAAATAGACAATGCCCTTGAAACGGAGGTATGGGGCATATATGATTTCCCTGTCAGGGGCGTTATCAGGCAGGACATAGCGGAAATAGTCAGGGGAAAAGAGAAGGCTCTTTACATCGCAATAGGGACACTTAAGGAGCCTGTCAGTTTCTTCCAGTTGAAGGATCGCGCCGCACTGGGGGCACTCATGTTCGATTGTAAAGCCCATGTTGACCTGTCCTGATTAAGCCTGAAATAAAAAATCCCGGTTACATAAGTTGTGAAAGTGGAGGAGGTTTGCCGTCCTGACAGGGTCAGGATACGCACACCCTGCGGATCTCTGAGATATCCGTCTGACCCTTGAATGCCTTTAATATACCATCCTGTTTCAGTGTTGTCATGCCTTCTTTTTGGGCCTGGATCAGCAATTCCTCCGAGTTGGCGCTTTTTTTAATCATCTTCTTTATTATCGACGTCCCCTCCATGAGTTCATGTATCCCAAGACGGCCCTTGTATCCTGTGCCGGAGCATGCCTCGCAGCCTCCGGGACGGAACAGCTTGAAGTCATCGGAATATTTTATCCCGGTCGCCTCAAACTGATCCTTGCCGTAATCGTTTACTATCTCCAGGAATTCCTCTTCGGGGGGGTGATATTCCTTGCGGCATTTCGGGCACAGGCGTCTCACGAGCCTTTGCGCCATTACCCCCAGAAAGGCGTCGGAAAAATTAAGGGGATTCAGGCCCATGTCCAGGAGTCTTGTTACGGTCTCCGGGGCGCTGTTGGTATGGAGGGTGGAAAAGACGAGGTGCCCTGTAAGGGATGCCTCGATGCCGATGGAGGCTGTTTCATGATCGCGCATCTCCCCTATCATGATCACATCGGGATCAGCCCTTAAAAAGGCGCGCATGATCCTTGCGAAATCAAGCCCTATCTTTGGTTTGGCCTCTACCTGCCTCATGCCCTGCTGTGTTATTTCAACAGGGTCTTCCGCTGTCCATATCTTGATCCCGGGCTTGTTGATATATCCCAGGGCGCTGTGCAGGGATGTGGTCTTGCCTGACCCTGTCGGCCCTACAACCAGCACCAGGCCATAGGGCTGGGCAATAATCTTTTTCATTTTTTCCAGGTTGCGCTCGTTCAGGCCCATCTCATCCAGTTTCATCGCCCCGGCCTTGGCAAGTATCCTCATCACTGAATCCTCCAGGTCGCCGGTAGTAGGGAGCGTAGCAACCCTGAGCTCAAAGGACGGCACGCCCTTTCTCTTGAACTTTATCTTGCCGTCCTGGGGGAGTCTCCTTTCGGCGATATCAAGGCCTGCCATAATCTTGATCCTTGAGAGGATGCCCTTGGCCATGGCATTGGGGACCTGGATATACTCCTGGCATACGCCGTCCATTCGGAATCTTATTGTTGTCGCCTTTGTAACAGGGGACGGCTCAATATGGATATCGGAGGTGTTTTTACGGTATGCCGCGACAAGGATCTGGTCGACAAGTTTGACCACCTTTCCTGATGCCTCATCATATTCATCAGGACGATCTTCAACCGGTTCATCATCCTCTTCAAAGGATATATCGGGTATTACATCATAATCATTAAGGTCAACGCCGGGGGAGGGCTCTTCGGTAGTTTTTCTGTCAAAAAAGAGTTTAATGTATGACTCGATATCCTCCTTGATCCCGACATAGAATTTCGTCTTGCCTGATTTAAGGAGCGCCTTTACGATATCGACTTTATTCAGATTGATAGGGTCGTCTATAAGGACCTCAACACAGTCCTTTTCCCAGCCAAGAGGGACCCAGCGGTCCTGGAGCAGAAATGATTTTTTCAGGTTTCTTAACAATTCAACCGGAGGGATAGTGTCGGGTTCAAAGGCCCTGAAGGGATGCCTGTAACATTCTGTCAGGGATTGCCCCACATCCTTCTTGTCGATCTTGAACTGATTGATAAGGACCATCTCCACGCTTTGCTTGGTCTTTTTTGATTGGGCAAGCGCCTGGAGCAGTTGTTCGGTGGTCACCATCTTGTTTTTAAGAAGATAATCATATTTCGAGCCTGTGGCGAACTGGGCGGCAAGGGAGTTAAGCCTGTCCTTTATCTCCACGTTTTTAGGATCCAGCTCTACCGCGCATTCATAGAAATAGAGGGCCTGTTCCTTGTTGTCCCTCCTTTCCATCTCGCGACCGAGACCGGATTTGATCCTGGACATCTGTTCATCAGTGAATTTGAATTTTTTAAAATATTTATCAAATTCTATAATAATCTCCATGGTGGGATAGAGCCTGAAAAGACACTCGCAGATCTCCGGGATGATGTCATCCTTCCCGTATTCAAGGGTGATCAGTTTTTCGTATTCGGCCAGGGCCTCGCGATGGAGACCGAGCTCTTTGAAGGCAAAGGCGCTGTCATGGATCGCAGGTGCATTATCGTCAAGGGCCTTCAGGGACCTTTGAATATCCATGATATCGCCCTGAGACAATTTCCCTGATTCATTTTCCGATCTTTCTCTGATCTCCTTTTTTATGGTGGTGATCCTGACTCCGACATCCTTCCTCCCCTTAAGATCATGTTCCGGGAAGAGTGGAAGGATCTGCTCATAGATGCCGAGCGATTCCCTGGGCAGACCCATGGAATAATATATCTCCGCCTCTTTTATCCTGGAGCCGATATCGCTATTAATGTTTTCTGGTGAAGTTTCCATTTTTTATCATCCGAAGAATGAGTTATCATGCAATCTCACCGGCAAGGGAGGCCACTGTCAATGAGATTATCTTTTTCAGCGTCTGCATCACATTGTTTCCGCTCAGGGCGCTTGCCTCGAAGGCCGGTGCCTTGAGCCTGCCGTTCAGGTTCTGATCCAGGACCTTAACAGGGATCAAAGGAATCCCCTGTGTCTCCAGGTCCCTTTTATTATATTGAATTACAAGCGGGACCTTGAAGATGCTTTTTTTATAGGTGCTTAAATTTTCCTGGAGGTTTTTCAGGCTTAACAGATTTTTTTCTCTCCTTAGACTCAGTGAATCGGCGACAAAGACAATCCCGTCCGCGCCCCGTAAGACCAGTCTCCTGGTTTCGTTATAGATAACCTGTCCCGGCACGGTATATAGCTGGATCTTAACGGAGTAATCCTTGATCTTCCCCGCATTCAGGGGAAGGAAGTCAAAGAACAGCGTGCGATCCCCGTTTGTCTTGATGGTAATCATCTCTGTCTTGATGCTGTCCCTGAACTTACTGTATATATATTCGAGATTGGTCGTCTTCCCTCCCCTGCCGGGGCCGTAATAGACGATCTTGGCCTGAATCTCTTTCTTCTTTATGTTTATTAATGCCAAAGCCGATTCCCTCTAAAAAACCTTTACAGTAAGACGTTGTTAAAAATTTATCTCAAATTAAAATTTAAAGATCCTCTCCAGATTAGTTGATACTGACAGAGAAATCAGGATAAAAGTTCAAAGCTTACAGATAAAAATTCACCACAGAGGCACAGAGATATACTTAGTATTTTTCCTCTATCGGTATCTCCCGATAGAGGAAAAATTAAGCAACCCTCTGTGTCCTCTGTGTCTTTGTGGTGAAATTAAATTTTTCAAAAATTCAAGCATCAGATCGTTTAAATTCAACTAAATTGGAGAAGAACCAAATTTAAAAAACGTCATTGCTATCCAAAATGGACATGAATTCATATTTTAAATTAACCGCCCATTCGCTGCGTTCACTAGCAGACGCAAAGAACGCTGAGGTTTTATTTATAGTATTTTCCCCTGAGAAGGGGGAAAAGACTATGGGATTAATCCCTTTTCAGCCCCTGTCCGGAATTCATGTAGCCCCTTTCCATGAGCCTCCTGATCGCGCCAAGCTCCGATGAAATGCCTGACATCCCCTGGCTGAGCTTATCCAGTATGATTGGGAGATCCTGAGGCGCTATTCCCTTTTCCATGCCTTTCGGGGCTTCTCCCGGCGCATCCGGATGCGCCGGCGGTTCGGCAGGGGTCATCAGGGGCTCAGCCTTTTTCCCCTCGGCCTTTCCTTGAGGCATGCCCGGGCCTTCCGTTATAACCTTCCCCTGAACATGGGAATCCTTTGTCACCCTGGATGCCGTAAGCTGCAAGGGGCCAGTGAAGAGCCTGAAGCACCTGGACCAGAATGTCCTGAGTCCGTATTCATTAAACTCGGCCTTGTCCCTGTTCAACAGGCGCCTCCCGATATTTTTTATCCCCTTGGCGGCATCGCTCCTCGGGAAGAGGGAAAGAAACGGTTTCTGCATCTTCACTGCCTCTGAGATATGATCATCCCTGATGATCGTCCCGACAGGCAATATTTTGAGGGGCAGAAATTTTTCCACCGCGGCCTTGAATTTTGTAAATATGACGCCTGCAACCTGGATGTCTCTGCATTGATTAACCGCAACCATAACGGAATCTTTGAATCCGTTCATGGAGAGTATCTTTAAAAGGGCATAGGCATCCGTCAGGGAGGTAGGTTCGGGCGTCACGACCAGGATTATCTCTGATGAGGCCATGCAGAAAGAGATGACGTTTTTTGATACGCCTGCCGAGGTATCAAAGATAAGGAAGTCATAACCTTCAAGCTCCGATAAGGCCTTTATAAGGAATTCGATCTCCTCTGGACTGGGATCGGCCAGTCTCTGTATGCCGGAACTGCCCGGCACAATATCTATCCCCATATAGTCTTTTATGATGATATCGTTTATCCTCTTTCCCCCGAGCATTACATCCTCTAGGCAGTGTTCAGGGTAAAGGCCCAGCAGGATATCAACATTGGCGAGACCCATGTCTGCATCAAATAGGCATGTTCGATAACCTTCATCGGCCAGGTAGAGCGCCAGATTCACGCTTATATTTGTCTTGCCTACCCCGCCCTTGCCGCTCGTAACTGTAATTATTCTTGACATATCAATTCTCTGCCCCGGATACTGCTTCGTCCTTGATCCTTGCGCCTTCCATCAGTATATGCATAAGCGACTTGTTGATCTCTTTCCTGTTTTTCCTGCATACGTTCTCAATCTCGATAACGCTGTTGTCCCAGCTTATGATATCAAAGGCCGCAGCCTCTCCCCTCATCTCTCCTGTCTCGGCGGCCATCAATTCTCCCTTCATGAAATAGAGTCGTCCGAACTTCTCGTCGGACCTGATTTTCAGCGTGCATATCTTTTCCTCCATATCTATCAATTGCAGAAATGACGAGGTGCTTATCCCGTGGATCTGCCCTGCAGGGGCCGAATAGAGGGTCTTCTTCAGGATTTCAATAAGCACGTTTATATCAAGGGGTTTCTCAAAGTACTGATAATCGCCCAGGACCTTGATCCTGGCCTCTATTTCAGGGGTCCCCCGTCCGGTAAGGACTATGACAGGTATCCCGGGATGCCTTTTGCTCATGTAGGACAACAACTGGAGCCCGTTAATGCCCGGCATATACAGGTCCGACAGCACCATGTCTATTTCTTTTATGTTCAGCAGTTCGATGGCCTCCCTGCCGTCCATTGCCGTCAGGACCTCAAATCCCTTCTGCTCCATTAATGCATGCGAGATTATTTTTTGTATTACAGGATCATCATCCACTATCATGACCTTTTTATCGGGGCCGGCCTCCATGGCCGCGGCATCCTTCCCCTGTATCAATATGTTTTTTCTGAACTGTTCGATACCGCTTGCTATGGCCTCTACAAGCACCTCTTTTGAGCAGGGCTTGGTCAGGAGCCTGAAGATGCGGCCGTTGTTTATTGCATCAGTGGCGGCCCGCAGGTCGGCGTAACCGGTCAGCATTATCCTTACGCTTGCGGGGGCTGAGTCCTTTACGCGCGACAGAAACTGATTCCCGTCCATCCCGGGCATGCGAAGGTCGGAGACAATTACCGCATAAGGGCCGCTATTGGCCACGGCATCAAGGCCCTGCTTGCCTCCCTGGGCGGTCTCAACATGGAACTCCCTTTTCAGCTGCCGCTTATAGGCATCAAGGATATTCGAGTCGTCATCGACAAACAGGATCTTCTCGCTCATATGGCCCTCATCTCCTTTGCCCCGTGCAGTTCGGGCGAATTGAACGCCTGCATATCTGTCTTTAGATTCATCGAGGAGATGTATTCATAATCGATCGCAGGAGTTGATTTATCCTGCCCGGATGCCTCATGCTCAAGGATATTGGCAATATACACGGATGTCAGGGGCGTGAATTCGTTTGTCATTGATCTCACAGGCGAATGATGATAGGCAATCGCCTCAATAATCGGGTAAGGAAGACCCCAGAGACCCATCAGATAGGCCCCTGCCTCGGCGTGTGTCACGCCGAAGATATTTTTTTCCCTATCCGCAAAGGACCTGCCGTTATTCTCCGGCGCCGATCTCAGCAATTCCCTGTACTGATCGGTAAAGCAGGATGCCATCACAAGTTTTCCTGAATCATGCAGCAGGCCTGCCATGAATGAATGATCTATGACTGTCTGTCCCTGATGTTCCTGTCTCGCTATCGTCTTTGATCCCTGTCCCGTCATCATGCTGTGGTTCCAGAGTTGTACGAGGTAATCCTTTGGCAGGACCTTCCTGCTGAACCGTGAAAATACCTGTATGGAGAGGACGAGCGATTTAACGGTATCCATGCCCAGGAGAAGAACGGCCTGTCCCGGGCTGGCGATATGACGGGGGAGGCAGAAGTATGACGAATTGACCAGCTGCAGGATCTTCGCGGTCATGGCAACATCCCTGGATATAATCTCTCCGACCTTCCGGAGGGATGAATCATTTGATTGCAGCTCCTGCATTATCTCAATATACAGGGCCGGAAGGCTGGGGAGCGAGTCCAGCCCGGAGATCAGGGACTTCAGGGAATCGCTTTGCAGCATATCCGAGATTGCGCCGGTCCTTGATATCGCCGATTTTAAAGTCTCCGTATTGCAGGGCTTGCTGAGAAACTGGTGGGAGACATTGATTGCCTTCATGGTCAGTTCCCTGTCCGATTCCCCTGAAAGGATGATGCGGACAATATCCGGGTAAAGCCTCTTTACCTCGGAAAGCAATTGAAGCCCGTTCATCACAGGCATCCGGATGTCCGTTACCACCAGGTCAAAATGCATGCCTTTCAACAGGTCAAGGGCCTCCGGTCCGCTTTCTGCAAAGGACATGGTCCATACATGACGCATGGGCCTCAGCATCCGTTCCAGACCCTTTAAGATCCGGGGCTCATCATCCACGAAGAGTATCCTCCTCGCTATGGTCATGCCTTTTTCATCCATGTCCGTTACCCTGGGGCAGACGAATGATCATCGTTGTCCCTTTATTAATCTCTGTCTCGAATCCTATGTCCCCGCCATGTTTGTTTACGATAACGGAATGGGATATGGCCAGTCCCTGTCCAGATCCCTTTCCCACTTCCTTTGTGGTAAAAAACGGATCAAAGATCCTGTCTCTGACGTCTTTCGGTATCCCCGGCCCTGTATCGCTTATACGGATTTCAGCCCATGGGTCATCGCGATGCGTGGTCACCCTGATTGCGCCTTTGCTTCCGGAGGCCCTGTCTATGGAATCGGAAACTGCGTGGGCCGCATTGATGATGATATTCAGTATGACCTGGTTAAATTCCCCGGGCAGGCATGGTATCATGGGCATGGACGAATCAAAGTCGGTTATCATATCCGCAACGTATTTCCACTCGTTCCGCGAGATCATGATAGTGTTCCGGATGGCCTTGTTTATATCGGTCAGTATCTTTTCCTCGGCGCCGGGATGTGAAAATTCCTTCATGGCGGATACTATCCTGGCCACATTATCCAGACCCTCGAGTGATTGTCCTATCGCCTTTGGTATCTCTTCCTTTAAGTAGTCAAGATCGATTTCAGCCATAGTCGTCTCGATCTCCCTGATGATGTCACCGGTCTCATTGCCGGCCTTTGCCGATTCAAAAAGCCTGTAGTAGGCGCCAAGGAGCTCTTGTATGCCGGCAAATGAATCCATGAGAAAACGCGTGTTGTCGGCGGTATATTGTATGGGCGTATTGATCTCATGGGCTATGCCGGCAGCCAGCTGGCCGATGGATTCAAGCTTCTGTGCATGTCTCTTCTGCGCCTCGACGATCTTTCTCTCGGAGATATCGCGGGCAATGCCCCTGAATCCGATCCTTTTGCCCCGCCTGTCCTTCATCAGGCAGATAGAAACGCCGACCTGTCTTTTTACGCCGTCTTTCCTTATTACCTGGAAGACACATCCTACCCTGGGCCTTTCAGTTGTAAAGACGTCGTAAAAGGTCTTATAGACATTCCGGGCGTTTTCCTTATCCATGAAATGCCTGTAGTTCGTCCTGTATAATTCATCCCGGGAGTAACCGAATATCCTGCATATGAATTCATTGAAAAAGATAAAGTTGCCGAAAAGATCATTCTCATAGTAACCCTGTTCTATATTTTCAAAAAAAGATCGGTATTTGTCCTCCGTCTCCGTCAAAATCCTGTCCTGATCTTCAGGAAGGCAGATGTTGCTCGCAGGACCATGGTCCTGGTTATGGATTTCATAATTTATTGATCCGTTTTTTTTAAGCATCACCTAATGCTTCCTTTAAGCTAAGATTGATATTGCCTTTCCACAACAGCCAGCCATGTGCCGTCAGGGTTTTTAAGCGGGCTTATTGATAAATCGGCCTTTATCTTTTTACTGTTCTTTGATGTAAAAAATAAATTAAACCTGAAGACCTCGGAGGTTTCCCCCAGACGTATCTTCTTGTCGTAATTTATAATATTTTTTAATGACGCAGGATGAATAAATTCCTCAGCCCCGGCTCCGATGAGGTCTTCAGTCTTTATCCCGCACAGATCCGCCCAGGCCTTATTCCCGGACCATATGTAAAGATCCTTGTATATGGCCGCTGGATTCCTGATCTGATGGATAAATGACATAGTCGGGAAGTAATATTCATAAAAATACCGGCACCTGGAACAATCCGTCCGGCACCTCTGACCCGGGAGCTGCCTTGCGGTAAAACAGGCCGTCAGATGATGCATGAATACAGGGCAGCCTTCGCAGTCTTTCCCGGATGGATCCTTTTCCCAGTATTCCCAGCAGGTTTTAAACGGCCTGAATGTACCTGGATATATCCCGTCCAGGGTTTCCAGAAGGGCCTTCGGGACCGGATGCCCCTCGGTTTCAAGAAAAGGGACCAGGTCTTTAATGGAGACCATGTGTCTTTTCCCGGAACGGCCGGCCGGAAGCGATTTTTCGGCAATCCAATAGGATACGGTGCTTCTTGCCACGCCGCAAATACCTGCAATATCCATGACCGATAACATTTGTGATTGCTGATGCAACTCTACCCCCTGTTGTCCTTTTCTTCCAACATCGACCATTTTTTGGAAAAACTTTAGAAGTTTTGTTGTCTTTAGAAGGTTATTAGAAGGGATTAGAATATTCCAGGGGGAATCAGCGCCACCTATAGAACAGGTGGTATGGGGAAGGCCCTCAAAAGAGGCCATATTCACTTTTTTTACCATGAATGCGATATTGCCCCTGCCCTGCACGCCTCAATACAGGGTAAAGGCCTGTCTGCCGAGGGCTTGCATGGGTTGCATTCATATTTCAGTTTTTTCTTTTTATCCTGGGCCACAATGGCTACAGGTCCATATCTCATGGGATCATTAGGATCTTCTCCCGTTACAAGGAAGATTGAGGCAGGGCAGGCCGATGCGCAATCGCCGCATCCGTCACATTTTTCCGTATCAACAGTGATAAAGAAATCACCGGATGCATCCTTATATCCGTAATTGGCTAACATCCGTCTGCTTCCCAGGCTATTTTCGTCTGCCTTTCCCCTTCTGGCAGAGTGCGTGACCGAAAAGGGCCGCTCCTGCTGCGCCTGCTATCTGTGTGTCCCATTTCGTCTTCATTCGTTCGAGGCCGACCATGGGCATTAACCGGTCCATGACGCCCCTGTTTTTTGCCATGCCGCCTGTCACCGCGAATTCAGGGACAACACCCACCCTTTCAATAACTGAATAGATCCTTTCGGCCATGGCCCGGCAATAGGCGGCCAGGACCTCTTCTATGGTCCATCCCTTTCTGAGGAGACCTGTCGCCTCTGACTTGGCATAGACGACGCATGTGCTGGAAACGGCCTTTGGCTCTTCCTTTACATTGAATGACCTGTCCCCTACCTCATTAACGGAAACGCCCAGGAGATCGGCAAGGACCTCCATCCCCCGGCCTGTCCCGGCAGCGCATTTATCGTTCATCAGGAAGTTTGTCACCTTGCCTTTTTCGTCGCATTGTATGGCCTTGATGTCCTGGCCTCCTACATCCAGCACTGTCCTGACCTGAGGGCCATAGATATAATTGGCCCCGCGCGCATGGCAGGCTATCTCCGTTATCGAACGGTCTGCAAAGGGCACATTAACACGGCCGTAACCCGTGCCGATGCAGTAATCTATCCTCTCTTCCCTCATGCCCTCAAGGGCCTGCATGGCAAAATTGAAGGCGTTTCCGGCGCTGTCGGGGCTGTCCGAGCCTGTCCTCATGTTCCCATAGGCCATGAGTTCTCCGTCTGCCATAATAACCGCCTGGGAACTGACAGATCCCACGTCAATGCCGACTGTTATCAACTTGGCATCCTCCCAATCCAGATCGGGATTCTTCCAGTTGGACTCGGTCCATCTCCAGAATTCTTTTTTCTCTTCAGCCATTTTTTAATATCCTCCAACCATGAAAACTGGTTATTTTAGATTTTCTTAATGATTATCCGATTTCCTATGATCAAAAAGATTATTCACCGGCTGCTACGGCAGCGCCAACGGCAGCGCCGAATTCCGGATCATCAGGGATCTGGACTTTTTCAATGTTGAGCTGCGTCTTCATGGCATTTACAAAACCCGGGTTATAGGCCATACCTCCAAGCATTACGACTTCCTCATTTACCCCGATCCTGCGGATCATTGAAACGATGCGGCTGGCTATAGAGTCATGGATGGCCCTGCTGATATCTTTTTTTGCGGTCCTGGCATGAATCAGGCCGACCACCTCAGACTCGGCGAAGATAGCGCACTGGGCGTTCATGGGGATTTCACTGTCGGATGTCAATGCCAGAGGCCCCATCTCCTCAAGGGGCGTTTCAAGTGCGCGACTCATCGCCTCGATAAAGGAACCTGCGCCGGCCGCGCATTTTTCATTAATCGCGAAATCAACGGCGTTGCCCTTTTCATCCAGTTTGGCTGCCCTTGCTTCTTCAGCGCCCACATCGACCGCTGTCCTTGCACCCGTAAAGAAAAAACGGGCGGCCCTGGCCATGGCCTTTATATCATTTACGATAACAGCGCCCTTGATGGAATTCTTGCCGGAACCTGTTCCTCCGATCTTTTCGATATCCTTTTCCGTAATGCCGGCAGCCTTGCAGGCCTCCTCAAGGGAATCCTTAACAGCCTTGTCCTGATCAAAACCTGTCAAGACCCGGCCTTTGCCTATTATCTTCCCATCTTTAAGAATTACGGCCTTTGTGCTTTTTGCGCCACAATCAATTCCCGCGGTTATCATATTTAATATACCTCCCTCTCTGACCTTCTTATCAGCAGGTTATGCATCTGCACTGACGGACATTTAAGATTTCAATTTAACATTAATCACATTTCAGCTATAAAGTGACCATATAGAAAATTAAGAGATGATGTCAAGGGGAAAATCATAGGAATCCGGTTCATCCGTGCAAGGATTGATCAATAATTTTAGTTAGTTGTTTAATAAATAAGAAAAGGCAGTCGAAGATCACGCTGAAAGCATGATTAAAACAATAATGCCTCAACTGTCTTGGCAGTCCTTGCTTTCAGAATAAACTTAGAAATTTAACCCTGTCCCGCTTTAATGTCGCTCATTGTTAAATCTTGAAATTACCCGACAGTCCCGGTATTTTTCCAAAAATATTCCACCAAAGCAATACCGGCAGATATTTAATAAAAATCTTTCGCTTATGGAAACCCCTGAACCTCATGACTCCATAAAGCTTCATGGATATGATTACCGCAGAACGGATATTGGCGAATATCGAATCATATACAAAACATCCGGCAACACCTTGCAAATTCTTCTTATTGGAAAACGCAACGATGATGAGATATCCCAAAATCCGCGATTGGTTTTTTACAAAGGTGATTCATCGGGCGATTTTGGTTTAAAAATCGACCAAGAAGGTCATAAACGGTTCGATAAAATGTTTATCTCAGCGACTATAATCCTACTTC
>Ga0153915_10004538_pt1 | contig 12795 bp, 9 predicted proteins | sample Opewatmetagenome_2_FD_107003 | JGI IMG/M metagenome (GOLD analysis project Ga0153915, IMG submission 107003) | Freshwater wetland microbial communities from Ohio, USA - Open water 3 Core 3 Depth 3 metaG | ecosystem: Environmental > Aquatic > Freshwater > Wetlands | place: USA: Ohio, Lake Erie... | reverse complement strand
GGGACAGCGTGAAAGCTCCGTAGAATCGACGACCGCAGGCTTCGCAAGTTGATCCGTATTAATGCAATACGAATCAACTTGCGATCGCCGATTATACGGGCTTTGACGCGGCCCAAATTCACCGTTTCAGACCGGGCGCAGTATAGTAAATAAAGTGGGTTATTATGTCCGTTGTTAATCGTTACGATGATCTTCCTTTTCAAAGACAAAGGCCCGATGGATCTATAACTTGTGTACTTCCTGATCCTTTTCGAAGACAAAGGCCTCCTCTGGATCTTTTTTTTATTCCAGAGTCCCCGCAGGCTCCTGCTTTTATTAATCCTGAAAGAGTGACTTATCTTGATGCATCACCCGTTTCAGTAGAGGCTAAAAAGGCCAAAAAAAGAGAGAGCTGGAAGAGATACTACGAAAGAAATAAAGACCTGATAGCGATGCGCCGAAAAAAGCGGAGTATGAGAAAAGCTAAAGAGGTGGCTGTGAGGATTTTAGAGAGCGGAAAAAGAGAAATTGGTTCATATACCTAAAGGACTTGAACGCATCGCTTGCCGCAATCCCGGCCCCTTCAGGGGCAGGTCAAGGCAAGCGATGCGTTCAAATCCTTTGGGTATAGGCCATTCGTCGCTCGGGAAGGGGGCTCCTCCATCAGACCCGAAGCTTCGCTTCATTTGATTTGGCTCAGTATACACCAAACATGCTTCAAAAATCGGTTTTCGGCGGCGTCAGCAGCCGCTGCTTTCGGACCCGCCTGCATCGCCCAACTTCTTGAAGTTGGGCTGTTTCGGCGCCGGCAAAGCCTGGTTCGAATTCAGGGCGCTTCCTTGCCCAATTCCCGATTTTTGAATCACGTTCGGTTATATTTCGCCGTTCACCAAATGGTTCGTTCGTGTTATATACCCAAACAAATACGAAAAGCTGTGATCAAGGAGTTTGTTAATGAGCCCGCTGAATTATCCGTTAGAACAACTGATGATTATCAAAAAAAATCGGTTCGATCAGGCGGTCAAAGTTCTTGAAGAAAAAAAAATGATACTGGAAAGAGAGTACGACAAACTCTACACCGTTACTAAAGACCGCGACGAGACTCTGCAGCATAAAATGGCGAAGCTAACTCAGCTGCGCACCGCTCTCGATGAAGGCACGACCACAGATAAAATTCAGCAGATGAAGGCTTATCTCAAGGTCGTTGAAGAAAAGCTCAGAGAGCGGGAAAAAAAAGTCGTCAACCAGCAGTCGGAAGTAGACAAAGCTCAAAAACAGGTCGATTTAGCGACCGAGGAGCTTTTTCAGCGCAAAAAAGATCTCGAGAAATTGGAGATGCATAAAACGGAATGGGAAAAGGAAGTGCGTTATTTGACCGAAGCTAAGGAAGCCGTTGAGCATGATGAGCAGGGATCTGCGGGATTTTTGATTCGCAAACGCGAGATCGAAAAACGGCGGAAAGAGGAGAGCTCTTGATAAGTTTATGTACAGTCTCTAAAGTCGGGTTATAACCCCGAAGTGAGATTTATTACTGAACGGGCTGCGTCTCGTAGCTTGCGGTATTGAATTCCACTGCATGGAATAGATTACTGAAATTCCAAGGAACATTTATGACCAATCCAGTTGGCGGCCCCACTCCTCCAGAATCTCCGCGCAGTACGCGCGGGGTCCACGGCCCTGATGGAGGAAAGTTTCAAAAAGAGATGCGCAAAGTCGAGGAAGTTGAAAAAGTCAGCGAGTCAGAACTCGATAAGCAGCGCAAACGCGCATTCAAAAAGCCGGCAGACGAAGAAGGGGAAGAAATCGAAGCCCGCGCGCCCACGCCTTTTGAGACAGAATTTCATGTTCCCAGGGCCCCTGTCGGATTTTCCGAATTGGAAGCGTCGGGCGTAAAAGGCGCTATGCCTTCGTCCTCCCCTCTGGAAAAAGCGCCTGAGTCTCTGCCTCCTCCGGAAGAACTTCCGGAATCGGAACAGTTTTGGGAAGGATATGAGCTTCCGGATCAGCCGCCGGAATCGGCGCAGTTTGAAGAACAGAACTTTAGAAAAAAAACCGAGCTTTCGCCTGAAGTAAAGAAACAGCAGCTTTTGATTCTCGAAGAAAAAAAACGAAGGGAAATGAAAGCCGGACAAGAAAAAGCTGCCATAAAAGAAGCTTCATCCAGGCAAAAAGAAATTTCTGCTTCTGAGGGCGCGCTTGCGCCGGAGAGGCGTGTAGCTTTATCCAAAAAAGAGATGGCCAAACGAGGTCTGCCGCCCGGCGCTAAAGAGCGGATGAAAGAAATGCCGTCGGCTTCTGAGAAAGAAGAAATCGAGATGCCCCTGCCTATGGAAGAAGGCGGCGTCGAAGAAAAAGCTCGTTATCCCTACGCTGAGACGCCAGCCCTCTCTGAACAGCTGCGCGAAGAGAAAGAGCGTGAAAAGAAAAAAACGAAAGAGGCTAAAGTTCCTGTGCAGCCGCCAGATCCGCTGCCTCCTGCGTGTCAGAGAATTGCTGCTGCGGCTCAAACATCGGCTTCGCCTTTTTTAAATGCGCAAACAGCAGAGCTTTATCTTCAAATGGTCGGGACGATGGTATTCATGAGTTCATCCAAAGGCGGAATTTCACTGACCGAGGTGACTTTGAATTCTCCGGCCTTCAGAGACTCCGTTTTGTTCAATTCGGTTATTACTATTGAAAAATATGCAACCGCACCCGATTCTTTCAATATCCGCCTCTCGGGAACGCCCGAAGCTGTTCAGATTTTCAATAACAATATGACAAGTTTAACATCAGCTTTTACTGCCGCTTACGAAGATCGGCGGGTTTCGTTTCGCATCGGCCGCATCGAAACAGAGCTCGCTCCAAACCGGCCTTTGATCCGGCGCAAGAAAGAAGGCGGCTCGAATGAAAATTTAAGTGAGCGATGAGGTTTTTTCATGACGCATGAGCTTCCCTTAGCCTGGGCGCGAAAAGTCGATGCTGCGCTCCGACAGCTCGATCGCATCCCCCTTTATGGCAATGCGCCCCATTTCGATATTCAGCAATTATCGTCGCTGATCGCCTCCTGTCTTGGCGCGCCTTCACTTTCGATCGAATTGGGCAATAGCTCCTGGTGCGAAGCGAGCGAAGTTAAAGAAGGTTTGGGATCTGATGTTGTAAGCCTGGGAATCAGCATTACTCCGCTTGCCGGCGAAGCAATTTGGATGATGGGCCGAGAAGATGTCGGCCATCTCACTTCATGGCTGATGAGCGGCAAAACCCGCAACCGTCCCCTCAACTCTGAAGTGCTCCAGGAGGGGTTTTACCGCTATGCCGCTATGGAAGCCCTCGATGCATTGCAGGAAACTGAAGCGCTCAAAAGTTTTTCTCTGAAAATCAACGATGAAGGAGAAATGCTTGAGAAAAATGCTTATTGCATCGACATCAAGATCTCTTATGAACGCCGTTCATGCTGGGGGTGTCTCGTTTTATCGCCGCGCTTAATCACTTCCTGGCAGCGCCATTTTGCATCGATGCGCGAATTGTTTTGTTTGTCGTCAGCAGCTCAGAGCATCGAGGCGCCTCTTAGTATTTGCACCGGCTCTGTCTCTCTGGCGCTTCAGGAATGGAAACAGCTGAAGCCCGGAGATTTTGTTGTACTTGATCGCGGCAGCTATGATCCTCGCCATCATGAAGGCGCTGCAATCTTGAAGCTGGGATCTACGCCTCTGTTTCAGGTCTCTCTGAAAGAAAATAAATTGAAATTGCTCGACTACGCCCAAGTTTATGAGGAAATCATGAAAAAGTCTGAAGCACCCGAAAATCTTCCATCTGAAGGCGTCTTGCCCGCCGAAGAGGAACGAGCCATTGCGGTCAAAGAATTGCCGCTCCATGTTACTGTCGAACTTGCGCGGCTCCGCATGACAGTGGATCAACTCATGAAGCTTGCTCCGGGTAATTTTTTGGAGCTGCCGATTCATCCCGAGCAGGAAGTCGCTTTGACGGTTAATGGCCAGAAGATTGGACGAGCCGAACTCGTTTATCTCGGCGAAGTCCTCGGCATCCGCATCCTTGAAACCGCCTAAGAGGGTGTCTACAAAGTATGGGTTCGTCGATTATACGGAGCTTTCACGCTACCCAAACCGTTCACTTTATTGTTTCACAGACCCTAATTCTTTCTGAAATCCGCACTGCTCTATTTGCATTTATTGAGCGAGTAATTTACGATTCAGGAAGGTCGACACTCTAATATTTCAGAGCAAAAACGATGACTCGAGTTTGGATTTATTCAACGCTCGTCGCAGCATTGACTGCTGCGCCGTTCTCTCCATGGGCTGATGAGAATGAATCTTCCCCCGCGCCCGCGCCGGTAGCTTCTTCAAAAGAGGGCTACACTATCAATTACAACACCGTTTCTATCGTTGAGTACATCAGATTTGCCAGCAAAATCTGCAACGCAAATTTTATATTTAACGAAGCCGATCTGCCATTCACCGTAACTGTCGTTTCCGATGCTCCGATCACTCCGGAAAATGTGATGGCTACCCTCATTCAGATGCTTCGCATCCACGGAATGACGCTTCTCGAACAGGGCAATAATCTCGTCATTCATAAAAGCGCCTCTGTCCGCCAGCCGGCGACTTTGGTTTTTGGCAATGAAAAAAATCCAGCCAATTCTCCCATTGTCACTCGCGTCTACCGGCTGAGAAACGCTAATGTCAATTCAGTCGCCGCTATTGTCAAACCGATGATTTCTGACGAGGCTTTGATTGAAGTCTCCCAAGAGACCCGCCAATTGATATTGACTGATGCCACTGCGATTGTCGACAAGATCTCCGCGCTGATCGAGAATTTGGATTCGCCCCATACTTCTCTCGAGATCCGCAGTTTTGAAGCCAAGTTCAACAAGCCTGAATACCTGATTGAACTTGCCAGCCAAATCATGACGCCGATTGCGCAAGGCAATCCGTTCATCCTTGTGCCGCAATCGCTGGCAAATACCGTTTTTATCGTTTCGACTCCTGAATTGAATGAAAAAGCGATCTCTGTTCTCACAAACCTCGATACGCCTCCTAAAAAAGTTGTGCTCTCCGAACGTAAAATCAAATCGGAAAATATCTTCGTCATCAAACTCGAGCACCGGCCCGGCGATGAAGTTCTGCGTTCTCTCAAAGACATCGCAAATAATCTTCAGGAAAGCGGAATCCTTGAAAACGATCTGCTCGAGACAATCGAAAGCGCTCGATGGATCCGTGAAACCAACTCGCTCATGTTCGTCGGCTCTCCCGATTCTCATATCAAGATCAAGGAGTTCGTTGCATCTCTGGATGTCGGCGGGGCCGGAGAGAATATAAAGGCATCTTTTTTTGTCTATCGCCCTCAGAACCGGGGTCTCGACGAGATCCAAAAATCCATGTACGAACTGGCGGACAATCTGGCTAAATCGCAAGGCGCCGATGAAACGCTCATCGCTGCTATCCGCAGCCAAAAATCTAACCCCGTCACTAATACCATTCTCTATTCGGGAGATCCGGCTACATTTCCTAAAATCAAAGACCTTCTCTTGACAGTCGATACGCAATCGTCGAAAGCCAGAGCGCTGTCGAAACAGAATTTTTTCGTGTATAAGATCCAGTCGGCTTCTCCTGATCAGATCCTGGGTTCTTTGAAATCATTTGCCGATGGCTTGGAAAAGTCTGGGTTGACGGATTATTCCCTCATCGATGCGGTTCATAATGCAAAATATATTAAAGAGACGCATTCGCTTGTTTTCGTCGGTTCCGATGAAGCTCTCGCGCGGCTTCATGAAATTGTTCCGCAATTCGATGCAGGAATCACTCAGCAGGCAATTCCTCCCAGCACGCAGTTTTTTGCTTATAAGCCTCAATATTTGAGAGGAGAAGTCTTGATCAAACTGCTCAAAGAGACCTTGGACAATCTCAAGTCGAATCTCTCCGATCCGGCTCTTCTGCATTCTCTCGAGAGCATGAAATATGTTAAAAACACCAACACGATTCTCTTTACCGGCGACCCGGCTACCCTGAAGCGCGTTGAAGAACTGATCGGCACTCTCGACACAGCGTCGGCTTTCAAGGCGAAGGGAAATTATTTTATCTACAAGCTGCAGAATCCTCATGCCGTGGTTGAGGAAGATATCGATAATTTGCTCACTAATCTGAAGTCCGCCGGCATGAAAGACGCGCCTGTGGTGAGAGTTCTCGAGAACATGCGCTATGTCAAGGAAACCGATTCCTTTTTGCTCACTGGCGATTCTGCTGGCATCGAAGAGGCTAAAGAACTGATCGTGAAATATGATGTGGCGCGCCCCGAAGTGCCAAGCCGCAACGTATTTATGTTCAAACCTGAAAACGCCACGCCCGCAAAAGTGGAAAAAGCCATCCAGGAAATCCGCTCCAGTTTGTCGCATGCTGCAATGTCGGATCCGTCTCTGATGGCCGTCATCGATTCGATGAAATTTGTCGAGAGTACCCATTCATTCATGTTCCAGGGCTCGCCCGAGGGTATTGCCAAGATCCAGGCGATTTTGAAAGAGATCGATTCTTCCATGCCGCATATCCCCATCAATGTGGGAAAATCGAATTTTCTTTTCTATAAATTGAAGAATGCTAATGCCTCGCAAATTACCACTTCGATTAAGACGATTGCGAGCGATCTGAAAAAATCGGGAACTCCCGATGTCGATTTTCTAAGCTCTTTGGAGAGCATGAAATATGTAAAAGAGAATAATTCTCTCATGTTTACCGGTTCCGAAGAAACTTTGGCGAAGGTTCAGGCGCTCGTTAGCCAATTCGACATTGGAATCGCCAAGCCTGTTGTTAAAGAGATTTCAGCCATCGGTCCTACCGATTTCTTTGTCTATAAGCCCCTTGCGTTGTCCGCTCCCGATCTTGAAGCGACGCTCCATGATTTTGCTGAAAATTTACGGATGAGCGGTTTGAACGATCCCGGATTGTTCAATGTTTTACAGATGATGAAATATAATGAAAAGACTCAGTCACTGGTTTTCACCGGCGATCCGAAGTCTCTCGAACGCGTCAAACAATTGCTGAAAGATTTTGACGTTCCTGCAAACCTTCCCCCTGGCACTGCAGGGGAGGGTGGCATCCAATCAATCGACAACACCAGTTTTCTTGTTTATAAACTGGAATTTCATAAAGGCAATGAAATCCAGAATGCTCTTCGCCAGATCGCAAAAGATTTGATTACAACGAATGCCGTTGTTAACCAAAGTCTGCTCAATGCAATTAATTCGATCCAATGGCTTGAAGTAACAAACTCTTTGCTCTGCACAGGCGATCAAGAGACTCTTACCCGGCTGCGCGAATTAGTCAAAAACCTCGATGTGCCATTAAAACAGGTCTTTATCGAAGTGCTTGTGGTTCAAACTACTATGACTAATGCTGTGACCTTTGGATTGGAATGGGGCGGCAAAGCTCAGTATAAGGATCAGGTAACCGGCAGCTTTAATAATTTTCACCCGCTTTCCTCCGGCAGTGATTACAGCGATCCAAGTTTTGAGAGAAGTTTGAATAAAACGACTCCCAGTAATTTGCCGGGGATAACTCGGACTCCGATACCGCTTCAACCTCAATTTGATTTAGGCGTGATTGGCGATATCATCAAATATAATGGGAATACTTTCTTATCTCTTGGATCGCTTCTCAATGCATTGGAATCAGACAGCGAAGTTACCGTTGTTATGACTCCTAAAATCATTGCCCAGGATAGTAAACTGGCAAAGATTTTCTCTGGGCAAAACGTTCCATTTGCCGGATCGATGGTCAGTAACCAAACCAGTACTACCCTTACTACCGCAAACATTGAATACCGCGATGTGGGATTTGATCTTACGATCACTCCCGTGCTGGGCAATTCAGATATCATCACGATGGAGATCGCTCTGGATAGCTCCGCGCAGGTATCGGTTTCATCTGGAGCTACGTTTACTTTCACTAACGGCGATACAGGAACGGGCATCACCACAAGCCGTACGACCATGTCTACGACGGTGCATGTTCCGAACAAAAATTTCCTGATTTTGAGCGGTATGGTCAATAACAGCAATAACAAAACTAAAACCGGTATTCCTTGCCTGGGCGGCATTCCCATTCTCGGCTCCGCATTTTCAACGGATAATGACACTGTCTCTAATTCGAATGTCGTGATCTTTTTGCGGCCGACGATTATCAATTCCCTCGATGAAATGAAAAAGCTCACCTGTGATCAGGAAGAATTTTTCCGCAACCAAGCAGGAACTCCAGCGTTGGAACGTCAATATAATGAGAGCATGGAACTCATCAAAACTCCTGAAGATGAATAAGGAGCTGTTAAATAATAAATCGAAGCATTACGCTAGCGCGAAAGCCCCTAAAATCGACGACCGCAGGCTTCGCAAGCTGGTCCGTATTAATGCAATACGAACCAACTTGCGATCGTCGATTATAGGGGCTTTGGCGCCGCGTAATGCTTTGATTTATTGTTTGACAGCTCCTAAGATTTTTATAAAGTTCCTCATCGTCCTCTTCTCTTTTACTATAGCCAGCTGTTACCGCGTCTCCGATAAGATCGAGCCGCGGATCTGTTATTCAGTGCAAGATCAATATGTGGCCCGCTTGCACTCTGCATTTCTTCCTTTGGATGAGAGAGAGAAAAGTTCGGATTGGGGAAAAGAGCTGATCATCGCCGACGCTTTTGCGAAAGATCTTGATCTCTACCGCGCTGTTTCCACATATAAGCGCGCAGAAATCCTGATTGGCGATACATCAATGGCGCGCAAGACGCAAATCCAGTATGACATTCTCTTATGCTATTATTTGGGCAAGCATTACGACGATGCAGTGGATAGCGTCAATAAGAGCAATTTGGCGAATGTGGATAAGAGCTTTCCCGCCTATCACGATCTCTTGTTGATTCTTTACGAATGCTATCACGAAATGAACTGCCCTGAACATGAGGATTGCATTTACGAATTGATCCACAAGGATTTTCCTCAAACGGCGCAAAAACTCAAAATCTCTCGTCCCGTCCGCGCCGGGGATTTAGATCAAATCAATACATTGAATTGCGATCTCGAGCATCCCTCTTATCTCGATTCATTATTGGAGTGCTATAACCTGGAAAAAAAGTCAGTGGCCAAGGCGCAGGCCTTTAATGCGCTTATGCCCGGCGCCGGCTATCTTTATTTGGGGCAGGGAAAATCAGCACTTACCGCTTTTTTTCTCAATGGACTATTTATTGCCGCAGCCTATGAATTTTTTCATCACCGCCATGTAGCGGCAGGAATCATCACTTCGAGTTTTGAAGCGGGCTGGTATTTCGGAGGCATTTACGGCGCAGGCGTAGAAGCAAAATATTTTAATGAAAAGGTCTATGAGCGCAATGCTTCTCGCATTCTCAATGATCACAATCTTTTTCCTGTCCTGATGATGCAATATGCGTTTTAAAGGTTTGTTGGTTTTGCTATTTCCTATCATCGTTTTGGCTAAGGAGCCGTTTAGCGAGCCGTGGGGGCGTGATGCCGATTTACGGATGCCGCTAGAGCACGTTGTAGAAAAAAAGCCGAACATCGCTGTACGGCTTGCCAATGCTGTCATCCGTTTTCATCAAACAGTCATCAATCCTGTCGACGGCCCCCGCAGTCATTTTCGTCCCTCATCATCACGCTACATGCAGTTAGCCATGCAGCGTTACGGTTTTCTAAAGGGCTTTGTCATGGGCTGCGATCGCTTGCTGCGCGAAAATGATGAAGAATGGGTCTACAATACGATCGAGATCGATGGCCGCACTTTCAAATACGACCCTGCCTGGGTCGATAAACATACCGGTTTAAAAAATTAGCGCGGATGTCCCAAAAAGTAGATGGCATGCGCAAACATTTGGACTGCCTGGACGGTGTCCGGTTTTTCATCGCAAACACATATTTTATTATCAAACGAGATGCAAAAACCCGTTTTGCGGTGGGCGGTCCAATCGTCGACCGGCTGTACAATGTGACATGTCGTAGTTTTCGCCAGAATAAAAGTTTTTCCATTGATCTCTACAGGATAAGTCGCGGCATCTCTTACCCTTTGGTCAATTAACATTTCGATTGCTGGTTTTTCCTCTTTGAAAATCTCAATTGCCCGTTGTTGATTGGGAAGTTCATTACTTGCAGGAATCTGTAAGCTCATTTTGCCTCCAATGTTGAATGGGGCAAAATTCTAGCTGTAAACAAGTTTTTTAGTGAATCATTTCGTTGAACGCATCGCTTGCCGCAATCCCGGCCCCTTCAGGGCGGGTCAAGGCAAGCTACTTAACAAGCGAAAGCTGCTTCGGTTCCTTGAGCGGCGGAAGAATCTCCTCCTTTCAGGGAGGAGTTCTTCAATCGTTCGATTCGGTTTTGGGGTATGGTCTTGGAGTTTGCCGGTACAAGATGACGCTTACGACGATGCAAGCTAAACCGATAAATGAAGCCAGGCTGACCCAATCGCTGAAATAGGCCGCGTGATCTTGAGGAAGAATTCCGACAATGGTCAAAAGAGCGATGACGACCCCCATGATTGCATCGCCGCCGACGAGGCCGGATGAAAGCAAGATTCCCCGTTCCTGGGCGCCTTCAGAGGAGTTTTTGCGATTCACGATTTCGCGCACGAGTCCTCCAAACACCATTGCAGTTGTTAAGGATAAGGGAAGGTAAAGGCCTAATGCAAAGGGAAGGATTTGTACACGCAACAGGGCCATTACGATTCCAATGACGATCCCGATCACTACGAGGGTATAGGGAAGTTCGCCGCTGATTACGCCATTGGCAATGATTGACATCAGCATAGCCTGGGGCGCGGGCATTTGATCCGACCCAATCTGATAAGCGGCGCTCAGGATATAAACCGTATAGCCAAGCGCGAGCGAGGGGATGAGCACGCCGATGATTTCGGCGATTTGCTGCAGTCGCGGCGTGGCCCCTAATAAAAATCCTGTTTTCAAATCTTGCGAAGTGGTGGCGGCCAAGCAAATCGTCACGCATGCGACGCAGCCCATGGTGATCGCGGAAATCAGGTAGATGCGCTCTGTCCAGCCCAGCATCACGAACACGATGCAGGTGATGAGGAGCGTGGTAATGGTCATTCCTGAAACCGGATTGGACGAGCTGCCGACAAGGCCGACAGTGAGAGAAGTGACAGCCACGAAGAAAAAGCCGAGAATGGTCAAAAGCAGGATGGTAAAAAAGTTCATCGGCAATCCGGGGAACAGCCAGAGCGTCAAAATGATTGCGATCGATCCCAGGATCAACCAGGCCATTGAAATGTCTTTGTCCGTTCTTTCCAAATGAGAGCGGGCATTGAAACCGCCGATGAGTTCTTTAATGCTGACATGGATGGTTTTATAAAGAAGCGGAGTAATGCGGAAGAGGCTTAGAATGCCTCCTACCGCTACAGTTCCCGCGCCGATATAGCGGACATAAGAACTCCAGATTTCATTCGATGAAAGGTTTGCAATCGCCGATTGCGCAGGAAATATAACCGCGCCGCCGAGGCCGAACATTTTGATTAGAGGGATGATGGCCCACCATGCGACGATTGAGCCGGCGAACATCAAAGTCGAAATTCTGGGGCCGATGATGTAACCCACTCCAAAAAGAGCCGGCGATGTATCGATGCTGAAAAGCGTGTTATGGAAAAACCGGAATGTCCACGCGGGTGTCTCTTTACATAAAAAGAGGGCGTTTGTTCCGATTTTATAGATCGCAGCGCCGATCGCTCCCCACAAAGCCAAAATCGCCGATTTGTCTGTTTGCTCTCCTGCTTTAAGGATTTCTGCACATGCCATCCCTTCTGGGAACGGCAGTTTGCGATGTTCATCGACGATGATAAAGCGGCGCATGGGAATCATGAAGAGAATGCCGAGAATGCCTCCCAATGAAGAGAGCAAGAAGATTCGTCCGATGGATGGCGTTTCTCCAAGAAAAAATAAAGCGGGGATTGTAAAAACTACCCCGGAAGCTAATCCCTCTCCCACCGTAGCAATCGTTTGGACGATGTTGTGCTCCAAAATCGTGGTGTTGCGAAAAACAAGTTTCATCAATCCCATTGACAGAATGGCGGCAGGAATGGAAGCGGAAATTGTTTGTCCGATCTTTAAGCCGAGATAAGCATTGGCGACTGCAAAAAAAAAGCCAAAAATCATCCCGACAATAATTGCGCGAGCGGAAAATTCTTTGATGTGGTTTTTGGCGCTTATGTGCGGCTCGAAAGGTTGTTCTTTTTGCAGCATTGAATGCCTAAGTAATTTGCAAATTTATTCCCGATATACTTTCCATATGCCTGATTCAATATTATTCTGCAAAAATTGGTTTAGTCCGACAATGGGAACTGAGCCGATTGCAAACAACTCCTTCGTCGGGGCTTTGTGATGTAAAAATACCCTCTGGCCAGATTTCTGGCTTGATTGGCGTCATCGAGGCTACATCTCTCAAAATATGCTCACTCGCTCACATATCCATTTTTAAAATGAAGAGTTTTGCAACTGGCTCATGAATTCAAGTTTTTTAGGTAGTTCCTTGGTATTATCGCTAATTCAAGCGATAAGGTATTGAACCAACAAGTTGGTATTCAATATCTTGTGAATATATATTGCAAAGTTCCAGTGGTTTTGGAAGAATGAATGCAAAAGTTCCAAAAGCGATGTAAATATGAAGCTGTATATCCCGAGAATTCTCATCCCTCCCAAAGAAAGTTTTGGTTCATCCGGCTAATGAGTACCTCTGCTCATGAAGGTGATAAAGCCGTAGCTTAAAGTACTCCACATCTCTGAAGCCATAGGCCTGTCTTTTTAAAGTTTTGACTTTATTGTTGATGC
>Ga0153915_10004537_pt1 | contig 12795 bp, 11 predicted proteins | sample Opewatmetagenome_2_FD_107003 | JGI IMG/M metagenome (GOLD analysis project Ga0153915, IMG submission 107003) | Freshwater wetland microbial communities from Ohio, USA - Open water 3 Core 3 Depth 3 metaG | ecosystem: Environmental > Aquatic > Freshwater > Wetlands | place: USA: Ohio, Lake Erie... | reverse complement strand
TTATTAAGATTTCTTAGCACTGACTCAGACGAGTTATTGAATTCCTCGATTTGAGCACTAGACGCATCACTTAGATCTATAGGCTTAGCTTCGATTATACCAAAAGCTTTAGACACCTCATCACTTAAATTTGCATAAAGCTTTTTACTACCAGTTTTTTGAGCTCTATTAACAGCATCTTGCCATGTGAGTGCTGTATTTACAATATGTTGTTTCTGATCCACTGGTTTAAGAGTGCCTTTATCAGACATATTTCTGGTGAGGACTTTAACTACTTCTTCATCATAGGATTTTCGCTTAGGTCTTCCTGGACTAACTGTAGGCATCAATCCCAACAATGTATCCTTGACCTTAGCAATGTCTCTAGCACCACGTTCTGGACCAAATGATTTTATCTCTGCGATTTTTTCCTGTAAATAAGGAGCTTCGCCAGATTGATATATTTTGTCCAGCATGTCATAGAAATTAGAATAATCTATTTTAGTAAAAGCCGTTGCTAAATCATTATACGAGATTTTGAGATCTTCGAATTGTTTTTTCAATCCAGATACATCCATGGATTCAAGTTCTTTTAGAACTGCAGCCGAGTCTTCCCCACGCTCCACACGTCTCAGTTGCACAATATTTGTGTAAGCTTCTCGTTGAACTGATTTACTAGCAGTATTCTTTTCTTTTTCTATAGACCCCATCATTTGGGCTATTAGGGCATTTGCTGACTTTTCTTCTTTAGATCCTGGAGTAATTCTGAATGGCAAATCCTTAACCTTTTTCATAAAATCTAAGTAGCCCTTCTCATAGCCACTTACTTGTTTGTATGCTTCAGCCATTCGCTCTATACCAGTAGTAATAGTAGCAAATCCTGCAATGGATTTTTCACCACCATATTTAGATTCAAAACTCAATGTACCTTGTGGAGAAGTACGAGCAGCTGGTATACCTACCGACTTCATAAATTGTTTACGTATATCTAAGTCAGCAACCGTAGTAAGCACCGTTTCCTTATAGATATCCCCTAAGTCAGGTAGGGTAGACAGCATTGAAAGATTTTCTTTCTTAGATTGCGATTTAACTTTTTCTGTCAGAAGTTTAACGGAATCACGTTTATCTACTAAAGACTGCGCATCAGACTGTTTCATCCATTTTTCTATTGATTTAGCCATAACATCGGGAGATTTATTTGCTTTAAAATAATTCTCTATAGCCTTATCGCGATAAGTTTGTAGTAATTCTCTATTTGTTCCACCTTCAAATTTTTTACCAGGCAAACTATTTACTTCACGTTTAAGTTTTGCTACATGCAGTAAATTCAATTCCCATTCTCTACCACCCTCTGCCAAACTAAATTGTTTCTTACCAGCTTTAGTTTCTAGAATATCCCACTCACTATTTTTAAATCCAGTTTCTATTGATTTTACAATATTTTCCTGTAACTTAGACAAAGATCTAGATAGGTTATCTGCTACTGCATTCATTTTATTAGTGGCAGTTACCCCTGGTGCCCATATATCTTTTGTATTTAGTTTAGATACTTCTGTGGAGGGAGCAATTATTTTAGGATTAAAATAGGTTTGCAGAGTACTACGCATATCACTGGCAGATTCCATTTTCTTTTCTTTGGATTCTGTAACAGCCTTTTTTAATTTATCAAAATCTGCTTGCGATATGGTAGATTCAATAGGTGGTTGTTCAGTGTCTTTATCTCTTTCAGATAAAGTTTTGTTTAGTGCATCAACCGTATTTTCAAGTTTAGAAAAAATAACTTCTAAATTACGCGATACAAATTTAAGTACATCCTCTTCAGAGTGCTTAGGTTTCAAAGGTGCTACTTTAGATTCTGGTGACATTTCTAATCTAATTTCACTAATAGATTTAGCACTTCTATCTGGCTTTTGCATCTCAGTAATCAGTTTTTTTAGTGGGGCATATAGTTCTACGCTTTCAGTAGGCAAACCAATGCGACTACTAGCGGATTCTATAGATGATTGAATACCTTCTAGCTTAGATATGACTTGTTTTAGATCTTCTATATCTTTGATATTTACGGTATACGTGACGTTTTTACCCAAGGATCATTTCCCCCTATACATATGAGTGGTGTGAATGTATATTATGCCTTATAAATCAGTAAATCTTTTACTCGGTTCCTGTTCCTATCTGATCCCATTAACGCGAATGGCGTGTTTTCTTTTGGACGAGTGTTTTGTTTTTAATAGCCGCAGCTTCTCTAGGCTCATCAAACTTAATGTCATCAAAAAGCTCGTTTGTCCTAGCGACGATAACTTCTTCCTGATTGAATGCGGATAACTTGGTTTTATTTCCTTTCCTGAACTTCCTCTCAGCTACCGTCTTAGTTCTTTCATTATAATAATCTTGCATATAAGCATCTAATGCAACATCATCTTCAACAATATCATCTGGCGGTTGATCTTCTGGCATCATTTCATTAATATTATTATAGTAATGCGACCAATATACAAGATTCAACATATCACTTGTGTAATCGACTATTGGTGTGCCAAAAAGACTATCGCCAGTTTTAAGACTTGTAATATACTTAATTCGCCATAAATTACTTCTTGCAATAGACCTAATTATAGATGTTTTTAGTCCTGAATAAAACGTTATAAAATTAGATAATACTTCTTGTCTAAATTCATATTTGTATTCATTTTTAAAGGCATCAAAATTTTCCCAGTATAATTTATCTGTATCAAAGTTGTAAGTACTACAATAACACAGATACAATACCTTTGCTTCTTCTGATCTTGTTTCTGCAGTCATAGAATATTTAGATCTTTCTTTATATTCTATTTCTATTTTTTTAGACTCTAATTCACTTATAATATTCTTTATTCTATCTTGGTTAGCTCTTACACGCGTAGTTTTTGAAAGTAAAACCCTTTGTGCTTCTAGTTGGTTTTCTATTTTTTTCAACTGCTCTCTATCTGAGTCACTAACCAGTTGACGCTTCTCTATTAATTCGCTCATTTGGTCATGAGTAAGCATACCTTCTTGTAAAGATTTGTCATACTCAGACCTATAAATACGCCTAGATATCATACGATGATACGCATCGGGGTATCTAAATATAAGAGTTTTACTATTTACATCTATTATCTTTATTCCGGTGGAGATGTATTCTAGATACTCTTCTACTTCGTCATGCAATAATTGCATATATAAACCTTATTGTACCGTTTTTTCATTAGATTTTTTCTTAGAAGACTTAGGTTTTTTTATCTTTAAAGCAGCTTCCTCTTCAGATCTCTTTTTCGATTCCTCTTCTTGCTGCCTTGATAATTCTTCTATTGCTTTTGTAGCTTTCCTTCGTAATTCAGACTCAACTTCTCGCATTGCTACAGCTTCTGGAACTTGCTCCATAAAATTTGAATCAAGTCCTTGTATATATAGCATCACCTCAAACCTAGATCGGTTAGATAATGCCTTGCTTCGCTCTTTTAAAAAGTCATCATAAGTTGCCCAAACTTTAGTACCATCTTTGTTCTCTATCATACGAGAGGTTAGATATTCCAAACGAGCATCATCCGCCATCTGTTCACAAGTATTTGACATAGGACCATTCAAGCGTTGATTCCAATTAAAAAGCTCTTCCCTAGCATTTGCCACTTCGAGAGCCAATAATTGTTTTCTATCAATCTCAGTACTTGTCTGTAATTCTAATATTTTTACTGCTAAATTATTTGCCAATTCATTTTGTCTCTGTTCAAACTCTGGACCAATGATGCCTCTTCTTCTTAGTATGTCCATCATTTCTGACGAGGTGGTTATACCCTCCACTAAAGTTTTGGTATAAACTCTACTATATTGCCAGTCAGCGCCCCTAATATCATCAGCAGTAGGTGCCACAATATAGTATTCCTTATCGTTCTCTGGATTATTAAATGCCCTTCTATCTTCTTTTGATTCCATTATAAAATTCCTCCTATTAAATATTTCCTTTAGTCCTTAATATTATTTTTGTAATACTTCTATTATAGTTTCTGATTGTGCTTTGTATTTCACATCATAGTTTTTTTCAATATCTTTTTGAATATTCCTAATACAATTATTACCTACTCTAAGTATCTTAGATCTAAGTTTTTTGTATTGATCACTATTGGGAACTGCTACCTCAGCATAATCTAAAACTTTTTCAAACATTCTGGTAATTTCATCATTTACCATTGTGTTCATTTTTTCCCTATGTCTATCCACTTTTTCTATTGCCATAATTACTTTACTCCTTTCCCATAATTATATGCCGATGGGGTTTCCCCCACCAGCATGTCCCTACTATAAATTAAGCTCTGCCAATACCATCTTGGACTAGAGATATAGATACGTCACCTTTTACAACAAAAAGATCGTTGGTTGAACGGAATCCGAATGTCTGTGTGGCATTAGTTCCCATATCCAAAGTATAAGCCTCATCGGTTATCTTAAGATGCTCTACAACGATTGATTTAAGTGCATATTCTTGCTCTCCAGCAGCCGCATAAGTACCTTTAGTTCCATCATTGAAATATGCTTTTCCAATAAGGTCTGAGTTAACAGCTATTGTTCTATTAGCACCAGTTCCACCAGCTTCTTCATCGGTCTGAGCAAACACCTTAACGACCAACTTCATATCGTCGTTAGACATAAGATCTGCAAGGTCGATGTCGATTAATGTATTGGCTGCATATTCAGTATATCTAGCAGCAAACTTTGACCAGTGTTCCAAGTCACCAGCGGTTGTATCGATAGTAACTGCTATAGGAATTGGCATAGTCAATGGTCTATCATATGGACCAAGGTGACCTAATTCTGCAAGAGGTTCACGAGTAAGGTCAGATGTAATAGTAACACCAGTTAATCTCCATGCATTAGCATACGCAACGTCAGTTGCAGATACTAGATACACTTCAACTTGACCCTGTCTCAAAGCACCTATTGTAGCAGGTCTATTAACATCGGTAACCGCTTCAAAATATCTATTACCCATTGCTGTAGTATAATTGTCAGCTGCAAACAAAGCAAATACCTTGTCACCAGTCGCTGGTGTTACGCCAGTAGGCATATACATAGTATCAGTAGATGCATCAAAAACAAAAGTACTTGCAGCGGCAGAGGTTCCAGACACAACAGCAACGTTGGTCATAGTACCTTCACTTGCATCGTAAAAACTTACAGCGCTAGCACCATCTGTAGAAGTTCTTAGGAATCCCAAAGAACCATCTGTCAATGTAGCAACATTAACGCCTGAAGCGCAAGTAAAACTTCCACCGGAAATAGTTGCATAAGCAAATTCTTCCCAGTTGATAAATCTTCCATCATTTAATAACCACTTCTTCTGGTCTGTTTCTGCACCATAATTTTCAGTTGCATTTGCACCTGTGGTGTAACTAAATTCCAAGCTATTAACATAGACTTCATCCATAAAGAGAGTCTGATCTATATTATTAGCTAAGGTACCAAGGTCGCATTCATTCTGAACAGGAGCCCATAAAGTAACACCAGCTAAGTTACCGCAAGTAATACCAAAGTCTGCAAGAGATACTCCATGCAGATATGTAGTATTAGCAACTAAATTAGCGTTGTCCACTGTAGCAGTAGCATCCATTTCAGCTTTAGCAGCAGCGACCTGTGCCAAAACAGCCATGGTCTTTACATCTCCCCAGTCATTTGAATTCAATGTAACCGCAACAGCAGGTACATCGTCGACAACGTCGATAATATCTAAATGCCCAAGTTCAAATCAAATTAACTGTTACTTTCATGACCTAAATATTTATTTTAGGCGGGGGCGGTACTTCAACCTTCCCTCTCATAGTCTCCTATGAGTTCAGACTATATCTTCATCCTATTTTATAGGAGCTTCACATGTAGTCGTTGAGGAGCGAGTTTATAATGAATAGTTTTAGGTAAAATATTTGTTATAGTATTCAAAAGCTTATTTAAATGGTAGGTTCCACTCAAATATATACAATTATCATTACCAATATGAGCATGCCCATTATAAAATTTAGAAAGTGCTAATAATAGCATTTCTATTTCATCTTTATAAAAACTACAAGTCGCAATGCTTCCTTTAAGTGAGTAATCACAATCGTTTCTAAATGTAAAACTACCATCGTCGGCCAACCATATAGCTAAAGATAATTCATCTAAATCTTTAATAACATCTACATGCACACGTTTTTTTCCACCAAAATAATATTTGTTATAATACCCTGTTATATCCGGATGTGCTATGGTGTTACCTATATAATAACCATTACTATGTGCATCTTTACCACATATTACTTTCTGCCCAGATTCTTCAGCTAGTATCGGAGCACTTTTACAAAAAGGAGATAACAAAGACATTTTCCATTTTAAATAATCCAGCTGCTTTGTACAATGTCCTATTTGTAAACGCGCATTTTTAGAGGATTTTTGCTTTATAAGACCACCATCCCCAAGAATAGATCCTAAAACTACCGACCGCTGTATATCTGTTAAATTAATATATCTAAGTTCCTCATAAATAGTCATACAACTTGGAAGTAAAGGTATATTATAATTTTTATACCATGCATAAACAGTGCTATATGGTAAATTTAAGTGAGCAGATACCCTACCAACGGATTTAAACTCACCCAATAATTCCAACAACGATTGCTTATCCATCATTTTTCTATGCATTTTTGCTCTTTCCTGCTGATTGTCCCCATCTTTCATATTATCACTTTGGTATCCCACCAATAGTAATGAAAGCCTAATAGGAGTTTCCAGCATATAGTGAAGTTTTTTGCTTATTTGTCACCAAATAAGGGACACATTTGAACTATATGTCCTCTGAAGCAAATGTAGTGGTGCTTCCAAGTTGTTGAATTCTGTATAGGATTTCACCATTGCACCATACTGACTGAGAACCATAAATAATCCTATTTCTGTTAGCCATAATTTATTATTCCTCCTAATTTTAATCTTAACACAATCGAGGTTGGTTTTGGTTGTGTATTAATCCTTTCCATACTAAACTGATTACAGTACGAGGCATGTCCTGTAGTATTTAGTACCCTTGCCCTTTTCCTCGAGCTTTCGCCCTGTTTGAAAGGTAGTGAGGCTTACCACCCTTCGTTCCAATGGAACATCTCACATCTAACACGCGCTCTATATCTATTTACATCACTTAGCATCATCATTTCATTGTTTGGGATAGTTGTCAATGGAATAGAGATGGCTTTAGCAGCAACATCTTTGAACTTTAACGCACTTGAGCCACTTATAGTGGCATATTCATAATTCTGATTAAATGTTCCATTCCAATCGAGTAAGGTGCCTTTTTCAAATAATTGATTGGGGCAACTTTTTAGATACAAACCATCGTACAATGTCTCCATTATATCATCCCTTTCGGCTGTATCTGAAGCAAAAATATGAAAAGTAACTTGACGTGGAACTCTTTTACCAGCACCAAGTTGAAATCCTTCTTTTTCAAATCCTGATATGTCTATAACAACAATTGGCACTTCTGAAGTCTCTACTGTTTGCCATTCATCTACTATAGATATATAATTCCATTTATAAGTTATACTATAAGGTATCACATTAGGATTACTACACACTACCCTTCCATCTATATAATCAATTAGATAATTAGACCCACTAATCACTGCCCCAAGTTCATCGTACACAGTAACCATGGACTGCTGTTCGGTAGTATCGCCCCAAGCGTCTACATAGCACCACCCTCTACCCAAACTTGTAGGCAAAGGAACCATTGTAGAATCAGACCCAAACACATAAGAACCAGTAGAAGATTGATCCGCCAAATAAGTAAGCGTAGTAGTCTCAGTCTCTACAAAGTCTTCCAGGACTTTATTCTTTATATAATCGTGTAAGCTTATATCCTCTAGTCTAATTGGCTTCATTTTAGATAGCCCCTAATAATTTTGTAATGTATTTCGACATATCCAATTCAACTTTATCAAAAAAATCAGGTATGCCAGGAAAATTAGAAAATCGCCAAGCATTTTTGGATGGCCAATTATGCATCGCAACTCCAGTATCATATTCGGTTTTTTTCATTAGATATGCAGTCCCAGTCCTACCCAAATGACCGGTATAGTTGCTTCCAAATATAGACCTTGCTAAATCATCTGTTACTAGTACATAATTACCAGCAATACCCTGTAAAATAGTGCCTATTATTTTCATACCATCCGTAGTATTTTCATCCAGTTCCTCGGAAAATCCTAATTTTTCCTCATCACCTACGCCAAAAGAAACAGTGGAATCGCTAATTTTTATGCTTGACTCAATCGTCTCTTCTAAGAATGATTTAAATTCCTCCCTAAAATTAGAGGGTTTCATTGGGTCATCCGCATCTTCTAAAGAAATTATCTCCTCATCGAATCTTTCCATTAGTTGAGAAACAATATCATTCTTCATATCTACTATAATAAGGTTAGATAATTCATCGCTAATTGACATATTCTCCACTACCCTTCCTTGGTTTATCCATGGTTATAAAAGTGGCAATCAAAATAGATTTATCACCTACGCCTCTAATTATAGGGGGATTAGATAATTTACATTTCAGACCATCAATTATTACATATTTACACTCCTTTATAATATCCAAATAGCAAATATCTGTTTTTACTTCTATAAGTGTAGCACCTTCATATCCAGCCTCAGTAAAAGTAAGGTCATTTGTAGATGGATTCCAAATAACCATACCTTCTATACATTTCTTAATAGAGGTAGTGAGCACGCCTTTTCCAAAACAAACAGGGCACCTACCTATAGTAAAATAAGTAGAACTAGTAGGTGATACTTTACACACACCACTGCTCTTGTCGTGCACCTTATCATAGTAACAATTTGGGCATTCTGATCTCCTATCAGGCAAATATACTATTATTCGCCTTCCTAGTCCATCAACCATACGTGCCATAGCTTGCTTCCATCTTTTTTTGGCTTTTATCCCAACTTTTCTATCTCTAGACATAGCTACCTCGCAATTTTACTCATCCACACAAGTATCTGATTGCCAAGGCCAACCAGCGCTTCTTGATATAGGACTAGTATTTATTCTCTGTAAAATTTCACCACGTTGTCTTTCTGGTATCTCATCCGGTCTAACTCTAATTGTAATATTGTCCACATCTCTTGATTTTATTTCCAGATATCCATCTGATCTGGAAGATACTTGACAATTCCAACCATCACTTCTAAATAATACATCATCTATAACTCTATTCAAAATTTCATCATAAGTCCTGCCTAAAATTTCTTCGGGGACTGTCCTAAAAAGTATTTCACCAGTTGCCCTATCTGCTACCTCAGTATACTCTCTACTAATTACACATGAGTAGGTATATCCATACTTAAATTGAGCAGAGAGTTCAGGTATTATATAGTAGTAACCGCCCCATCCCCACGTAGATATTGTAGTAGTCCCCCAGCCCCAAACTGATATAGTCATTTTATGTTATCTACTCCGTTGCTTTAGACCTTTTAGAAGCCATGTTCTGCAATTGTAATATATATAGTCCATCTTTATCACGTGCATCGAATATACATAAAGGCGTAACATTATCGTCATCATATAGAATCCAATTATCTGTGGTACCTTCAGCTAATTCCAACCTATTAGTAAATAGCTTCTTCATCAATAAAACTCTACAATCTATACTGTCCGACATCAAACTGATATTATCAGTTATTTTACCATATTCTCCATTAGTCCCCTCTAAAAATCTATCTTTAGTTGATAATCTTACAGCATCGGCTAAAAAAGTATAATCTTTGGTTGGGTCATATGTATAAAAATCGAATCTATAAAAACCACTGCCTACCTCTTCCATAATATCTTCAGCGACAATATCCCCTGTGTCTACTAATCGTATCCGAATAAGTGGGTCTAATCCAGTTGATGGTCTACCCGCCGATTCAAAATATGCAACTATATAAGCCATTAAACAGTCTCCTCCAATGTTAAATCAGCGGTTCTAAACATCTCCAATGACCCATATCCTTTGCTTATATAATCATCTTCTGTAGTAACAATAAGAGTAGAAACATACCAGCCTGTAGGTAATGCATTTACCTGGCACCCCTCAGCGTTCAATTCATCCCCCATTGGGCAATTTGTGTACATATATTGCTTCTGAACATAGCACGCATAAAAAACATCTTTAGTCGCATAAGCATATGTACCGTCACCAGTTAAACCCAAAGCGGCAGCGGAAATAGACCCATAAGGATTTGGATAATAATTTCCAGATGGAACCGTTACATACATACTGCTATAAGCTCCCCACGGTGCATCAAAAAAATACATGGTACCATCTTTGATATATACTGGATCATTAAATTGCACATTCATAATTTTGGCTTTCATACCACTTGCCAATGTTGGACCATTTAATACAGTCGACGCATCATACATATCGTCGTCATTAGAAAAATCCCATCTAATGGATTTACCCTGACCTAATTTATTCGTAGTTGGATGATCTCCAGTGGTGGTGAAATAAGTCCTGTTATTTAGAGGCCTAGACTCTGGTCTAACCACCAGCCTACCATCGTCCATAGTTAGAGGCTTTACTTCTTCTATTGGATCTCCAGTATGGTTATAAACCACCCCACTAAGTGTAGTTAACTCCGCAACAGAAAGTTCAGCTTTAAACCAAATATCGCAATTAAATCCATCTCCAGCTATATCATTAACATCTATGTAATCTAATGATATAGTTATATCTGAATTTCTTATATCTAGTGTAAGTGCAGATGAATCAACTATTGAATTAATAAAATTAGAAGCATTAAAAGTATATTTCGTGCTCGCCATTTATTTATATCCTCCAAATTTCTAATCTAGCATTTTTAATTCCAGCAGTATCGCTTGGATTTGATGACCTATAATCCAAATCTATGGTATGCGTAGTGGTAGTTGCAAAAGTAGTATAATAAAATCCTCCCTTTGGCTGCGATTGTGATGTGGCAGCATCTTCAGGTTCCTGTACCATGCTCATAATAGTAGTTGTGTTATCTATCTGAACCTGCGCTTGAAAATTTCTTGTTGTATTAGTATAATACCATTCAAAATACCATCCAACTCTATAAGTGCCAGCTGCTAAGGTTCCAGTAGATAGACTTACCTTATTTTGCCATGAAGTACTTGTTGTAGTACTGGTTCCATCTGAAGAGGTTTGTTGTGTATCCCTATTAACATCTGTTATAAGCGAACCATCTCCTACAAAATAATTAGCTGTTATACCAGAAGTAGTTGTTATAGCACTGTCTTTAAAATCTGCTAAAGTGTCTGAAAAATCATATTGAGTAACCGCAGAATTATTTCTTAAATAAAAATGTCCGCCTTCGCCATAATTAAAATAAGTGTTATTATCAGAGGCACGCGCCCATAATACATCTTCTGCGCTTCCACTACTATTTCTTGCCAACCAAATAACATCATTTCCAAAAACAGGGGAAATCCAAAACTCTGGGGAAGTTGTAGTAAAAGTCCAGCCGCCAGTAATAGTTTGAGATTGATTTTTAAATGCTACATTAGATAATTCCACACCACTCACAGTTAAATATTGACCATCTCCATAATAAGTTCCAGTAACAGTAGTAAAAGTAGGATTATTTCCAGTCAAATTAGCATAACTATCGGCAGATAAATGGTAATTACCGCCGCCCAAAATTCCTGTCAAAGCATTATGCGATGTTATTATCTGACTTACTATATTACCAGAAATAGTGGCTATTTCAGATTCAGTATAGTATCTTGAATCGTGGTCACTACTTGATTTATGTGTAGTCAATTGACTAACAATGTCACCAGAAATAGTTGTAACTTCAGCCTCGGTATAATACCTTGAGTCGTGATCTGAGCTCGATTTATGTGTATCCAACTTGGTATTAATAGCACCTGAAATTGTATTTACTTCTGTTTCAGTATAATACCTCGAATCATGGTCGCCACTTGATTTATGATTAGTCAGTGCGCTTGTTAAAGTCCCACTCGTAGTATCTATGGTTGAATCTAACGAGCCACTAATAGTATCAACTTCCGATTTAGTATAATATCTACTATCTCCACGAGTATCATTATGGTATTGGGTATGGTCATCATCAGCCAAACCTCCTATAGATCCATGGTCTAAATTAGACTCCACCACATCTATATCAATAGAGTGATTGGTGGCATCATCAGTAATACTAATTTTAGTACTACCTGCATCTATAGATTTGAAAGGTAAATCTACACCACTTTTTGGAAGTACTATACCTATTCCATATAAACCGGCATTACTAGAGGTATTCGCTTCACCTCCAGTGCTCCCACCACTAGTGCCACCAGCTGAACCAGCATTTAAACCAAATTTACCCGCAGTCAAAATTTCTGCTTCGTCGGTATTAGAAATATCCGTTGCCCCTTGTTTTACTATTAACCATGCCCTAAAAGTATCATATGCAAGCCATGAATCTATCTCTATACTTAGTGTAGTTGCCGCCAATGCCTCATCTTTAGTGTCGTATACTGCTTGACCATATTGTACTTCTGTAGATTCCCACAACGGATAATAAAAGATGGTTTGAATAGTCCAACTACCAGACGCAACAGTTTCTAATCCATCACCAGAATCATAATGATTTGGATCTATACCTGAAGTAGAGGGAGGGGTATCATTTACCCATTCACCAGCCTCTCTATAGTAGTAATAAATTTCAGCGACTGGATCCTCAGCATTGGTAGTCAATATATTAGGACTCTTTTTAGAAATCTCATAATTAGCCCCCACAGAAAAAGTA
>Ga0153915_10004536_pt1 | contig 12796 bp, 9 predicted proteins | sample Opewatmetagenome_2_FD_107003 | JGI IMG/M metagenome (GOLD analysis project Ga0153915, IMG submission 107003) | Freshwater wetland microbial communities from Ohio, USA - Open water 3 Core 3 Depth 3 metaG | ecosystem: Environmental > Aquatic > Freshwater > Wetlands | place: USA: Ohio, Lake Erie... | reverse complement strand
GTTCAGGGCCTTCGTCTTCGGTCAGAAAGTTGATGTACGTGCCGCCCGTGGAGAAGACTTTCATGTCGTTCCAGGCCTCGTGTGCACATTCACTGTTCACCCTGTCTTCGCCCGCCTGCTCCCACGAGCTCGTCAGATTGAGCACGTAGCGCGCGTCGCGGTTCCCGACGGGAGAGTGCTCCTCTACGAGTCGGTTCAGAGCACCGTCGATCTGAAACAAGATCACGGCCGAGTGCGGGGATCGGATTCTTGCGGCATGCACCAGGACCTTCTCGCAGAGAGCAGGGTCGATGCGCGGGAGATACTCGCTCTTCCAATAGTAGCGCCGGCCCTTCGGCTGCGTAGCGTCGAGCAGGGACTGCATCTGCGCGTAGGGCCTGCGCACAAGGATGTCGCCGATGGGATTGCCGAACGACTTGATCGGTGCGACAGCCTTCTCGCCCTCCTCGGGTTTCCCGCTGTAACAGGCAAGCAGCGCCACGATCGGCATCCCATGCCGGTCCTTTGGAAGCCAGGGGGCAGGGGGCGCCGGACGCATAATCAGCGCGAGCGTGAGTTCAGGCGGGGCCTGCTCGGCCAGGGTACGGTACAGTTCGAGCACCTTGGGCGCCTCGCTGGCCGGCCAGGCGACGACGCCCCCAACAATCTCCGGGCCGACAGGGTAGAGTGTGTAATCGATCCCGGCTACGATGCCGAAGTTCCCGCCACCACCCCGCAGTGCCCAGAAGAGGTCCGTATTCTCGTCGTTGCTCGCCCGCACCAGTTGTCCGTCAGCTGTCACGACATCCATCCCGGCAACATTGTCCGCCGTCCACCCCCAACGCCGTGTCAGGTAGCCGAACCCACCGCCTATTGTGAGTCCCGCTATGCCCGTTTGCGACACAAAACCGAGAACGGCAGCGAGCCCATGTACCTGCGTCTCTCGATCCACATCGCCGAGCAAACAGCCGGCCTGTGCATGGGCGATCTTCCTCTGCGTGTTCACCCAGACACCGCGCATGAGCGACATATCGAGCATAAGCGCACCATCAGCCGTGGCCAGTCCTGCGATGTTGTGCCCTCCACCTTTGATGCAGAGCAGGAGGTCGTTGTCGCGCGCAAATTGCACGCAGGTGATCACATCGGCAGCGCCGAGGCAGCGGGCGACGATGGAAGGCCTTCTGTCAATCATGCCGTTCCAGACGGTACGAGACTCTTCATAGCCAGTATCACCCGGCAAGAACAACGGCCCCCGAAGACGCATCCTTAAACTATCGACTTTGTCCTGCTTCAACTCGATCTCACGACCTTCCCGTGTCTTCATTTTCATGGTGTGGGCGCCTTTCCATTGAGTCTTGATTGAGTTCAGGAACCGCTGGCTCTCTATAAGAACACCAAGTCGTCAACTTAGTTCCGGGTCGTCTTCCTAATTCCTAAGCTCATTCCTGGGTCAGATTGCCCCCATTTCCATTGGCCTTTCCTTCGACTGGGTAAATGGCAAAGCCCGGACGTGGCTGCCCGGGTTTCGACGATGATTCACCTACATGTTAGCACACCGAGAGTGGATGTTGACAGGCAGGATCAGAAAACTGTCATGACGGAGAGGATTGAGGCACACCCGCGGCTTGGGTAGCCGCGGGCCACACGACCCTGACATTGTTGCCCGGGCCGTGTTGTCTTCACCAACGGAAACCTATCTACTATTGGACATTCGTCCGGTTACTTTTTTCTCTGCTTTTGAGCTTGCAGGAGACGGTGCCTACGCATACCTGGTCGCCGGCCAGGAACAGCCACCAACTAGCCTTACGTCGACCACCAGAGAGAAGAATCTGTCAATTCGGCACTTCTCGGTTCTGTTTCATGCTACTCACGCAGACGCTACTGCTTCCGATACTCGTCTGAAAGCTGGTCTAGGAGGGTCTTCTTCTTGTTCTCAGGGATGAAGGAAGACTGGAGAGCGTTTCTGTTGCATCTCAAGAAGTGTTCTTTCGTCCACCCAAACGTCTCATGCAGTTTCTCATATTCCGCCGAAAGGGTAATATCCACCATTGTACGGGCGTCAGTGTTCACACCGATCGACAGCCCCAGTTCGTAGAGCACACGAATCGGGTGATCTTTGTACTCCCTGTAGATATCTGTCTGGACATTGCACGTCGGGCACACCTCCAAGTGAATCCCCTGCATTCGAAGGTGGCTGATTAGCTCAGGATCCTCGATGCTCCGAACACCATGCCCGATTCTTGTTGGACGCAGATGCTTGAGTGTCTCCCACACACTTTCAGGTCCGCGAGCTTCTCCCGCGTGAGCAGTGCAGGGAATGTGATGATCTGACGCGAAGCGGAATGCAGCGATGTGTTGCCCAATCGAATAGCCTGCTTCATCCGCGGCGATATCGAATCCAACCACTCGAGTTCCCCGGAAGCGCAGGACAAGTCTGGCCGTCTCCATGCTTTGTGTCTCATCGAAGTGACGCAACGTACTGAGTATCAATCTAGCCTGCACGCCGGTTTTATCGATCGACTTTGCGGTCGCGTCGTCAACAATCTCAACAACCTCTTCAGGCCGGAGGCCGCTCTCGGTATGTAACAGCGGTGCAAAGCGGATCTCTGAGTAGAGTACGTTATCATCTCGCAATTGCCCAAACAAATCCTCGGTAACGAGGCGCAACTGTCTTTCGGTCTGCATGAGCTTGAATCCTTGCGGAGCTCGCTTCAGAAAATCAGCCAGATCCGTGCACTTTGGCGGGGCGACGAACTTCTCGCGATATTCGGCAAGACTCACTTCAGGCGCCAGTCGTGAGACGACGTCAAAACTCAGCGAGCAGTCAAGATGCAGATGGAGTTCGACCTTTGGGATGCTTCTGAAGTCCATAGAATACCGTTGCGGGTTAATTCGAGGTGATGCCAGCAGTGCTCAAGAAACTGTCCGTCCAGCACTATTCCAGAGAATCAAATTCTAGTTTCTCGTGCTGTCATTTTCGACCGGTTGGTCGGAGGATGTCCTTCTTGAGCTGGACAAGCACCAAAACGACGTTCAGAAAGACTTTGAAAGTGGCGGTATATTTGCCTAGCCATCATTCAAGCGGAGGTTGTCGTCCGTCATGGGCAGCGCAGTGCCTACGCATATCACTAGTCACGTTACGTCGTATGTGTAGATCTCTTGCGTCGATGTAGTTGCACTAGTCCGACTATCGAGCTTATAACGATCACAATCAATAATAACTGGATGGTCAAATGCATGGCATCGGGAGCTAGATGATTGCCAAAGGTGGGTAGTATCTTGGTGGAGTGCGAAAAGACCCGATTATAGACCTCCTTCCAATGCTCGGATGCGCCAAAGAGATATGGGACCCACCAGGTCTGAATTTGGAGATAGAGCCAGACACCATAGTCAACGGCGCCAACCCACATCAACCAGTTCCACCGTCTCCAGTAGGCGAGAGAAAACACTAGAAACGGAAGAACGAATGCACTAACCAATCCAACGTCGCCCCATTCTATCTTGCCCGAACTGACCAACGGAACGAAGCCCGGTTGATAGTTCCAAAGGCCCAAGGGGAACCAATTGATGATCTGAAAATAGATCACCAGGAGGAACTGCGCCACCAAGGAAATACGTAAATATCTCATACGTTTCATCCCACAAATATCTGCTCCTGGTCAGTGGCTCGCGAACGCTACCTGACCATCAGATCGCTTCGTTGACACAACTTGCGTAACAACGTAACATTGCGTTATTATTCCCCGTGGAAATAGTGGTCTCCCATGAAAGATTGATGGTGCGCAAGTCAGGCTCCTCTGAAGACATCGCTGCCTAGGCCCTTGCGCTCTGCGGCTGTCGTCATCTGAGCAGAATAAGCTTCTTGGTCTCCACAAAGCTCCCTGCCTGCAGCCGATAGAAGTACACACCACTCGTGAGATTCGAACCGTCGAACTGCACAGTATACGTCCCCGGTTCCTTAACCTGATTCACCAACGTCGCCACTTCACTCCCCAAGACGTCATACACCTTGACAATTGTCAATAGTCGATTGACAATTGTGAATTGGATCTTTGTTGCAGGGTTGAACGGGTTGGGGAAGTTTTGGCCGAGAGAATACAATTGAGGATAGGCCTCGCCGCCCCGAACTCCTGACGAAACGTGGTTTCTTTCAAATACTCTGTACCCCCAGGCTGACAACACTGTTGTGAAATTCGTGTCCAAAGAGAAGGTGGAATCCGTGAAGATATCCCGATAACTGCCGGCATATCCGTTCATCGTCAAGGTAGTTGTGGCCTGAGTCGATGATAGATTGAAGACCCCGAATATGCCATCTTCCCCCTTTGCCCGGACAAAAGCAAACGTAGCTTGATCGGTTGTCGTCGGAATTCGGATTAGTGGACTCCCGCTCGTGCCGTTCCATAAGGCACCATTGGTTCTTTTCAAATGAAGCAGAGCGCGGAAAAGCTCGGCCCGCGGATTTGCCGTCCACACGATTTGATCCTTGTCAAAGAAATTCAACCTGTGGTCAAGCCCGGCTTCCTGTCCACCATAAATCAACGGCACACTCCGGAAGACATGAGTGAGCGCGATGAACGCTTCAGCAGCCGGTCCAAACAACTCTTGATCAGTGCCAAACCACGAATTCTCATCGTGGTTTGAGGTGAAATACATCCTGTAATTGCTCCCCGGATACTGTGCTTCTTCCGCCTGGACAAATGCGGCAAAACCATTGGCGTCAGTCTGACCCTTGGACAATGTCACCAGAATGCCGCTTCCAAATCCATAATAACTCCACCCATACGTCATCGCAAAACCGGAAGTATAGTACTTCACCCCTTGATCTTCAGCGAGGAGAAAGATGTCGGGTTTTACCTGTTTCAAGGCGGTTGCAGCCGTTATCCAAAAGTCCGTGGGCACCATGCTTGCCGCATCACATCGAAATCCATCAACGTGAGCATTGAGCACCCAATATTTCATCGCAGCGATCATCGAATCCCGCATCGTGGAGTTGCCATAATCCAGCTGGATGACGTCCGACCAATTTGTTCCTGGGGGTGAGATGAAGTTGCCCTGGCCATCTTTGACATAGAACTCGGGATGAGTCTCCGTCCATACGTTGTCCCATGAAGTATGGTTTGCTACCCAATCCATTAGGACGAACATTCCTCTGTTGTGAATCGAATCTACCAGTGCCTTGAAATCCTGTAGTGTGCCGAACTCCGGATTCACTCCATAGTAATCTCTGACCGAGTAGTAACTCCCCAAACTTCCCAACCGATTCTTGATGCCAATGGGATGAATGGGCATGAACCAGAGGATGCTGACGCCAAGACTATCGAGTCGGCCGAGGTGACTACGGAACGCATTGAATGTCCCTTCCTGTGTGTATTGACGGACATTCACTTCATAAACACTCGCATTGTACGTCCATGTCGTGTGGTCCTGTGAAAGCCCAGCACACGGCACCATGACTGCCGATGCGAAAACGATCGTTGAGAATATACGTGTTTGCATTGTTCAACCACACCCGACACAATATAGATTCATCACCCTACACATCATCACGACCGAAAACTTGTTTGTTGCCGAGGAGTTTCCTTCAGGACTTTTCTTCTTTGCTCCCGATCAATCTCCGGGTTTCCGATCTCACTTGGCTCTCGCTGTAAGAAGAACTGCGTCCACTTCAAGACAATGACAGTCGCCAGCACGGCTTTGGCTGTGTGGCACTCAATGTTTGGGTAACCCGCCGTCCGCCTGAGGCGGATGGAGCGACCACATTACATTTAGCCAAGGCTTGCTCCACAATCGCTCATCCAGCGTGCGAGCCTGCCTGCCGGCAGGCAGGCGATGGTTTGCCGATTGTTATGCGTAGGCAAAGTTCAATATCAATCGCGTTTTGCGGCACACGAGTCTGCGGTCAGCTGCTAGTTGCATCGAGCTCAGCAATCCTAGATGGCCATAATGCCCTGATGAAGAACCAAAAGATTATCGGAAATTCCCCAAAATCAAGAACCATCGCGATCTGGCCAAAGAGATGTCCGTACTGTGGCAGAATTAGAGAGGTGAAGGAACTGGCCAGTAAGGCGGTGCCTGCAACGAACAAAAGTACACCCAGGAGGCGGGGAATGAAACCCGAACGAATCACGAGAACCCCGTAAGGAAACAGCCAAAGTCCCCAAAATATTTGTGTAATCTCAGTTCCCTGTTCATGCAAACGGAGGAACAGCAATGCCAGAGCATCTAGCTGACTCTTTGAGAATACTGACAGGAACTCGCCACCGTTGACCAGGATCAGGGCGGCGATTTCGTTCAGCACGTTGATAAACATAATCGGAACAGAGACCAGAGCACCCAAGATCACGACTAGCTTCGCATGCTGCTCGTTTACCGGCTTGAATAGGCGATAAAGAGCTAGAACGAGAAAAATAGCAATGCCTTGGTGGAACAATTCGCTGCCGATGCCGATGCGAAAAAGCCACTCGGAAGCCCGAATGTGGTCGGCTGTCGCACTTGCATCTCCGGGCACGATTAGCGTGCTTGGGACATACAACAGGCCAATGGGGGCGCTGATTATCATCAGTAGATAAAGCACTGCCGCAGTTCTCAAGGTCTTGAGTTGCGACTGGTTGGTAGGGCTGATTGTCATGCCCTTTCCTCTTCCTATATGGTTTCCGGACAAGCGCGGTCTCTGGATCACCCTTATCGGCAGACACCAGGGAATTTTCTGCAGACGAAGAGGGTTTTACTCCTCCGCTGAGAGTGTCAGCTATTCACTGAATCAGTGCCGGGCCAGCGAAGTCCGGGCTCAACTACTTTGCATCATAGTTACTTTTCTTTGGCGGATTCTCCGTTCCTTGTACGCAACTGATTCCACAGCAATGAGAGGGACAGTGAACCCATTTGGCAATGACGAGAGCGAGTTCAACTCTTAATCATTGGATTGGAGGTTCAAGTCCTCCTGGGTGCACTCAACGATTGTGGATGGTGAATCCATCTCTTCAATTTTCAAATCATTCTCCCATTCACCTCCTCGCCCCTCTTATCGGTTTCTCCCTACTCCATACTCCTTACTCTTCCCCGCACTTCTCTCCCTACTTCTTCTTAGGCTGCGGCCCGGAGCTGACATGCGGCGCAAGCTTGTCCCACTCTCTCGATGCCACGCAGTACAAGCAAAAATCGCCGTGGTCGTAGATCGAACAGTTCATCGGGCCGCGCATGTCCTTATGCACGTAGGCTCCTACAAAGGGCGTCTTGGTCGGCCTCACAGGCCTGGTGAGCACCCACGTGATGCCATCCGCGCTGTTCTCGCCCTTGAGCAGACTGTCGCGCTCCCATTCGTTCTGTTCCAGCATCTCAACGCCAAAGAGCTTCAACACGCTCAGCAATGCGTGCACAGCGCGCTGGAACCCCCCGGGCTTCTCGCCCGGCATCATCATCGGTCCGGAGCCCATGCCGACGTACTTTGTCACGCCGGCAGCCTTCATGGCGTTCCAGACGTGTGGGAGATTGTGCGTCTTGGGACGCTTCTTCCCGTCGTCGCCGAGCGCGGAGATGACGCCATCGCAACCTGCAAACGCCCCCTTCAACTTCTCCTCTTCATCCAGCTGCGCCTCGACCACCGTAGTTGTCGACTTGACGACTTTGAACTTGTGCGGCGACCGCGTGATCACCACCGCCTCGACGCCGATCTCCTCGGCCCGGGCGAGGATCCCCCTGCCGTAGGTTCCACTGGCGCCGATGATCGCCACCCTGGCGGGCTTCGCAATATTTGTGCTCATGACGTTTGTGTTCTGCTGCCTGTTGATCACTCTCCAATTCTCAATTTCTCCCGGTCACGCACTCTCCCTCTCACCCAGTCTCTCAGTGACGAAACATCTCTTCACTATCCGCCCGCTATTTCCCTCCCACAAGATCCAGCATGAACGCATACTTCATCGCCGTGAGCTTCTGCCGCTCGAAACGGCCCGACTCGCCTGAGTGACCGGCTCCCATGTTCACTTTGAATAGAACCGGATTCTTCCCCCTGTTGTGCTCCCGCACCTTCGCGACCCACTTGGCGGGCGAGAAGTACGGCACCTGCGTGTCGTTCAACCCGCCGGTGGCAAATATCGCAGGGTACGCTTCGTCTTTGACGTTGTCGTATGGTGACCAGGTCAAAAGATAGTCGTACTGCTCCTTGATGGCCGGGTTCCCCCACTCATCGTACTCGAGCGTCGTAAGCGGAAGATCGGGGTTTTCCATATCCGTGATGACATCCATCCACGGCACCTCGGCGAGGATGCCGCGGAACAGATCTGGACGCATATTCGTGATGGCCCCCATCAACATCCCGCCTGCACTGCCGCCATTCGCGAAGAGCCGAACCTTCGAAGTGAACTTCTGGTCCACCAGATACTCTGCACAGGCAATGAAATCGGCAAATGTGTTCTTCTTCTTGAGGAGCTTCCCGTCCTCATACCATTGCCGCCCCATCTCCTGTCCACCCCTGATGTGTGCGATGCCGTACGCAAAGCCGCGGTCGAGCAAACTGATTACCGAAGAATTGAAATATGGCTCCATCGTCGAGCCGTAGGAGCCGTACGCGTACAGCAACATCGGGTTGGATCCGTCTTTCTTGAAGAGGGACTTTCGGTACACGTAGCTGATTGGCACCTTCACTCCGTCGCCGGCTGTGGCTGTGATGCGTCCGGTTTCATACAGAGACCCGTCAAATCCACCCTCTACTTTGTCCCGCTTGAGCAAGGCCCTCTCCCCGGTTGCGAGATTGTACATGTACTCCGATCGCGGCGTGGTCAGCGAGCTGTACGAAAAGCGTATGCTGTCAAGGTCGTACGCGTCTGTTGCAGCGGACATATTTGCCACGTATGCCTGTTCCTTGAACTCCACATAATGGGACTGCCGCTTCTTCCGGTCAATGACGAGAATCTGTGTCAGGCCGCCGAGCCTCTGCTGTCCAACAATATAGTCTGTGAAGACGACCGCACGTTGCAGCAACGCATCGGCCCGGTGGGGGATCACATCCTGCCAATTCTTCATCGTCGGGTTGCGGATCGGTGCGCGAACGAGCTTGAAATTCTTGGCATCCTTGTTTGTGTAGATGTAGAACTGATCGCCTTCGTGGTCATCGAGACCGTACAGCACGTCGTGCTGGCGCGGCTGGACCGTCACCGGCGCCTCGTCAGGTCTGTCAGCCGGGAAGTACCGCCACTCACTCGTTAGCGTGCTGCCGGAGGCGATGAAAATATACTTGTGGTCCCGGGTCGAAGAAAGACCGACGCCGAATGTGCTGTCCGCTTCCCGGTACACTTCGCGGTCTGTGGCGGGATCTGTGCCAAGGGTGTGCCGCATGACCCTGTAGGCCCTCACCGTGTGGTCGTTTTCCACGTAGAAGAGGGTCTTGTTGTCATTCCCCCACTCATAGTTGCCGCTGGTGTTGGGAATCACTTCTGGCGACATAACAGACGTCGCAAGATTCTTGAGATAAAGCGACGACCGCCGATTGCCGGATGTATCGATGCCGTACGCGAGCCAGGAGTTTCCCGGGCTCACCGTGTATCCGCGCACGATGTAGATCTGATGTCCGGCCGCCATGCTGGGGACATCCAGGAAGATTTCTTCGGTAGCGGTACGCTCGCCTTTCCTGCGGCAATAGAGCGGATATTGCTTTCCTTCTTCGTATCGGATATTGTACCAGTATCCGTTCTCTCTGGACGGCAGCGATTCGTATTTCTGCTCGATGCGGGCGACGAGTTCATCATAGATAGTCTTCTGAAGGCCTTCCGTATGCTTCAGCATGGCCTCCGTGTACGCATTTTCTGCGCGGAGATGTTGAATCACCGAGCTATCCGAGCGATTGCTCAGCCAGAAATAGTCGTCGATCCGCTTATTCCCAAATTCAACGAATTCCTTCGGGGCCTTTTTGGCTCGTGGAGGCTCTGGTTGCGCGCACCCGGTGATGAGTACCGCAAGAGAAGTCGCGATAAGAAGGAGGGAGCGTTTCATGTGCAAACCTTTTGGATAGTGAGAGTGCAACATACGGACACCACGCGGGAAATACAACAGGAGCCGTTGGCCGGGAGAGGTTGGAGATTATAGACACCACGCACGAATTCATGCATGATAATTGAAGATTGTGGGGGAACCGAGCGCGTAGCCCCGGGCCTTTTTTTGGGAAAACCAAAAGACCGCGCACCTTTCCATGCCGGTGCGTCCCATGATCCTGCCGAATAGGAACGAGATGACAGGATAATTGGTTGTAGCTCGCAGGGGACGGCCTCAATTATTAAACAATGTGAAGGAGGGACGCCATGCCGGACATTCTCCACAGAGTGGGAATCAATACCACGCCTGATAAAGTCTATCGGGCTCTTTCAACGATCGATGGGCTTTCGCACTGGTGGGTCACGACGGCAAAAGGCAAGTCCAAACCGGGCGGGATCGTGGACTTCGGGTTCTGCAAGATGAAGGTGATCGAGTCAAAGCCCCGTAAAGTCGTGAAATGGAAATGTGTGAAAGGGCCCGAAGATTGGCTTGGCACCGATGTGAGCTTTCAGCTGAAGCGCAAGGAGGGACAGACGTTTCTCCTCTTCAAGCACGCCAACTGGAAGGAGCCTATTGAGTTCATGCACCACTGCAGCACCAAGTGGGCGGTTTTTCTCCTGAGTCTGAGAGACTGGCTGGAAAGAGGAGAAGGGCGACCGTCACCCTATGATGTAAAGATTCATGTGGGGGACTGACAATCTGGAATTGGCAATTGCAGAGACTCCTTCCGGGGATTAACTACACTTTCATCCTTTCAGCCGATTCCCACTGCAGTTTTTCCTGGTATATTTCGTCATGTCAAATACGAACGCCTCTCCCACGCTAGGCGATCGCGAAGCTATGAAGAGCCGTCTTTCCGAGCTGCCGACTGTATTCACATGCTGAAACATCACACCTGTGAAGTTGTGTGATGATGACCGGTGCTACTCCGACTTTTCTATCTGGATGTGTTGATTTTCGTTGTCTGATTTCCTGCGGTAAAGGGGACCCTACCCCCCGCCCGCTTTGCGGAATGATAGAATTTCAGGAAAACGATACGACCGTTCCGGACACTCGAGCCAATGGGCGGGACCCCTCATTTCTCCAAACATTTAATACCAGGAGGGTTTTACAAATGAGAATACTTCAACTAATTATTGCTGTCCTCTTCCTCGCCTTGATGGTTGCCGGACAGGCACACGCCCAGGTCGAACTGAAGCCGGGTATCGGCATCACCTACAGCGATGTGTCCAAGAATCCTGCCAACGGCGAGGTCACAGGCCAGCTCGGCTGGCAACTGGGAGGATCCCTCCTGATCGGGGATAAATTCTACTTTGAAGGCGGGATCTTCTACGCCACGAAGAGCACGTCGTTCACGGAGAGCAGGACACACCTAGAGTTCACGAACGATATCAACGGGGTACGGATTCCTGTGGTTCTTGGCTACCATCTGATCGGCGACGAGAAGGGGGTGTTTGGGCTCCGCGTCTTCGGAGGAGGTTCAGCCTTTATCATCACCAGCGTCAACGCCCCGGGTGCGTCGAAGGATGACTTCACCAGCCCCACATGGGGTGTATTTGTCGGTGCAGGGTTGGACATCTTCATGGTCTTCGTGGACCTCCAGTATGAATGGTCGCTGAGCGATATGACCAAGCTGAGCACTTTTGATATCGGCAAGAGCCGCTCGTTCATTGCGAACGTAGGCGTCAGGTTCCCGTTCTGACAGCTTCAAGCGCACAGTCGATCGCATAGCCCTCAAGCCGAACTCGTCGTGCGATAGGCGACCAGGACCCCGTCACGAATAGGGATGAGTGAGGAAATCCAGCGGTGGTCCGCAGAAATGAGTTTTGTAAACGTGCGGATGCCCTCTGTCGCCGGCGAACGATCTGCGGGATCAAAAATCCGCCCGCTCCAGAGCAAGTTGTCCACGATGAGGACCCCGCCGGGACGGAGTTTGGCAGTGATGGGGCCCAAAGCCGCGGGGTAGCCCTGCTTGTCAATGTCGTTGAAGATGAGATCGAAGGTGCCAGAGGTGTTCCCGAGCGTTGCCAGGGCCTCCCCAACTGTGAAGTCGACGACATCCGCCAGGCCGAGCGTCTGGAGATACTGTTGCGCCTTTACGGAAAGCTGCGCATCCCAAACCACGTGGTGCACCTTGCCCCCGCCGTTCTCCTTGACCCCACGCGCAAACCACGCGGTGGAGTATCCGTACCCTGACCCGAGCTCGAAGACGCGACGCGCGCCGCTGAGCCGGGTGAGGAGATAGCAGAGGTGTCCCGTGGCAGCGCCGATGATGGGAAAGTTAGCCTTGACCGCCAGGGCTTCCATTTCGGCCAGGATTGGATCTCGTTTGGGGACCAGCTGGTCGAGATAGGCCGCGACCTGCGGAGCGAGGAGTTCCATAGTCATTTCAGTCGTTGGTGAACGTTGAACGGGTTAACCTGTACTACACTGGGAACATACCATCGGGCTGTCGCCGCCAGGTGTACGATCTGCCGAAAAAGCACTGAGGCCTCTCTATCCTGTCGATCGGAACGAAGAGGCCTATGAGAACGATCACGCAATCATGATGTTGTCCCATTACAAAGTACGAGCCTCCACTGCGAAAATCAAGACCGCATGTCACTGCCCAAACTGCCGTTTCCTGTCCCCAAGCACCGTAGCCCATCCGCTCTAGCAGATGGGCTGTTTGTTTCTCCCTACTGCCTACTACCTACTCCATCTACTCCATACTCTCTAATGGTGAGCGAGCCTAATTGCTACTCACTTGCGCGAGTCGAATCCTTCGACCCTACGGTGAATCCCTCGATCCCGC
>Ga0153915_10004535_pt1 | contig 12796 bp, 7 predicted proteins | sample Opewatmetagenome_2_FD_107003 | JGI IMG/M metagenome (GOLD analysis project Ga0153915, IMG submission 107003) | Freshwater wetland microbial communities from Ohio, USA - Open water 3 Core 3 Depth 3 metaG | ecosystem: Environmental > Aquatic > Freshwater > Wetlands | place: USA: Ohio, Lake Erie... | reverse complement strand
GGCGTCGTCGCGGATGTTGTCCGCGCGCCCGAGCAGCTCGAGGTCGCCGTCGAGGCCGCGCTCGGTGACCGCCTCGGTGGCGTGCTCGTCAGCGAGCCCGAGGTCGGCCTCGCCGCGATCGGCTTCCTCAAGCAGGGTGGCGGCGGACGCAGCGCATTCGTTCCGCTCGAGACCCGAAGTGCAGTGCCGCACGTCGTCGCGCATGTCGAGACGCCGGGCGCGGGCACGCGCTCGGAGGGCACTGGATTCGGCGCGACGGGTATCGATAGAGGTTGGGACGCGGGCTCGGGCTCGGGCTCGGAGTCGGCAGGCTCGGACTCGGCGGCGCCGGCACCCTACGAGGGTGAGGGCGGCTCCGGTCGGTTCGAGGGCGAGGGCGGCGCGGCATCGTGGATGTCGCCGGCGTGGAACGAGGCGCCGAAAGCGCCGACGGGCGCGATCGAGTTCGAGGATCGCAGCCAGCTCGTCTCGGCGCAGATCGCGCTGTCGAACAATGATGCGGTCGCGGCGGGCGAGGGCGTGCTCGGCCGGATGGCCGACCTCGTCCAGTTCGCGGATGGCTACGAGCAGGTCGGCAAGCGGCTGCTCGGCCGCACGGTCGTTGTCGACGAGCTCGAGCGCGCGATCAAGCTGCACGAGCAGGGCGTCAAGGACCGGCTCGTCACGCTCGACGGCGATGTCGTCGACGAGGATGGCGTCGTCGCCGGTGGTTCGCGCGATGCGCAGGGCGCCGGCGTGCTCGCGCAGAAGCGCGAGATCCGCGACCTCGAGGAGATCGTCGGCAAGCTCGAGCATGACCTGTCCGAGTCGATGGCCCGCCTGGTCACCGCGAAGACCGAGCTCAAGCAGGTCGGCAAGGCGCTCGAGGGCCTGCGCACGCAGGTCCACGAGGGCGAGATCGCGATCATGGGGCACGAGAAGGACGAGACGCGCGTGCGCTCGGAGCTCGAGCGTCATCGCGACCGCCTCGGCCAGCTCGGCAACGAGCAGCTCGAGCTCGAGCATCGCATCCGCGCGATCGATATCGACGATGCCGCCGCTCGCGAGCGGAAGCAGCAGGCGATCGACCGGATCGCCGAGCTCGAGCGAGCACAGCTCGATCTCGTGTCCGAGGTCGCGTCGCACCGCGATCAGCTCGACGGTCTCACCAGCGCATTGACCGAGGCGCGGATCCGCGCTGCCCAGCTCGGCGAGAAGCGCGCGGCGGCGGAGTCATCGGCGCTGCGTCTGCAGGCGACCGATACCGATCTGGCGGCCCGGGCCGACCGGCTCGCCCACGAGATCGAGGACTCGGTTCGTCGCACGGGCGAGCTGCGAGCGGGATGTGATGCGCTCGCGCTCGAGCTCGAGGAGACCCGCGCGAAGCGGCAGACCGAGGTCGAGGAGCTCGACCGTGGCCGGCTCGCGTACGAGCAGCGGCTGTCCGCGCTGACCGAGGTCGAGCTCGTCGCCCGCGAGCTGCGCTCGACGGCGGATCGCCTCGCATCGGAGCTCGGTCAGGCCGAGCTGCGCGCGGGTCAGATCGCGATGCACAAGGGCAACGTCATCGAGCACATCGACGAGAGGTACCAGGTCGATATCACGACGGTGCTCTACGACTTCCACCAGCGTCCCCACATCACGGAGACGGAGGAAGCGCGGCTCGCCGAGCTCAAGGATCTGATCGATCGCATGGGCTCGGATATCAACCTGACCGCGATCGAGGAGTTCTCCGAGGTCAGCACGCGGTTCGAGTTCCTGTCGGCGCAGAAGATCGATCTCGAGCGCGCCGTCGATCAGCTGCAGCGAGCGATCGACAAGATCAACAAGACGAGCCGCAAGCTGTTCAAGGACACGTTCACGGCGGTCAACAACACGTTCAAGGAAGTGTTCCCGCGCCTGTTCCGCGGTGGCCAGGCGTCGCTGTCGCTGTCGGGCGGCGAGAGCGTCGACCTCCTCGAGGCGGGCGTCGAGATCATGGCGCAACCGCCCGGCAAGAAGAACTCGACGGTCGACCAGCTGTCGGGTGGCGAGAAGGCGCTCACCGCTGTCGCACTCGTGTTCTCCATCTTCCTGATCAAGCCGTCGCCGTTCTGCATCCTCGACGAGGTCGATGCGCCGCTCGACGAGGCGAACGTCGATCGCTATAACCAGATGGTTCGCGAGATGACGGACCGCTCGCAGTTCATCGTGATCACGCACAACAAGCGCACGATGGAATCGGCGGACAACCTGTACGGCGTGACGATGCAGGAGCCGGGTGTGTCCAAGCTCGTGTCCGTGAACCTCGCGAAGCTCGGCGCCCATGCGAAGCCGGCCGCGGGTGGTCAGACGAGCACGGCATCGGCGTAGCGCCGGCGCGTGCCCCGTGCCCGCCGCGTCGCTGCCGCGGTGCACCCCGTGACCGCCGCTCTGCGAGAACGCGCTCGCCTGAATCGATCAGATCAGTGGACGAGCGGGGACGGACACGGCGTCACGTCGCCCCGCCCGTACAGCGCGATCGCGCGGACCTCGAGTGGCTGGCCCGAGGCGAACACGCCCGCGCCATCACTCGTCAAGTAACTGAGGTTGCTCGCCGCACGTGCGGTTGCCACGGCGATTCCCCAGTCCGCGCGGCATTGCACCGCGTCGCCCTGCATGGTTGTGATCGGCAGGTCGAGCCGCAGCAGCAGATCTGGGTTGATCGGATCGGTCGAGATCGTGTTGGACACCGGCGTGTTCGAAGCGATCTGCGCGGAGAGGCTGGGCCCGTAGGACGTCGTCGACTCGAAGCACAGGAACCCGGTCTTGAAGTCCTCGGCTCCCTCCGCGAACACGCCGGCTTCTCCGTCCTTGAAGTCGACCTTGCGCGCCAGCACCTGCACGCCGCTCGCCGTCTTCACTTCTTGCGAGAACACGCCGACACGGCCTGCCGACGCGGCGATCGATACGAGCCCGCTGGTCGCGCTCACCGCGGCCGCGTACTGCGCTGGCGCGACACGCCAGCGCGTCCCGAATCCCGCCGCATCGGAGAACGAATCGAACAGCAGAAGACAGTCGTCCAGGCGCCTCGGATTGGGATCGCATTCGTCGCCGACGCCGTCCTGGTCGCCCGAGTCCTCCTGCCCGGGATTCGCGACGATCGGGCAGTTGTCGCAGGCATCGCCGACCCCGTCCTGATCGACGTCGGATTGCTGTGGGTTGGTCAGATCCGGGCAGTTATCGACGAGATCAGGTTGGCCGTCGTTGTCACGATCAGGCGCATCGGGGGGCACGAAGACACCTGCGTCAACGGCGACCGTGGGGTCGAGCCCGAATACCTGGTTGCACGCCGCCACGCCGAGCAGGCTCACGCATCCGAGCCACCAGGACGAGCGCACGGGCGTAACGATATCACGCCTCAATCTTGCGAGACCCACGTGGCGATCCGGCCGTGTTTGCCTCATGTACAGGACGACCCGTTCGTGACCGCACGGGCGGTCTGGGTAACTTCGACCTCTATCTCACGACGCGGTCGTGCCAGTAGCGGAGCGCATCACGCCACAAGGCGGCAGATCCGTTCGAGCGCGGTGAGCGATGGCAGGAAGAAGTAACCGCCGCCCATCACGGTCACGAGGATCGGCACGTTCTGCAGCCGCAGGCGCACGGGTGACGCGGGGATCGTGACATCGGAGTCGCCGTCGCCATTGCCCATGATCGCGTCGGGCTCGCAGAACAGGCCGTTGAAGCCAGGGTTCGAGAGCCACGTCTGCTGGATGAACTCGAACCCGCGCGCGATGCTCGCCTGCAGCGAGATGAAGTAGAGCCCGCGCGGCTGGCCATCGTCGCGTCCCGCGAGCGCGTCGGCCTCGGGAAGAGGGCGGCCATAGGAGCGTCCGCGGCGCAGGATGCGATGCCGGTTGACGACCTCGACCGACGCGTCCGGATCGTTGCCGCGCGCATCGCGAGGGTTCGCGCGGCGGATGTGCGACGAGATCGGGCAGCGCTCGCCATGGGGATCGACGTCGTGATAGGCGAACGCGTTGATCCGCTCCGGCGTTGCGAATGCCGGGTCGTCGCGATCGGGCGAGAGCACGAGCGGCGCACCGCTCTTCCAGCGACCGACGAGCTTCGCGCCGAGGACGTCGGTGAGCGCGGCCGCGGCAGCAGGGTCGCTCTCGAGCTCGCGCGCACGATCGGCGACGTAGCCCCAGAACCGGTCGACGTGCTGGTGCAGCTTGCGGAACACGAGGTACGTGCCGTTGTTGCCGAGGTCGAAGTCGCCGAGCCGCGGACTCGACGGCAGCTTGCCGTACGCGTTGCGATACCCGAGCAGGATCTCTCCGGCGTCGATCGCGGCGTCGTGGGTTGCACCGGGAAGGTCCTTGCCCGCGAGAAATGGCTGCGACACGCCGTCGGCAAAGCCGAAGTGCTCCTTGCCGGCGAGCGGCCAGCTGAGCTCCTCGCGGCGGACGGTGGCGCCGATCGCATCGAGGGCAGCACGGTGCTCGGCGACGAGCTGGCCGCGGCGATCCGGGTCGCGCGCGAACAGCATGACGAGCACGTCGAGCTCGTTGTCGCGGCCGAGCTCCCAGCCATCCGGCGGATCGTCGCCGAGGATGCGTGCGCGCGATGCCATGCCTCGCTTGGCCTCCTGCGGCAACGCAGCGATCGTCTCGGCGGGGATGCCGAGCTTCGCGAGTCCGGCCGGCGACAGCGCGACGTTCACGCGATCGCCGGCGGCCTTGCTGTTCGTGGCCGCGGAGCTGACGAGCGTGCGGAGCTGTGCGAGCCACGAGCGAGAGGCGGCGGCGCGCGCCGGATCGAGTGTCGCGAACAGGTACGCGGCGTAGGGGTGCTCGCCCCAGCCGGAGTAGACGAGTCCCTGGATGTCCGCGAGGTCTGCGCGATCGGGTCTGGTCTTCATCGCGCGCTGCGGGTGGACGTCCTCGCGATCCGGGTGCTCGCGCGTCGGGGGTGTCGAGAGGAATCCCTGGAGCTCGTCGAGATCAGGCGATGTCTTCATAGCTTTCTCACCCACGTACTCACCTCGTCGTCGGCGAGCCCGCCGTCGAGGTAGCGGCGGATCCACAGATCATCGAGGACGTTCTGGACCGTCGAGTCCGGGACGCCGCTCCACCACACCTGGGTCGGGATCTGGTGGTTGCGCGTCCACTGCTTGAACGCCTCTTCGTCGCGCGCCCCGGCGCCGAGCAGGCCTTGCGTGCGCGGAAAGCCGACCGTGTTCGACCACACGCCGGTGAGGCCGTACGATGCCCGGTCGATGAACTCGCCTAGGTAGCTCTCCCAGCTGCCGTCGTAGTTCGAGAAGAACAGCAGGCGGTGACGCTTCGCGCCGCGCTTCGTCCAGCGGTCGCGGAGGATGACCCAGCGCGCGAAGTGAATGCTCGTGATGCCGCCGAGGTCGCCGCGCACGGAGTACACGCGCGCGATCAGGTCGATGGCGGTGAGCACGAACAGCAGCGTGGCGTGGCGGAACCAGCCTGGCTTGATGTCGACGATGTGGGTCAGCTGGTTCTGGGTCACGCGGTCCTCGAGCTCGGCGAGGTGCTTGTCGTCGTGGACGGGCCGATTCGTCGGCTCGGGAATGTCGGTCTTCTCCTTGCCCCGCAGCACGGCGTACCAGAACGGCGCGACGACGAGCAGGAAGGGCAGGAGGACGAGCGCCGCGCCGACGGCGAGCAGCTTGCCGACGAGCCAGCGCAGCTCCTGATCATCGCTCTGCGTGATATCGAGCGCGGGCTTGTTGACGCGCACGTGCTCGCACAGCTGGCGCTGGATCTCGCGCGGCGGAAGGCCTGCGAACGCCCCGCGGCCATCGTGCGTGTCGAGGGCCTCGCGGATCGCGTCATGGACGGTGCGGTCGTTGTGCACCTGCTCGCGCGGCACGCCGCGATACGCGGTGTAGAACGCGGCTGCGCGGTGGGAGTGCTCGACCAGCCAGCGGACCTGGTCATCGAGCTGGCGCGGAAACCCCGTGCAGCACTCGAAGATGCGCTCGATCGCCGACCCGTGGACGACGAGCGCGAGGTACTCGTCGCGGCGCTTGTCATGGTTCGACTCCCATGCGAGCAGTGCTGGGATCTCGCCGGCGCCCTCGATCACGACGAACCGCATGAAGTGCGTGTGCGGAAGATCCTTGGGCCGGAACAGCGCGTTGCCGTCGATGTCGTCGGAGATCTGGTTCAGGCGTTCATCGAGGAGCGCGCGCTTCGCCGGATCGATCGGCGCGATGACGGTCAGCGCTTGGGTGGCATCGCGCATCGTCAGTGAGGAGCGAGGAGGAAGATCGCGACCATCATCGCGGTGGACCGGGGAGCATCATCGCGAGCATGCGCTCCGGGTTTCGTGCGCCCTCGCGCTGCAGCCATGCCGTGACCTCGCTGGACATCGCGGCACCCTCGTCGCCGCCGACGAGGCGCCCGATGCGATAGCGCGCGGCGTGGACGAACAGGTGCGCATCCGCCTGCTCGAGACCGACGATCGCCTCACGATACGCGGTGACCGCCGCGTCCGGGTTGCCGGTCGCCTCGGCGATCAGGCCGTCGCAGATCCGGGCACAGTGGCGCACGAGCGGGACGTTGCCGCGCAGGCCGCGCAGGTGCTTGCGCGCGGTCGCGATCGCCGCTTGATGCGCCGCCGAGCCGCGTGGCGCCGCGTTGGCGCAGGCGACGGCCTGACGGATGATCGCGAATCGCAGCAGCATGCCTTGCAGGGGCGGCCGATCGACGAACGAGCGCCGGATCGGATTCCAGTCGCGCTCGATCCGATCGGTGACGCGCTCCGGGTCTCCGCGGTACAGCGCTAGATCGATGCGCGACGCGAGCGCGAACAGATGTTGCAGCTGGTATCCGCCATCGACGCTGCTCCACGATCCGAGCGCCTCGTCCAGCTGAGCCTCGATCGCGTCGGGTTCGGCGTGCGCGAGCCACGCCGTCGGGAACGCGCAGCGCAGCGTCACGGCCGTGTAGCGATTACCGCTGCGGAGCGCTTGCTCGGCCATCGCCGGGACGACACGCGAGAGCTCGCCGAGCTCGCCGAGGTAGAACAGCGCGAAGCAGCGGAAGATGTTGACCGTGTCGAGCTCGAATCCAGCGCGTCCGACGACCGAGCGGAAGTGGGTGATCGCGTCGGTGAAGTGCGCGACCGCGGACCGCAGGCGGTTGTGGAGGAAGAAGTCGACGAAGCCTCGCGTCGTCATCAGCTGCGACGGCGCGGAGGGCTGGTCGAGCTCCGCGGTCATCTCGGCGAGCCGATCGAGCAGCTTGACCGCACGCGTGCGCTTGGCGGTCGCCGCGAGAAAATCGGTCTCCAGTGCGATCGCACGCGATACGCGCCACGTCTCGCCGAGTCGCAGCGCCGACATCAGGAACCGGGTCCCGAAGTCCATGCCGCGGAACGAGTCGACCATCGACAGGCCAAATGACACGCCCTCGCACACGTCGACGCGGGTCAGCTCGGCCTGGCTGATCTCCGTCAGGGAGCGCGGCGTGAAGCCGAGGCCCCGGATCCGCAGCCATGCGCGCCGCAACAGCATCGACAGCAGGGCCCGCAACGGCGTCCTGGACATCGCCAGACCGACGCCGGCCAGCACGGTGCGGGTCAGCTCGAGTCCCTCGTTGATGTAGCCCGACTGCAGCAGCGAGCCGGAGGCGCGCCGGCGCAGCTCGAGGGCGGTCGAAGCGTCCGCGCCCTCGGCGGCGGCGAGGAACTGATCCGCGGCCTCGCGGGGCCGGCCTGCATCCGCGAGCGCATCGGCGAGCTGCGTGCGCAATGCGCGGCGATCGGACTCCGTCCATTGCGCGCCCTCGAGAGCGATCGCGTACCAGCGCGCGCTGCGGTCGAAGTCGAGACGGGCACGCGCCTCGTCGCCGGCGCGCCGCGCGTGACCCGCCGCATGTTCGAGATCGCCTGCGCCGTACCAGTGGCGCGCCAGCTGCTCGGCGGTCCCGCTGCCCGAGAAGTTCGTCGCGAGCGCGCGGTGATGCTTGCTGCGCCGTTCCGGCGCGATGCGATCGAACACCGCACGTCGGATTCGCTCGTGGTGCGGTTCGATCGTGTCGTCGGCGCGCGAGCCCGACACGCGGACGAACCGCTGGGCGCGGAGCTGCGAGAGCACACGCGTCAGCTCCGCGCTCGGCACCTCCGTCACCGCCGCGAGCAGCTTGCGCGTGATCGGTTCACCGGCAACCGCGATGATCTCGGCGATCAATCGGCCTGATTCGCCGAGGTTGGCGATCCGCTCGGCCAGCATCGCGTCGAGACCCTTGCCCGCGATGTCGTCGAGGTTGCGGCCCTGCACGTACCGCGTGAGCTCGACGAGGAACAGCGGGTTGCCATCCGCCTCGCGTACGAGCTTCTGCGCGAGCTCCTCGTGGCCTTCACCGAGGTGCGATCTCGCGATCGCGAGGGCAGCGTCGGCGGGCAGGGCTTCGACGTCGACGATGGTCCGCTCGGCTGCCATGCGTTGAACGAGGTCGAGGACGGCCTCGCTCCCTTCGCTGCGCGACGCGAGCACGAGCATCACCGGTGGTGGATCGGGCGCGCGCATGATGTCGGCGAGGAGCGTGGTGGTATCGCGGTCGACCCACTGCATGTCGTCGAGGACGAGCACGACCGTGTAGCGGCCGCCGAGCCGCTGGAACGTCTCGCGCAGCGCATCGAACGCGAGCGTTCGGCGTGCCTGTGGATCCGCGATCGTCCGCACGCGCGGTGCATCGGCGATGGCAGGAACGCGATCGAGCACGGGGAACAGCATCGGCAACATGCGCGCGTCGCGCGGCAGCATCGACTGCGCTTGCTCGCGGTCGCAGCTGCGCCACCAGTCGCTGAGGTCGTCGACGACGTGGTCGAAGGCCTTGTAAGGGACGTCCTCGCGCTCGAGGCAACGGCCGCGCAGGATCAATGCGCTCTGCCTCGTCGCGCGTACGCGCTCGAGGAAACGCTGGATGAGCGCAGTCTTGCCGAAGCCCGATGGCGATCGCAGCACCGCGACGGACGCAGCGCCGCGCTCGAGAGGCTCGAGTGCGCGCTCCAGGGTGGCGAGCTCGGTATCGCGCCCGACAAAGCCGCTGTCCCGCGACGCGGTGAGCCGCGGCATGCTGATCCGGTCGGCATCGGTGACGCCGAGGCGCTGCAGCAAGGTGCTCCCGCTCGGCCGGTCCGCAGGGTCGCGCGCGAGCAGCTGTGCGCACAGCTCGTCGAGATCGGGCGGGATCTCGGAGACGACCTCCGACGGCCGCGGCGCAGCCTCGGTCTGCTTCTCGAGCAGGACGTGCACCGGTGAGCCGTCGAACGGCAGCCTGCCGGTGAGCGCCTCGAACAGGACGACGCCGACCGCGTACCAGTCGGCCGCCGGCGTCAGCGTGACGTCGCCGGCGCACTGCTCGGGCGCCATGTACGCGACCGTGCCGACGATCTCTTCGGCCGCGTGCCTGCGATCGAGCTCCGACACGAGACCGAAGTCGAGCAGAACGACGCGCCCGCCGCTCGTCACCTGGATGTTCGATGGCTTGACGTCGCGATGGATCTTGCCAGCCGCGTGGAGCGCGTGCAGGCCCATGCCGAGCTGCGGCAACGCGGCCCGCAGCCGCAGCATGTTGCACGGCGTCGGAAACAGAGGCGCACTGGCGCGCGCCTTCAGGGTGGCCGGAGGCAGCGGGTCAGCGGCGTTGATGATCCGCGGGATGGGCGTGTGCGCCGTCGACGCCATGGCGAGCGCCTCGTTCCGCCGGCGACCGCACAGGTAGGTGAGCAGATCGACGCCGTCGAGCAGCTCCATCGTGAAGAAGCACGAGTGCTCGCCGACGACCAGGTCGTAGAGCGCGACGAGGTTCGGATGCGAGAGGTCGGCCAGCGCCCGGAACTCGCGCTTGAGCCGATAGACCTTCTCGACGTCGGGGTTCGCGATCGTCTTGAGCGCGACCTTCTGGCTGCGATCGGGATCTTCGACCTCGTAGACGACGCCCATGCCGCCGGCACCGATCCGCCGCACCACCTGGTAGCGGTCAAACGAGCCCACGAGCTCCGTCATTACCCGCGGCGATCGTACACGAATCACCCTCCGCGCAAGCTGCGCGCGAGCTGACTTAACGGGTACACGGTCGCGCGGATCCCGTTGCGGAATCCGAGCGGCCGGAGCGCGCGGCCCTGGCGGAACATCGACGTGTGGAGTGAGCGCGCGTCGGTCGGGAGTCGCTCCACCAGGCGCAGCTCGGCGATCTCCGTCGCGTGGTCGTCGCGATGCACGCTCAGCGTCATGCGCGCGCGGTCCGCGGCGATATCGGCATCGAGGCGGAGCAGGCGGGTCGGGGCTCTGTCGGCCGGGAGCTGCGACGCCGGCGTGAGCCGCAGAATGGCCGGACCGGTGCCGCGCACGTGCCACGGCGTCACCGTCGAGTAGCGATTCCCGAAGTAATCACCCACGTTCGTGTTCGCCTTGTCGCGTGCGGCCGTGGAGAACGACTCGAACGTGCCGAGCAGCAGGTCTTGATCGCCGGTGTGCGCATCGGTCGATGCCGTGCGTTGCATGCGGATGTCGAGCCCCAGCACGTCGCTGCGGGTCGACGCCTGGTCTTCGAACGCGCCGGAGAGCCGGACGAGCGCCGGGCCTGCGAGCGTCGGACCGACCACGGTGTCCTTCGCGATCAGCTCGGCGCGACAGACCACGCCCTCGGCGTGCACCGCGCGACCCCGTCGCACGAGGCTCACGAAGAACACGACGATGCCGATCGCGATTCCGATCAGCGCGCCGAGCACGAACAGCACGACCAACCCGAGAGCAGCCACGGCGTCATCGTCGTCGGCACGCGGGACGGACGCAACTTCTCCCCGTGCGCGGCGGGTGGCGGTCGTCGGTTCTCCTTGGGACGACAGGTTCGCGCGCTATAGTCGCGCGATGGCCGAACCCGCCGCGCCCGATGCCGAGTCACGCGAGCAGCTGCTCGGTGTGCTGGCCGACTTCATCGCGCACACGGGGGCAGCGCCGTTCCTCCTCCCGCCGGTCGCACCAGGGGCGAAGGCGTTCCCCGAGCCGTGGGCGCCTACGCGCGCGGGCGTCCAGCTGCTGCTGCGCCGGCTCCTGTGGCACGCCGACATGGATCGCGACGTCGAGATCGATGATCGCCGCGCCGGGGCTCCCCCGACGGAGCGCAAGCCGGCGACGCGCGTCGAGCTGATCGAGGTCCACGGATCGAAGGCGGTGTTCGCGCTCGGCTTCGTCGGCGATGACGACGTGGTCGGCACCCTCGCACACGAGGTCGGCACGATCCACGCGGCCACGCATCGCCCCGAGGATCCGGAGCCGTATCGGACGGCCGAGCCGCCGGTCGTACACGTCGATCCGGATCGCGATCCCGAGCGAGGATCGATCGCGACCGTCTATCTCGGCCTCGGCGTGCTCGCCGCGAACGCGGCCTTCCAGCAGTACAGTCGCGGCGGTCGGTTCAATGGCGGCTACGTGCCGCTCGAATATGACGTGCTGCGCGCCGGTGCCATCCCGATGTCGGCACTCGCGTACCTGCTCGCGGTCCAGGCAACCGTGCGTGATGAGAGTGCACCGCCCGACGGCCTCGAGCCTCCACAACGCGACGAGGTCGCGCAGTGGATGAAGGTGCTCGGGGAGGAGCGCGCCGCGCTGCTCGAGCGACTGGGGATCGGACCGAGCGATCATCTCGATCGAGAGGGCAAGCCACTCCAGCGTGCTGCGGTGACGGCATTCCCCGATGCATCGCTCGAGGACGAGGCGCGGCCCGCACGAAATGCATTTCGCTGGCAAACGAATCGCGGCGGCGTCGGTCTCGTCGCCGGGACCGTGCTCGGAATCGGCTTCGCGTTCGCGATGTCGCGCGGGATGATGCCGCTCACGTTCGTCGGGGGGGCGGCGACCGGTCACCTGATCGGACGGCGCGTGCGCGTACCGCGCTGTTCCGCATGCGCGAACGTCGTGCGTTCAGACGCCACGACCTGCACGCATTGCGGAGCGCGCCTGCGCGGAGACATCGCGAGCCTGTCGGAACGCCTCGAAGCCGAGGAACGCCTCGACGCAGGGGTAGGCAAAGAAGATGCACGACTCGATCAGCGTGACGGGTCGCCCGCCGAAAACACTGGTTCCAACGGTCCGTAACGCGGACGACGGCCCTGCAGATCCGGCGACCGGGGCATGGGCGCGCAGCCCCACCCCGGAAACGACCACGGCATGTAAACCGAGGAGGCGTTGCCGGCGTCCTTCAAGTCGAGATGTGAGCGGTCCGGAGTCGCCGATGAACGATGTCGGTGATGTGGGACAGCGTGTCCTCTCCGGGCACATCCACCCCGTTTCTCGTCGAGAAAATCGATCCCGCTCACGCTTTTCTCTGCGGTTTTTCGTGACTCCCATGCCGCAAGTCGCTAATTTGAAGATGGGAGTTTGTTCGTCTGCAGGAGGCGATAGACATGAGCAACCTGAATGAAATCGTGGGCCGCCATGGCCGAGACCGCTGGAAAGACGCGATCTTCATCGTCGCCGCGGTCCTCTTGACGGCGGTGTCGATTGGCTCGGTGACGTCCAAGGCCGCGGGTAAACCCCACCAATGGAACGGGAAAGTCACCGTCATCGAGAGCAATCTGGAAGTCGGACGCTGAGCTAAGCGGCTCTTCGCCGACCGTGGAGTAACTGGTCCAGGCTTGCCATCGGCGAGCCTTCGAGCACCGTGATGCCGTGCCTCACCAGGAGGCGTCGGCCCGGCTCCAGCGCAGCGCGCTGATCGCGCACGACGAGCTCGCGAACGCGCTTGCCGTGTGGGGTCGACGCTTGCGGCATGAAGCCCGCTGCCGACGGCACGAGCGCCATGACGCTGCC
>Ga0153915_10004534_pt1 | contig 12797 bp, 11 predicted proteins | sample Opewatmetagenome_2_FD_107003 | JGI IMG/M metagenome (GOLD analysis project Ga0153915, IMG submission 107003) | Freshwater wetland microbial communities from Ohio, USA - Open water 3 Core 3 Depth 3 metaG | ecosystem: Environmental > Aquatic > Freshwater > Wetlands | place: USA: Ohio, Lake Erie... | reverse complement strand
TCCCATGCTTATCTGCGCTCTCAACATAAACCTTCACAAACCCTTTTTCGGTATATTTAACAGCATTATCAATCAGGTTTGCAAATATTTGAGTAATTGTATATTCATCGCCGAAAACCGGAATATCATCATGGCCGTTTTCTATTATCAGGTCAATTCCCCTTGCTGATGCAACCGGTTTGTATTCTTTTGCAAGCGGGTATAATATTGCCGAAAAAAGTTTAAACCGGGTAAAAATCACTTCATAAGTGCCGGCCTGTATTTCCGACATATTCAAAATCAGGTCGATGGTTCTTATAATTCTTTTTCCCGCCTTCTGGATAATTTCGAAACTGCTTTTTAGTTCATCCGAAACTATATTATGCAGTTCATCGCCAACCAAATTGGAGAAGCTGAGTATCGTGTTTATAGGAGTCCTTATTTCGTGAGACATCTGCGCAAGGAACTCCGATTTAAGTTTTTCTGATTCTTCTGCCTTGGTTTTAGCAAAAATAAGCGCCTGTTCAATCTCCTTTTGTTTTGTAACGTCATCAAAAAATATTACAAAAGCGATTCCGTCATAAAGTTCAATGCATGTCATACTTACAAAAAGAGGCACGCACTCTCCATTTGCATTTAAACCGGTTACCTCCAGCCTTTCGGTTAAGAATACCCCCCGAATACCTAATGCGAACATTTCGTTAATATTCAGGCTTTCATTGGGAGCAAGGAAATCAGCGACATATCTGTTTTTTACATCGCTTAAATCTTTATAACCGAAAATAGAAAGCGCCGCGCTGTTCGCATAGTCAATCTGTTTTTTCTTCGATACGACAATCCCTATAGGAGAACCTTCAATTATTTTTCTTAATTGTTCCTCATTTTCCTTAATAGCAAGCTCATATTTTTTTCTTTCGGTAATATCGCGCAGAAAAACAGTTACGCCTGTAATCCTCTCTTCCGAAATAATAGGCGAAAAAGATATTATTACAAAAATGGGAACGCCGATATTCTCACTCGATTCTTCAACAGTTATATTCTCGCCGCTGAGCGCTCTCCTGTAATAGCCCGCCCAATGCTCTCTTTTATATTCGGGTATAAGGGACACAATATCATCGCCGATATTAATATCGCAGTTAAAGTACATCCTGTAATGTTCCCTGAATGACGAGTTCATTGATAATAATCTGAATTCAGTATCAATGGACCATATCTGATCCTTCGTATTTTCAATAAGCGCATGTATGTTAGCTTCGCTTGTTTTTACCGCTTTAATGGTTCTTTCTTTTTCCGTTATATCGGAAATTGGTATTACTGCATATGGTATATTGCTGAACTCCTGAACATCAATTCTGAATAAAAATATCCTATTCTCCCCGCCGGTATTTATTGAAGCGTTGAAATAATAATTTTTCAATTCGGCTTTTATAAAGCCTTCTGCAGTACCGAATGAATACTTATCGTTTTCAATTTCCAAAACCGAGAGAACAGGAGCTATTTCACCGCCGATTTTCAACTCTTTCAAAAGATGAAGAGCCGATTTATTGGCTTCTTCAACCAGGCCGTTATTAAGATTGACGACTATCAATCCGTCCACAAAATCATTAAGTAAGATTTTAAATTTTTCAAGCTGTGCAAGTTTTGCCTGAAGTTCGGGATGATAAGAACGCTTGGTGGAATTTTCACCAAGCCCTATTATTTTACTTCTTAAGTTTTCCCATTCTTCCTGATTATGACGCTTCTTCATATATTACTTTTATATCTCTAATACACGGTTTTCTTGGATTTGTAACTACACAAGGATCTTTTATAGCATTCTGTGCAAGTCGCGGGATATCCGCTTTTTTCAATCCGATTCCGGAAAGGTTTTTATTAATGCCGACCTTTTTATTAAACTCTTTTATATGCTCTAAAAGACGCGCTTTTGCTGTTTTATAATCTCCCTTGTTCAGCGGCAGATTTAAACATCCTGCAATCTTGTTAAATCGTTCAGGAGCTAAATTATTTCTATATTCAACTACAAACGGAAGAAGCAAAGCGTTGCATTTATTCTGCCGGTAAAATTCCGCCCCTTCCATACATTCATAATCCCGCGGATTCGGTGACACATTTGAATATACTTCATACAATATTCCCGCCTCTTTGATTAATTCTATTACCTTTCCTGCCCAGCCTGCTTTTATAACCCCTTCATCCGTAACCATAAGTATTTTTACAATCCCGAAGTTCCGCGCATAACGGCTCACAAGGTTAATAGCGTCAATTCTGAAAACAAATTCAGGCGCGACAAATTTCCGCAATTCTTTCATTTTGCCTTTCAATCAATTTCGTTTCATATTATCGTATTTATTATCCATATTTTAAACGATAATAAGAGTATTTTAGCTTATATAATAATGTTATTCTTGCTAATAAATGCAGGCAGGCAAGGATAGAAGATCGTTTCAATATCAATTTATTGTAAGTTTATCTGATTTTTTTTAACTTCATATTGTTCAATTATGAGTATAATTAAGCATAAAAACAGGCAATATTTTAAAGGCTATTAGTTTTTTGTTATATAAAACTGAAGGTGTTATATGGATGAAAAAGAAATAACATGCTGTCCGGAATTTAACCCGGCGCCATGGGATGGCAAATTACTGGAATGGGAAAATAAGAAATTTGTAAAAAGCAGGGTATTCACACTTTTCTATATGCCTATAACTTTCGGTTCGGCAATGAGAAAATTAGATAATAAAATACGCGGGGCAGGCGCCTCGGTTACCGGTTATCTCTGCCTTTCCGATCATACATCGAAATGGAATATGGATATATACCTTGCCGTCGATAAAGAAATTCCCGGCGTTGAAAATACAACTCTTTCAGGCAAGTTCTTAAGTAAAACATACGAAGGGCCTTTCAGCAATACCGGCAAATGGTGCAAGGATTTCGAATCTTATTCAAAAGAAAAAGGATTGGAAATTAAAAAATGGTATATGTGGTACACAACATGCCCTAAGTGCGCAAAAAAATATGGAAAGAACTATACGGTTATTATATGCGAGGTTGTCTGAGCGGTATTGCGAAAAAAATAAGAAGTGAATTAATCAAAATTTCCGATAAGAAAACTAAAGATTCTTCCCTGCGTTTTTTCAAAGAACCTGTTAAATGTTTCGGGGTTAAATCACCCTCCGCGCTTATTATTGCTAAAAAATACTGGAATGAAATAAAGGACTTTGAGAAACAGGACATCTATTCGGTTTGCGAAAAATTATTATCTTCCGATTACATGGAAGAAGCTTTTGTCGTATGTATATGGGGAATGCAATTCAACGCATTTACAACATTATCCGATTTGAAATTATTTACGAGATGGATTAATAAGTACATTAATAACTGGGCTAAATGCGATGCTTTCTGCAGCCGGACAATCGGCGATTTTATGCAGAAATATCCGCATAAAATTCCCGAACTGGAAAAATGGGCAAAATCGAAAAACAGATGGATGCGCAGGGCCTCCGCCGTAAGCCTTATTGTCCCTGCAAAGAAGGGATTGTATCTTAAAGAGTCATTCCGGATTTGCTCGATACTTTTAAAAGATAACGATGATATGGCGCAAAAAGGATATGGATGGCTTCTTAAAGAAGAAAGCAGAAAACATCAAAAAGAAGTATTTGATTTTGTAATGAAGAATAAGAAAGAGATGCCCCGAACTGCCCTGCGTTATGCCATTGAACTTATGCCTGCCGGACTTAGAGCAAAAGCAATGGAAAAATAAGTTTTGCCCGTTCTATCTCAAAAAAAAATAAAATGGCCGGTTTTGCCGGCCTTTATATTTTAGAAATTAATTTTACGAATTTAATTTACTTCCGCTTTCGCAAGGCAGAAAATGCCTGTAACCTTTCCGGCAATTGATCCATCTTTTAGTTTTAAATATTTATTTTCCATTTCTTCCGGATTATAATGCTCAACTAATTTAAATCCTCTCTCATCAAGATACTCTCCCATTTTCCCTTCTTCAAAACCTTCCTGAACGGGTTCCGCTGAATATCTTGTTTTCATTTTATCACGGACTTCTTTCGCTTTATACCTGTTTTTCATATCCGGAGCAGTTATGGTATAGTCGAAACAGATAATGCTCCCCGAAGGAGAATTTTGCTTAATTATTTCCAATGTGCCGTCAATTACTCTTTTTGTTAAATAATATAATACTCCTTCCCAGATAAAAAGAGTTTTCATTTCCCTCTTATATCCGGCGGCAGTCAGTACGTCGAGTATTTTATCTTTCGTAAAATCTATTTCTACAAATTTGAGGTTTGCAGGCGTATCGATTCCGGCTTTTTTCAATATCTCAATTTTTCTCTGCTGAGTCGATTTAATATCGAGTTCATAGATGCATGTGTTTTTAATTAATCCGGCAAACCTGTAAGCCCTTGAATCGTATCCTGCTCCCAGGAATACAATCTGCGGGATATCATCGGCAAGGGCTTTTTGAACTTCGTTATCATAAAAAACAGTCCGGCATGTTATAAATTCATAAGAACCGTCCGTCATTATATTTTTCTTAACCCATTCTACCGCTTTTTTATCTTTTAATGGTTTAGCCGCCTCTTCATTTAAGAAAATTTCAGCGAGATAGTCTTTTCCTCTAATTTCCTCCTGTTCTTCAAGGCAGGCAAAAGCTCGGCAGAACGCGACAGTCATTGCAGTCTCCGACGGGCGGTCATCAAGCGATTTACTGCTCGGCGCTTCAGAGCAGGATAGTCCGATTATATTCCCGAACGGATCTGCCAGTTTTGCCATCCGTGAATTAAAATAAATGCTTATCTCCGAAACCGGCCTTGCGCCTGATTCAATAAGCTTATTAAATGCGCTGTCAATATCTTCAACTTCCCAGAACACAACCGGCGGGTTTTCTTTTATTTCATTCCCCTTTCCTTCCTGTATAAGGGAAAAGGTAAAATCATTAATTCTGTAAATTGTTAAAAGAGGATTTTCGAATACCGGTTTAATGCCAAGAATAGAATTATACCATTCTCTCCCTTTTTCAATATCGCTTACCGGATATGATATACTCCTGACTGATTTAAACATATTTTCTCCTCATTTTTATTTTTATCATTTTTATCAAATCAAAAAGATTATATGCTTGCCTTCTTTACCGCCCCATTACCTGCGGGAATAGAATCAAAAACATTTTAATTTTAAAAACCGCTTTTGTAAAAATAGATAATTACTTATTATACTGCACAAAATAAATTTAATTTTGATAATGAGCCAGATATTACATCACCCTGTTATAAGCGTTTCTGAAATAACAAGGCCTACTTTCCTTGAAATAGACCTTAATACTCTTAAGGAGAACTTTAATAGAATAAGAAGTTTTGCTTCTCCGGCAAAAATAATGACAATAGTTAAAGCCAATGCATACGGGCATGGCTTAATTAGAGTCGCTCAATTGTACCAGGAAATAGGGACAGATTATTTCGGCGTGGCTGTTTTGGAGGAAGGGCTTCTATTAAGAGAAAACGGCATTACAAAACCGGTGCTTGTTCTCGGGGGAATTTTAAGCGACCAGATACCTCTCTTTATTAAGAATGATCTGACTCTGACCGCTTCGTCGCCAAGCAAACTTGAACAGATTGATCAAATAGCTGAAAAACTCGGGATAAAAGCAAAAGTGCATCTTAAAATCGATACCGGAATGGAACGAATTGGAGTGCATTATTATTCAGCCGGAGACTTTCTTAACTCTGCAATGAAGAAGAAAAATATTATTGTGGAAGGGGTATATTCCCATTTTGCAAATTCGGAGACAAAGGATTTATCTTATACAAAACTTCAGATTGAAAGATTTGAAGAAGCTCTTTCATTCTTTACGAAAAATTCGATTGAAATGCCTTTAAGGCATATTTGTAATTCAGGGGGAATACTTCAGGCTCCGGAAGCAAAATATGATATGGTGCGTCCCGGTATTTTATTGTACGGCGTTTATCCCGGAAAAGAAGTAAAAAAATCCATTATTGTAAAACCGGCAATGAACTGGAAATCGAGAGTTGTATATTTTAAGGTAATTAAACCTGAGCACCCGGTAGGTTACGGCTCTACCTGGCAGGCCGATCATAATATACGTGCTATTACTGTGCCTGTCGGCTACCGCGACGGATATTTCAGAAAGCTTTCAAACCGTTCCTGCGTTATATTGAACGGTAAAAAATATCCTGAAATTGGCGCTGTTTCGATGGACCAGATAGTGGTTAATATTGAAAACGATTCGGCGTATAACAGCGATGAAGTAATTCTGCTCGGCACAGACGGCAAGAATACAATTACCTGCGAGGAAATGGCCGATTGGGCGGATACAATACCATACGAAATACTTACCAACATTAATACGCGGGTTCCGCGAATTTATATCGGATAATGGCGCTATTTCTTTATTATTAAGGTATCCCCAGCTTTTACCTGAGCATTCTTATTTATGATCCTTTCCGGCACAACTTTGAACATCCCGGCTATCTTTGAAATATTTTCGTTTTTCCCCGCCACATAAATAACTTCATTAAGTTTCTCAGCCTGATTCAGGGAATCAATCTTACGGACGGTTATTTTCTCAATGTCCCGTTCAATTCCGCTGTTCAATTGTTGCTGAGCCGGTTTTGTAATTATATTTATTCCTATTACTTCATAAAATATTACAGCTAATAATCCTAACAGAATAATTATAAGGGACATAAATATTATATCTTTGTATTTTCCTGCCCCGTTATTCGTTTTATTCACAGGCATTTCATTCAGTTTTTTTTCAATTGCGTCAATTTTATCGTACATTGATTTCAGCTTTGTATTCAGAGCTTCTTCAATTCTTGCATCATTTTTATTTTCAATCATAATCGTACCATTCTCCGGCATATTGGTTTCAATGAATTTTATTCCATTTTCCGAAAAAATATTTTTATTCTCTTCAACTATCTGTTCAAAAGAAACTTCTATCGCTTTTATTTCATATCCATTAATGCCCTGTATTCTTCCGCTGCCCAGCGCAAGAATGAACCTGTGCGCCCCGGATAGTTCCCTTGAATTAACATAATTAAAATTTATAAACTGTTCCTTTAATTCTCCTGCCGCAGAGGGAGCTGGAATAACCAGATTATTCCGGTAAGAAAATCCTTCAAATGAAACGGGCATTTTTACTCCATTAAAACTCTGGAGTTTTAGAGGAAGCGGCTTATTCTCGACAATTATTGATTTTGCCAGATCTAATGCCATCGACAGGTAATTTAACGATTCATCCCCTTTAATAACATAACCGTTATATTTGTATGCGATGCACCCGCCGTAATAATTCTTTCTTTTATTTACATCAATTCCGGCATATTTGTACCCAACGATAAAAATATAATGCTCCAATGGCCCGTACTTACCTGAATACGCCTTGACCTTAGCAAAACATAAATATTCTTTTCCTGAGTCAATATCAAGCCCGTAAGGGAGCTGAAATATCTTTTCCAGATTTTTATTGTCGAAATCTTTCAGTATTCCTTCGCATTGAAGTATCCTGAAATCGGCTTTTTGGTTAAGAAGCTGTCCGAAAACCGCAAACCCTAATTCGTCAATATTCCGTATATCCATTTGCTTAAATCCTTGCCGTATTTAAGATCAATAAGGTCAATTTTATCGTTGGAAATTTTTCCAATGCTGAAAGGAAAGACTTTGGGATTGTTAAGCTTTTCAGAGCGGAGCCAGTTGGCAGTCTGAACCAGATTTGAATTGAAAAAAGCCTGGAAATCGGTTTCATCGCTTTTTAAATCCCACTTTGAAACTACGAGGGCAATAGGGGTTGCAAGAAGATTATATTCGAGAAGTCGGTTGAAAAATTGCCAAATAAGAAGATCGTCTTTCTTTGCATTGTTGACATCGGTAACAACCACAAAAAGCCGTGCGGTTTTAATATATTGTTCAAATTCTTCAAGAAGTTTGCCATCGCCTTCCCTCATATCCCCTGCAGAAAGGTCTTCTCCGGCCATTTCAAGGAATGTAATTGGAAGAGCTTCGCTTTCTTCTGCTTTATAAAATTCAACTCCCATATCAATTTCAAATATTTCCCCTTTTCTGCTTCTCGGCGGAAATTCGAAATTATTTAATTTCTCGAGCCACTGCATAAGAAGAAACTGATTCCCTTTAAGATTTTTCGGGTTGTGAAGCACAACTGCATGCTCAAAAAGTATTTTTGCAATTGCCGCCATTAAAGTCGATTTGCCGACCCCTACATTTCCGAATGTAAAAATGTAGTTCGTATTTGTTTTTAATTTCTCGGGTTTATCCATTTTTATCTATACCTATATTCATAAACTTATTTATTGCCGGTTCAGGGAATTAATCCCATAATATTTTTTTTGCCGGTTTATTTTCATTATGCTCAGGTTCATAACCGCCTGATTCGCCGAAAATATCGTTGGCATTTTTCTTTTTGCGGGGCATGTGAAGAAGTATAAGAGCAATAAAGAGAGGAAAATCCAGCAGAAAACTTAAAATTGAAGCGAGGACAATTGATACTTTCTCTTTGCTTGAAAGGCTTTCATCGGCTGAGAAAAATTTAACAAGCGATTGAAGCGCAAAATCGGGTTTGCCTGCGTTGGAAGTCCTTGATGCAAGTGTAAAATTATATTTAGGATTTATGTTTTTAACAATCATTCCAAGTTCGTTATAGGTTCCAAAAGCTTCATCAAGCACAACTGAATAATTTTTTTCCTTGGCAAGCAGGATTGTAGAATCAATTTTAGCATTCAGTTTAATCAGCGCTGCCGAAAATTTCGTTTTGACGGCGTCGTATTTTTCTTTAGCCTGCGCAAACTGGGCGGCGGCATCGGTTTTCTGATCTACAAACGCCTGATACCGCACCCACTTGCCCGGCCGTAGAACATTTTTATCTTCCGCTTCCGCTTTTTTGCTTAATGAATCGACTTTCCTTTCATATTTCGAGTAACCATAAAATTCATCTACCGCATTTAAGCCGTTTACTTCGAGCCCGGCTAGCTTAACCTTAATCTGCTTCAATTCATCAATAAAGATGTCTTTCGTAATAAATTTTCCATAAATGGAATTAAAATTGAAAAACATGCTTATCATTGCAAAAAGGAAAAAAGTAACAATAAGCGCGGCTGCCTTCCCCTGCCTAAGGTATTCGGCGACTTTCAAACTGGCGTAAACAAGAAAGGAACTTACCGCAATTGCGAACGCCCATGCAATTATGGTTCCTATAAATCCCGTCGTATTCCATACAAGCATAAATCCTTCGGCAGTTGTATATGCGCTTATAATTGCAAGTATGAAAACCGAAAAATAGAGCAGGCTGTCTGTCTTTTTCAAATTTTCTTTTCTCATAACATCAAAATCCTTAAAAATTTATTAAGCAATAAAATTGAATTAAATACCAGTTAAATATTTTTTCCCTTATAATAAATTGAATATATTTTATTACATCATTAGTTATGACGCTTTAAATCCCTTCACTGTTTCATTAAACTTTATTAATTCTTAACGCGCTTAAAGCTGCGGTAAAAAGATGAAATCAGCTACAAACTTAAGACTGCCGATCATTTCTCTTGAAAACGAGCTATTTCCGTTGTTCCGCGCATATTCGGAATGTTGCGGCATAATCCATATTTTATATACATATCTAAGATATTATCCGCAGATATATTGACATATTCCCCTATATGCCGTATATTATTCACAATGATTTAATAAATTATCTAATCGGAGATAAAATGGAACAGAAAAAAAGATCGTGGGCAGAACCTTACAAAATTAAAGTAGTTGAACTTGTACACATGACTTCGTATGAAGAACGCAAGAAAGCCCTTGAAGAAGCAGGCTACAACACATTCCTGCTCAAATCCAAAGACGTATATATCGACTTATTGACCGATTCCGGCACTTCGGCAATGAGCGACAGACAATGGGCTGGAATGATGCTCGGAGACGAAGCTTATGCAGGCAGCGCTAACTATTACCATCTCGAAGAAACAGTTCAAAAATACTACGGATATAAGTACCTTGTTCCTACACACCAGGGAAGAGCCGCTGAACATATTATTTCCCAATTGTTAATCAAGAAAGGGGATATTATTCCCGGCAATATGTATTTTACCACAACAAGGGAACATCAGGAACTGGCAGGCGGAAAATTCATTGATGTAATTATTGATGAAGCTCATGATCCCCAGAACCTAAATCCTTTCAAAGGAAACATCGACCTCAAGAAACTTCAGGCTGTTATTGATAAATACGGCGCAAAGAATATTCCCTACGTTGCTTTCGCAACAGCGGTTAATATGGCCGGAGGCCAGCCTGTTTCAATGAAGAACCTGAAAGAGGTTCGCGAATTGACGAATAAATATGGAATTAAGATTGTTCACGATATGACCCGCGTTGCAGAGAATGCTTACTTCATCAAAAAACGCGAAGAAGGCTACGCTGATAAATCAATCGGTGAAATCGTTCTCGAAATCTGCTCTTACACCGATGCCGCTACAATGAGCGCTAAGAAAGACGCCCTTGTTAACATAGGCGGTTTCCTTGCGCTTAACGATTGGGATACATTTGAGAAAGCAAGAAATATGGTTGTTGTTTATGAAGGGCTTCATACATACGGCGGAATGGCAGGGCGCGATATGGAAGCTGTCGCTATCGGCATTACCGAATCCGTTGAAGAAAATCATATACGCGCGCGCGTTGAACAGGTTATTTACCTAGGCAATAAACTTATTGAAATGGGCATTCCTATTGTTCAGCCTATCGGCGGACATGGCGTTTTCCTCGATGCCAAAAAATTCCTCCCTCATCTCTCACAGGATGAATTCCCCGCTCAGACTCTTGCCGCTGAATTATATCTTGATTCCGGCATCCGTTCGATGGAAAGAGGAATTGTTTCAGCAGGGCGCAACAAAGAAACCGGCAAAAATAACTATCCGAAACTTGAACTTGTACGCCTTACAATTCCAAGACGCGTTTATACGCAGGCTCATATGGATGTTGTCGCCGAATCAGTGCTTGAAGTTTATGAAAACAGAGAAAAAGTTACAGGGCTTAAGATGGTTTACGAACCTGAATACTTAAGATTCTTCCAGGCAAGATTTGCAAAATTGTAATTATAAGACGATACGATGAAATTAGACGATACTGACAGAAAAATACTTGATATACTTCAGACCAATTGTAAAATTACAAATGCCCAGCTCGCTAGCGAGGTGGGCATTTCTCCTTCGAGCATGATTGAAAGAGTTAAAAGGCTCGAAAATGCAAAAGTAATCAAGAAGTATGTTGCGCTTGTATCCCCCAATTTGGTAGGTAAAGGCACATTTGCAATGGTTTCAGTTTCTCTCGCTATCCATCAGCTTGAATCTGTTGACAGCTTTATAAAAACTTTCAGCAGTATTGAAGAAGTGCTTGAGTGCTACCACATTGCAGGAGAAGAAGACTTCCTTCTTAAAGTTGCCGTCAAGGATATGCAGGAATATCAGGATTTTGTACTCAATAAACTTTCTAAAGTTAAAGGCATCAATAAGATTAAAACCACATTTGTCCTTTCAACAGTCAAATATGAAACAAAAATTTCAATTGCAGATACTCCCGACGAAGAATAACTCACCCCTATTTCCCTATTATAACGCATATCTCAGTCGATTCTTCTCCATATCTGCCGCCTGATATATCAGCGTAATATTCCTTTATTCTCAGGCCGCTTTCTTTTAATTCTTTTTCAAGCATCTCAATGCTGTAATACTGAAGCCAGTTATAAACATTCCATATTCTTTTCTTTTCTATAATCGTATATTTATCAAGTATGAGCTTCTCGCTTTTATATTTAAATATATTTAAAAAACCATAATAGTTTTCTTCAGTCCAGAAGCCATCCATAAGCCCGTACCGGCAGGTGCTCATTTCTTCTATCTCTTCAAAAGCTTTCAAAGAACAGACATCCATTAAAACCGAACCTCCGTCTTTAAGGTTTTTACGAAATATTCCGAGAAGTTTTTTTCTCTGCTGCGGAAGTAAGGCGCAGAAATCGCAGAAAAGAAGGGTTATTAAGTCAAACTGTTCATCAGTAGAATAATATAGATAATTCTTATTAACATAATTTATGTTCAAATTCAAGTTAACGGCTTCTTCTTTTGCAAACTGGATTGACCTCTTTGAAAAATCGATTCCGGTTACCGAAGCTCCGAGTTTTGCCAAACGGCTTGTATATAAACCCGGGCCGCATCCGAAATCGCAAATTTCCGTCCTCTTTTTAACGCCGAATTTATCGGCAATCCATTCAACCGATTTCTTGACAAATTCCATATTCTTCGAAGAAAGATCGGCGCTTTCATTTAAATGATATTCAAGCATTTTTTTTGAAATATGAGGGTCGTTCCAGAGCCTTTTGGTTGTATAAAATTCATAAGGCACAGGACGAGCGCTTATTTTTTTTAATACCTGGTACATTTTCACTCCTCTGTATTTTATCCGGCACCGAAAAATAGGATTTAATAATAATTGAGGCAAGAAAATAAAAAGGATTCCAGACAATTAACCCGGCGCCTCTAAAACCTGATTACCGGCGCCGGATTTTACTTAAAACATAAGCAATATTATTATTCTTTTATATCTGTTGTGTTTATTTTATCTTTCTCAACTAACATAACAATTTTAGCAGGTTTTTTGCCCTCTTCTACTTTCTTTCCTATACCTGTAATAACAACAGATTCATCTTTCACCTCGGCTGAATATTTAGCATTCTTATTCTCTTTCAGATTATCGGGAATGCTCCATCCTATGAATGAGTTTCC
>Ga0153915_10004533_pt1 | contig 12798 bp, 13 predicted proteins | sample Opewatmetagenome_2_FD_107003 | JGI IMG/M metagenome (GOLD analysis project Ga0153915, IMG submission 107003) | Freshwater wetland microbial communities from Ohio, USA - Open water 3 Core 3 Depth 3 metaG | ecosystem: Environmental > Aquatic > Freshwater > Wetlands | place: USA: Ohio, Lake Erie... | reverse complement strand
CTCAAGCGCGGCCTGATCACCGAGGCGGGGATGGCGGACGCCGTCCGATCCATGATCTGCCTCAACGAAGCCGCGGCTCGCGCCGCGCTCGACCACGGCGTCCGTGCCGCGACCGACGTGACCGGCTTCGGACTCCTGGGGCATCTATCGAACCTCACCCGGGCGAGCGGGGTCGCGGCGGAAATCAGCATGGACCGGCTGCCGCTGCTTCCGGGGGCCCTCGAGCTGGCGCGGGAGGGCGTGGTGCCCGGAGGAACGAGCCGCAATCTGGAGAACGCCACGAACGCCACCTTTGCGGACGGGATCGGCGCGGCGGAGCGACTGCTGTGCGCCGACGCCCAGACTTCGGGCGGCCTGCTCCTGGCAGTGCCGCCCGACCGGCGCGAGGCGCTGCTGGCCGCCCTCCGGGGAGCCCGGACTCCCGCCGCAGTCCAGGTGGGCCGCCTGGTCGCAGGCCCCGCCGGGGCCATCCACGTCGTCCGGGGCGACTGAGAGGAAGGCATGGGGCGCATTCGCTGGACCGCGGACCGGCTCGACCAGCTCGAACGCGCGGCGCGCAACGGGCTGCGCGTCGTGCTCTCGCGTCGGGGGACCGAATATGTCGTCATCGCCGTGCGAGTGAAGACGGAGGGCCGTCACGAGGCGCTCATCGGACGGCTGCCGATGACGGGCGAGGAGATGACCTTCGTGCTCGAAGACATCGATGAGTTCCAGATCGTCGGTACCTGAAGGACCGGCGATGAATGGCGGAAGCGTGTGGTCCGCCGTGCGCCCTTGACCTTTCCCTCCTTATCCCCCACCCTCAGATCATGTTCACCCGGTTTCTCATCGGCCTAGACGGCTCACCCCAGTCTGCGGTGGCGCTCGCCCAGGCCATAACAATCGGCGAGCGCTTCAACTCGACCCTGGTGCTGGCGCGGGTGGTCAGGCCCGACCGACTCGACGAGCAGCTCATCCGCAGCCTGGGGGCGCCCTGGCGCGAGGGAAGGCCGATGCCGCTCCCACCGGATCGCGCCGTGCTCGAGCAGGCGGCAGCCCAGCTACTTGAAGAGGAGGCTGGCGCAGTGCGGCGGGCCGGGCTGCCGGTCGAGACAGCGGTACGGACGGGAGACGTCGCGACCGAGCTGCAGTCTCTCGCCGGCCAGGTGGATCTCGTCTTCGTCGGGCGGATCGGGGTCGGGGCCGGGCCGGACCCGCTGGGCCCGGATGCCCGCGGGGTGATCCGCAAGGCGCCGGTCCCGGTCATCGTCTGCGGTTCCGTCGTGAGCCCGATGGATCATGTCGCGGTGGCGTACGACGGCGAAGCGGGAGGGATGCAGGCCCTGGCCCTGGCCGCGCGATTCGCGCAGGTCACCGGCGCCCGGCTCGAGGTGATTCACGCCGCCAAAGAGGAGCACCAGGGCGGCGAGGTGCTCGCCCGTGCCTCGATGGCGCTCTCGGAGTTTCCGCTTCGCTTCGAAACCCATCTCTGCCGAGGGGACGTCGAGGACGCAACGGCGCAAGCCGTCCGCCGACTCGGCTGCAACGCCTTGTTTGCCGGAGCGCATCGCGAGGACCGCCAGGTGTTGGTCCCCTCGCATACCGAAGGTATCTTGCGCGCTACCGACATCCCCGTGCTGGTCCACCCCGAATCCGCAGGAATGAGTGCCCGGCTCTCAGCCTCCTATCGCCGTTCTTCATCTTGACGAGAGCTGCCTCGGCAACGGCCAGGAAGGGGCCACCCCGGGCGGGGCCGGCGGCCTGATCGAAGTTCGCACGGCCCAGGGTGTCCAGCGCCGGGACTTCTTCATCGCCTCCCCGAATACCACGAACAACAAGATGGCGCTCGCCGGTGCGATCGCGGCCCTCCAGCTGCTGGCCCAGAAGGGCAAGCGGCTCCGGGTGCTGATCGTCTCGGATTCGGAGTACCTCGTGAAGGGAATGCGGGAATGGGTGCCCGGCTGGATCGCCAAGGGGTGGCGGCGGAAGGGCGGCGCGATCGAGAACCTCGAGCTGTGGCAGACGCTGGTGATGTCCGCGAAGAAGCACGATGTCCAGTGGACCTGGGTGCGCGGGCACCGGGGACACGCCAAGAACGAGTACGCCAACGACCTCGCCGTGCGGGCCGCGACCGAACAGATCACCTCGAAGGGTATCGAGGACTCGGGGTTCCAGCAGTGGCTGGCCGCGAAACAGGGCCGCGGCGCGTATGCCGATTACGATGCCAACGAGGCATTCACGACTCTGGAACGCCGTCTTGACGCGGGTGAAGCGCTGCCGCTCGCGGAAGGGAAGTAGACACCGAGTCTCATGCTCCCGCCGTCACCGCCCGCCGGATGCCTCGCGTTTCGTCTGAACGAACAGCTCGTGCTGTGACTTCATCCGATCCATCAGGGCGAGATACGCCGGGTCCTGGTGCAGGCTCTGGAAATTCGGGTCGCTCAGGAAGAGCGGATAGTTCGGCATGCCATCTTCAGCCGTCCGATTGAGCCACTCGACCGCGGCCACGCGCTCGCCGAGGAGGGCGTACGCCGCCGCGATATTGTAGGCGGAGTGGTGAAAGTGCGACGCCGACTGGGCACTGAGCGCCATCGCTTCTTTCAGCTTTACCTCCGCCTCCTTTCGCTTCCCCTCCGCCGCGAGTACCACCGCCCAGGCCGAGGTGATGTCTTCGCTTGAGCCCCCCGTGGCCTGCCGGACCCTGCCCTCGGATTCAGTCAGGAACGCTGCCGCCTCGTCGAGCCGGCCCAGATGCTGCAGGGGCAGCGCAGTCTCCCATCGGTCCTCCGGTACCCGACGGAACGCCTCGAGGGCATCGGCATATTGGCCCATGAACCAGAGCGTGCGGGCGACCCGGAGAGGCGCGAAGCCGTTGTTGGGGGCGAGCGACAGCGCGGTCGTGAGCTCCGCCAGCGCCTCGTCGTGCAGCCCCAGGTGCATATAGAGGCTGCCCACATCGTTCCGGGCCTCGACGCTGCCGGGGTTCAGCCGGATGGCGCGCAGGTCGTCACGCAGCGCATCCAGGTACCGCCAGCCGCCATCTCGGGTGTAGGCGATAGCCGCGCGGGCCAGATAGGCGAGATCGAGCGTGCTGTCCAGCTCGAAGGCCCTCTGCAGCGCGACGAACCCTGTCTGCCGTGCCCCTGGGTCGAGGTTTGCGAAGACCAGATAGTTGCACGCCGCCGCGAGATGGGCGTAGGCGAGGGCGAAGCCGGGGTCCAGCTCGGTGGCCTGCTGGTACATTGCGACGGCGCTGTCGCCCAGCCGCTTGAGGCTGTCCCGGGGAAGCTGGGCATGAGCGAAGGTGTCGAAATAGCGCCCGCGCAGGAGGTATTCGTACGCTTTGGAGTTCGCCGTAGGGAGTGTGGTGACCCGCCTGACCTGATCGGTTGCGAGTCGCACACGGAGGGAGTCCGCGACCCGGCGGGCCACCTCGCCCGGGATACCCGAGAAGCCCGACTCGGGTCGGTCGATGGTCTCCTCCCAGACCGATTCCTGGGTCGCGACATCGACCAGGCGCACCCGGACCGCGATCCGACCATCATGCTTTTCGACACTGCCTTCCAGCACCGTGCCGGCACCCAGGCTGTCGCCGATCTCGGGCAGCGTGCGGCCGCGGTATGGCATCACGGCGCTCCGCGCCAGCACGTGGAGCCCATCGATCCTCCCCAGGCCGTTCATGAGCTCCTCGGAGACGCCGGCCGACAGGTAGGCGTCGGCCGGGTCTGGACTGAGGCTGGTGAAGGGGAGTACCGCGATGCGAGTGCGATCCAGGGCGGTCGAAGCCCGCGGGCGGAACTCGGCCGCTCCACCGGGTGCGAGGGGGGACATCAGCCTCCAGTAGCGGGAGACCAGCACCAGGCCGACGACGACCGCGAGGATGGCGGCGAGCGCCATCCAGCCGCGGGAGGCGCGACGTCGCGGCGCGACGGGGAGCGGCGCCGCATCCGACAGCGCCGCCGCGAATGCCCCGATCGTCGGGAACCGATCGACCGGCGCGCGTGCCAGCGCGCGGGATACCGCTCGTTCCACCGACTCGGGAATCGTCTCCCTGATGACCCGGAGCGCCCGCGGAGCTTCGGTGAGCCGCCGGGCGATGATCGCCTGCGCGGTGGGGCCCGTGTGGGGCGTCTCGCCCGCCAGCATCTCGTAGACGACGCAGGCAAGGGAGTACTGGTCCGACCGGGGATCCACCCGGCTGTCGCCGGCGGACTGCTCCGGGCTCATGTAGGCCGGGGTCCCGAGGGAGAGTCCGGTTTCCGTCAGCCGATCGGCCTCGACTCCGACCAGCTTGGCGATGCCCAGATCCGCGAGCAGCGCGTGGCCCTCCGAGAGCATGATGTTCTCGGGCTTGACGTCCCGATGAATCACGCCGCGTTGGTGCGCGTAGTGCAGCGCCCCGGCGATTTCCCGCGCGATCTGCAGCACTTCGTCGACGCCGAGCATCTGCTCCCGTTCGAGGCGGTCCCGCAGCGATTCCCCCTCGACGAAGGGCATGGAGTACCAGAGCAGCGCGGGTCCCTCGCCCCGCTCGGGGCGCGCTTCGCCCGAGTCGAAGACGGGCAGGATATGGGGATGGGAGAACCCCGCGGCGAGACGGATCTCGCGGAGGAACCGCTCGGGACCGATCGCGGCGGCAAGCTCGGGATGGAGGACCTTGATCGCGACCCGGCGGTCGTGTCTGACGTCGCGAGCCAGGTAGACTGTGGCCATGCCTCCGCGGCCCAGTTGCTGCTCGATGACGTACCGATCGGCCAGCGCCCGGGCCAGAGTGTCGGGTGTCGCGGACATGTCACCGCCCTCCGGCGGCCTCAGCGATTCCTGCGGCCGCTCGCTCCACTCCGAATCATGTAGCTGAGGAACACGCGGCCCGTCACCACGTCCGCAGGCTGAGTATAGACCTCGCCGCCCAGCCGGAAGATCGGCGACAGCTCGAAGGTGACCCCGCCCATGGCGGCGAATCGGGTCAGATTCACCGAGACCTTCGTATTGTCGGTGAAATTGAGGCTGTCGGTGTGGTTCACCTGGAAGCGGGGGCGGAGGAAGTTGACTCCGACACCCAGGTACGGCTGGACCCGATGGAAGGGCCATCCGATGGACAGGTCCCCGCCCAACGCGTTCGGCTTGTAACTGTCATCGGAGATGGAGCCCCCGCCGCACGTGTAGGCCGGATCGTTCAGCGCGTAGTCGGGGCAGATGAAGGGAGCCCGGATCGTGCCGCCGGTCCAGTAGGCCCTGGCCCGCAGCATCGAAGCGGCCCCCAGCATGACCGTCCGCCCGCCGGCGATGGCGAAGAGGTTCGCCTTGACGCCGTTGACCCGGATCGGCGGCACCCAGCTCACCTCGAGGAAGAATCCCTCCGAGCTGTGGAGCATCAGCCGGGGACGCACGAAGCCGAAGAGCAGGTTGGTGTTCTCGGCCGGCTTGCCCGGCCGGCAGACCGAGGGAACCCGCTTCGCGGAGTCGATGTCCGGAAGATAGGTCCCCTCCAGGGTGAGCCCGATGGCACCGGTCCGCTTGCGGGCCGGTGCCTCGAGCGGGCTGAACGCGAGCGAGGTACCGCGAATGGCGAAGATCTTGGCCTCGTTCGACGACTTCGGCGGGTTGCAGTCCTGCCCGACAGCCAGCGCAGGAAGCACGACGAGCGCACCGAGAGCGGTGAGAAGACGCATCGGATCTCCTTGAGCTTGACAGGGGCGGATGGCAGCCCTAACCTGACCGCCGGCCCGGGATCGTACGGGCAGGACTCAGAAGGATCGGGGAATTCCGGCTTTTCGGCAATGGCTTCACGGGCCGCTCCAATGACTGAACTGGACCGATTCTTCCGGCGTCTCGTCGAGAGCCTGGCCGCCATGGACCCGGGCCGGTTGCACCGGCCCATGACGGTCGCCGATGTCTCCCGCAGGTTCCTCCCCTATCGCACCAACCGTCGCAGCCTCGGAATCGAGACCAACGAGGACTACGACGGGGTGCTGCTTCGCCTGCTCGCCGGCGAAGGCGGCTACTGCCACATGCTCTCCGACGATATCCGGCGGCGGTTCGACCGCGAGGTGAAGAACCCCAACCCCGATCTCGCCGTGCTCGGCGAGTTCGCGGGCGCCGAGCTGGCCCTCGATACCGAGGCGCTCGCCCACGCGCTGGGCCCCGGTCCCGAACGAGCGTACACGCCACCCGAGCCAATGCCCGAATCGTCTGCGCCTCCGCAGGCTCCGGACCGCCCGGCAACGCCGGCAGCCAAGCCCGACCTCGAGATTCCGCTCGACCCAGTCCGCTACTCGATGCCCCCGGTGGACCTTCCGGCCGCCCCGCCGGCCCGGGCGGGGAGCCAGCGACCCACCGGGGCCGACCCCGACGGTCGCTGCGGCTTCTGCGGGGCCCGGCTGCCGACCGGGCGCACCATCCACTTCTGTCCCTTCTGCGGTCAGAACCAGACCTTCACCCGCTGTCCCGAATGCAGGAGCGAGATCGAGCTGGGATGGCGCCACTGCGTCAACTGCGGGCACCCGGTGGGCGAGTGAGCTTCGAACCCACTTGTGCCCGGAGCGGGGGGGCATCGTGAATCGCATCGACATCCTGGCCTGGCTCGCGACCGGGCTGGCCGTCGGCCTGGCGCCTCCGGTCCGTGGCGCGGCCCAGGCGACGGCCGCTCCGCAGGACAGCACGGACGTACTCGTCCTTGACCACGATTTCACCCCGGGCGAATTCGTGCGGGTGTTCCTCGCGAATGGCGTCGTCTACCGCGCGGAACTCGCGACGGCCGATGTCGACTTGACTATCCGGGCGCGCAGGTCGGGGCAGCCCCAGGTGTTCGTCGCCCGGGAATCCGCCGAGCGCTCCCCGAGCGGCGGGGCCGTGTACTCGGTGCGGCCGCTGGCCGACGGGGAATACGAGATTCGGGCTGAAAGCGGCGGCGGGGGCGTCACGAACCTCAAGCTCTACCGCGACATCCACGCATCGCGCCGGCGGCAGGCCGTCATCAGTCACCCCGGGTGGGAAATAGGAATCGAGCTGACCGGAGGGTACCACAGCGGATATTCAGTCGAGGCACAGGGCGGGGCCGTTGCCGGGGCGTCCGGACTAGACCTGGAGGGCTGCTTTGCGGCCCGAACCGGACCCGGCGTCGGCCGGCTGTTGAGCGGCTGCGCTTTCGGAGTCGGTTACCACGACCGGGGTTCCGCCGGGCGGGTACTCTGGTTCTTCATGGAGCCGCGCGTCCGGGTCATCGGCGGGAGACCTCGCGGCCGGTCCAACACGGAGGTCGGCTTCCTGGTCCGTGCGGCCCTGGGTGACGTCGATCGGCTCAATTCGAACCCGCCGCTGCTGGCTCCGGGCCTCTTCCTGACAAGAAATGTCCGCCATGACCTGCGCGGCGACGGCTGGAGCGCAACGCTCGCCTGGCACCACGGCTTTCTGCTCAATCAGGGCGTGCGGGGCGCGGAGTACGACCAGTTGACGCTCGGCATTGGCAGATTCTGGTAACCCTCGAGACGTGGCGGCCGTGGGAGAACGCCTCTTCCTTGCGGTGCCGCTGACCGGCGACGTCCAACGCTCGCTCGAGCGGAGGCTGCCACCCGATCTGCCCGGCAAGGCGGTCCCGGCGCCGAACTGGCACCTGACTCTTCGATTCCTCGGCGATACCCCCCCGGAACTGCGTGATCGGTTGAACGAGGCCCTCAACGCCGCCCCCATCGGCGGGGGCTTCGAGATCCGCTTCGGAGGGGTCGGGGCATTCCCTCGCGCGGAGCGGGCACGCGTGATCTGGGTCGGCGTCTCGCGGGGCGCCGAGCGGCTCGCGGAGCTGGGCCGGGCAGTCGAGGCGAGCTGCGTCGCGGCGGGCTTCCCCGCGGAGCCGAAGTCTTTCTCGGCGCATCTCACGATCACCCGGCTCGACCCGCCGGCGGCGGTGACCGGCTTCCTGGCCCGCGTCCGGCCGTTCGAGATCGCGATGCCCGTCGCCAGGGTCGTGCTCTATCGCAGCCTGCTCGGCAACGGTCCGCCCCGCTATGAGGAAGTGTTCAGCTATCCGCTCCGGTTTGCTTGAATCCCCCTCCCGGCAGGGCCATATTTCCGGCTCCCTCCGCGCTTCTGCCGGGAGCCTTCCTCAATGACCACCCAGGGCCATGATCGCGACGTCGTCTTCCTCGCCGGCACCCGCACCGGGTTTGGCGCGTTCGGCGGCGCGCTGAAGGACTTCTCCGCGACCGACCTCGGCGTCGTCGCCGCCCGGGCCGCGCTCGAACGATCGGGCCTGGCGCCGGCCGATATCGACCACGTCATCGTCGGCAACGCCCTGCAGACGTCGCCGGACGCCATCTATCTCGCGCGACACGTCGCGCTCAGGAGCGGGCTCCCGGTGGAGACCCCTGCCGTGACCGTGAACCGCCTCTGTGGCTCCGGCTTCGAGGCGATCATCCAGGGTGCGCAGCAGATCCTCCTCGGTGAATCGCGCGCGATCCTCGCCGGCGGGACCGAGTCCATGAGCCAGGCGCCGCACGTCCTCCGCGGCGCGCGCTGGGGAATCCGGCTGGGTCCGCCCACGCCGCTCGAGGATTCGCTCTGGGAGGCCCTCCGCGATCCCCAGTGCGGCCTCTCGATGGCGGAAACCGCCGAGAATCTCGCCGAGAAGTACCGGATCAGCCGGCAGGAGGTGGACGGCTATGCGCTGCGGAGCCAGGCAGCCGCACGGGACGCCTGGGCCTCGGGAGCGTTTCACGACGAGGTCGTTCCGCTGGGAATTCCGAACCGGAAGACAAAACAGAGCGAACCCTGGGCGGCGGACGAGCACATGCGCCCTGATACCACCGCCGAGGCGCTGGCGAAGCTGCCCCCGTACTTCAAGAAGGACGGGGTCGTCACCGCGGGGAACGCCTCCGGCATATGCGACGGGGGAGCCGCGGTGGTGCTGACCGAAGCCGGATTCGCCCGGAGCCGCCAGCGGGCGCCGATCGGGCGGCTGGTGGCGTGGGCGGTCACGGGGGTCGAGCCGAAGTACATGGGCATCGGCCCGGCGCCCGCCGCGCGCAAGGCACTCGCGAAAGCGGGCATGACGCTGGAGCAGATGGACCTGATCGAGGTCAACGAGGCGTTCGGCGCGCAGTACCTTGCGGTCGAGAAGGAACTGGGCCTGGATCGCACACGGACCAACGTCGAAGGCGGCGCCATCGCCCTCGGCCATCCGCTCGCGGCGAGCGGGACCCGCATCACGCTGCACCTGCTGCACGCGCTCCGACGGCGGGGCCAGCGGTTCGGGCTCGGAAGTGCGTGCATCGGCGGCGGCCAGGGCGCCGCCGTGATCGTCGAAGCCTATCCTGCGCAGTAACCGGAGGTTCTCATGGAAGTGATCCCGTTCCTCGCCATTCTCGCCGTCGCGTATTCCCTGGGCAGCCTGCGCGTGCTCAAGCAGTACGAGCGGGGCGTCAGCTTCTTCCTCGGCCGCTTCACCGGCACCAAGGGGCCCGGCCTCGTATTCGTTCCGCTCCTGCTGGCTCACCTGAAGCGGGTATCGCTCCGGATCGTGGCGCTGGACATTCCGCCCCAAGACGTCATCACTCGGGACAATGTGTCGGTCAAGGTGACGGCGGTCCTCTACATGAAGGTCGACGCGCCGGACAAGGCGGTCATCGAAATCGAGAACTATCTCTACGCCACCAGCCAGCTGGCCCAGACCACGCTGCGCTCGGTGCTCGGCGAAGTCGAGCTGGACGAGCTGCTCGCTGACCGGGAGAAGATCAACGCCATTCTGAAGAAGATCATCGACCAGCGCACCGAGCCGTGGGGGATCGAAGTCTCGGCGGTCGAGGTGAAGGACGTCGACCTTCCCCCGGAGATGAAGCGCGCCATGGCCCGTCAGGCGGAGGCCGAGCGTGAGCGGCGGGCGAAGGTAATCGCGGCCCAGGGCGAGTTGCAGGCCAGCCAGACCCTGGCCGATGCCGCCCGGACGCTAGCCTCCGAGCCCAGCGCGATCCAGCTGCGCTACCTGCAGACGGTGACCGAGATCGCCGCCGAGAACAACTCGACCACGATCTTTCCCATTCCGATCGAGATGTTCCGGCCCTTCATCAATATGGGGAGCCGCCCGGAGCCGGCGCCGGCTGCCCAGGCATCAGCTCCGGCGGCCCTTCCTCCGGGCAGCCCGATGCCGTCCCAGGAGATCGCGGAGCTGATTCAGCAGCTGCGGCTCAGGACGGCGCTCGAGGAGCAGCAGCGGAAGGACTAGGGAAGGTGCTTCCCGACGACGACTCCTCGCTCCGCATAGATTTCGACGCATGTCGAACCCTCCGCCCGCCTCCCTCGACCGCGCCGCGCTGGAGCGAATCCTCCAGCGCGCCGCGGAGCTGCAGGCGGGCGAACGGGAGATCGGCGACCAGCTCTCCCCGGAGGACGTGCTCGCCCTCGGCCGAGAGGTCGGCATTCCTTCCCGCTACCTGCAGCAGGCGATGCTGGAGGAGCAGAACAGGGCTCCCGCCGCGCAGCTCTCGGGGATCCTGAACACCACCGTCGGCCCGGGCGAGGTCTCTGCCGCCCGGGTGATCAGGGGTGAGCCCGGCGACCTCGAGCTCGGGCTCCTCAAGTGGATGGAACAGAACGAACTGCTGGCGGTGCAGCGACACTACGGCAGCCGGATCCAGTGGGAGCCGCTCCGCGGAATGCAGGTCGCGTTCCGACGCTCCGCCGCCATGCTCGGCAGCGGAAGCCGGCCATTCATGCTCTCGAAGGCCAATCTGGTCAGCGCCAGCCTCACGGCCCTGGAACCAGGCTACAGCCATGTCGCCCTGACCGCCTCGCTCCGCGAACAGCGGAGCGCCTACGTCGGTGGCGGCGCGGCATTCGTCTCGATCGGGCTGGCGGGCACCCTCGTCCTGGCCGCGCTCAACGCATTCTGGCTCGTGCTGGCGGTGCCGATGCCGTTCGCCCTCGGGCTGGGGTACGGCGTGACCCGGCGCTATCGGCCCGTGGTCGAGCGGACCCGGCTCGGTCTCGAGCGCGCGCTCGACCATCTCGAGCGAGGCCAGGTGAAGCCCTCGCACGCGCTTCCGGATGGCCGACCTCGGCTGTTGGACCTGATCGGGGAAGAAGTACGGAAGGCCTTGAAGCCATAGGGCGCAACATGCCAGACATCCGAACGGTTGGCGTCCTGGGTTGCGGACTCATGGGCAGCGGCATCGCCCAGGTGGCGGCCATGGCGGGCTATCCGACCATCGTTCACGAGGTGGCACGATCCCAGCTCGACAAGGGGAAAGCGGGCATCACCAGGTCCCTCGACAAGTTCGTCGAAAAGGGCAAGCTGGGCGCCGCCGACCGGGAGGCAACGCTGGGACGGCTCGGCTTCGTCACCGACGTCACCTCCCTCGGCAGCTGCGATCTGATCATCGAGGCGGTGACCGAGGACCTCCAGCTCAAGAACAGCCTCTGGAAGGAACTGGACGGCCTCTGCCCACCCGGCACCATCTTCGTGTCGAACACATCGAGCCTGACCATCGCCGCCATGGCGGCGGCCACCCGGCGGGCGGACCGGTTCGCCGGATTGCACTTCTTCAATCCCGTCCCGCTCATGCAGCTGGTCGAGGTCGTCCGTACAGTGACGACCTCCGCCGAAACGTTCGAGCGCGTATTCGCGTTCGCGAGGAGCCTGGGCAAGGAGCCGGTCGCCGCGAAGGATTCGTCGGGCTTCATCGTCAACCTGCTGCTCATTCCGTACCTGCTCGACGCGGTCCGCGCCCTCGAACAGGGCGTGGGGACCACCGCCGGCATCGACACCGCGATGAAGCTGGGCTGCGGTTATCCGATGGGACCGTTTACCCTGCTCGATTTCGTCGGCATCGACACGGCCTGCAAGATCGGCGACATCATGTTCGACGAATACCGCGAGAAACGATATGCCCCGCCCCCGCTGCTTCGCCGCATGGCGCTCGCGGGCCTGTACGGCCGGAAGAGCGGCCGGGGATTCTACGACTATTCCAGCGAGCCGCCAAAGGTGGTAGACCTCGGTCTGGCGACATGAAGGGAGCAGTTCACCGTCAACGATCATTCTCCGGAGCCTGAATGCTGCTGCTCATGCACGCCGACGCGACCACCGGGTTCTCCATCTTCGGCTACGACCTGCCACGGCTGCACGCGGTGCTCAACGACCTCCCGGTGCTCCTGGTCGCGGCGGTGGCCTTCGAGGTCGCCTGGCTGGTGACCCGCCGCGAATCATTGCGGGCCGCCGGCTACTGGACCCTCATTCTGGGAACCATCGGGGCCGGCCTGGCGGTACTGTCGGGACTCGGCGCCGAGGATCACATCGCCCACGGTGAGGCGATCCACCGCATCATGGAGGAGCATGAAGACCTCGCGTACTGGACCCTGGGGATCTTCGCGGTGGTCACCCTCTGGCGAGTGATCCGGGAACGCGGCATGAAGCGGGGCGAGCGCCTCGCGGCACTGGCGCTGGCGCTGGTGGGGACAGGTATGCTGGTCGCCACCGGCGAGCACGGCGGGGAGATGGTCTTCGATCATGCCGCGGGAGTCCCGACCGAGCAGCTCGAAACCGAGATCAAGGACCGGGCGGCGGGACACCAGCATGAGGAGGATGAAGCCGATCACGACCACGAGGCGACGCCGCCCGCGGATTCTGCGAAGGCTCAGGCGAAGTGAGGATCGCCGCGTTATTGGCGGGTGGAGCGCTTACGCTCTTCCTGACGATCGCCTGCCGGCCCGAGACCAGCCGCCCGTTCTTTGGTCCGGTCTCGGGGGCGGCACAGACGCAGGTCGACCTTCCCGTCCCGGATGCCACCACGCTGGTCGCCGATCGGCTCAAGGCGGACAGCATCCCGATCG
>Ga0153915_10004532_pt1 | contig 12798 bp, 7 predicted proteins | sample Opewatmetagenome_2_FD_107003 | JGI IMG/M metagenome (GOLD analysis project Ga0153915, IMG submission 107003) | Freshwater wetland microbial communities from Ohio, USA - Open water 3 Core 3 Depth 3 metaG | ecosystem: Environmental > Aquatic > Freshwater > Wetlands | place: USA: Ohio, Lake Erie... | reverse complement strand
AACCCTGATCTGCCGGGTAAAAGTCACCGGCTTGGAAAATTTCCCTTCTCATGGCCCAGCACTGATTGTTTTTAACCATCTGGGAGACGCGGATATTGTCGTTGGGCTGGCTTACATGCCTTCGTACCAAATCCAGACACTTGCCAAGATCGATTTATATGTGGAATACCCCCCACTGGGCTGGCTCTTCAACGCTTACGGGGTAATTTGGGTGCATCGCGGGACGGCAGATCGGCGTGCCTTGAGAGCCGCCTTCCAGGCGCTCCATTTAGGACAGTATGTGGCGATTGCACCTGAAGGTCGAGAATCGCTCAGCGGTGAGTTGGAGGAGGGCACCGGTGGCGCGGCATACCTGGCGATTAAATCAGGTGCTGGCATCCTGCCAGTCGGGGTTACGGGGACATCCAATGCGCAGGTGTATGGTAAGATAAAGCATTTCTCCAGACCCGAGATCACGATGAACGTTGGAGAGCTGTTTCATCTGGGCGAATATGACCTGACCCGAGAGGCAATCCAACGCGGGACACAAGAGATTATGAAAAGGATCGCCGACCTGATCCCTTTAACGTTTCGTGGGGTTTATCAATAAAAAAGGATTAAAAACATATGGAAAAAGGGACTGACTTAACGGTACAAAGCATGCAAAAAGAAGATAAAAATCCTTCTCGTTACAATCACGCGCATTATGAAACGCGCCGTCGTTTCTTGCGTTTTTTAATCCGCCACATTGGCTTCAGACTGCTCGCCAGGGTCGATCATGTTGAAGGGCTGGAAAACATCCCAGCACAGGGACCAGCCATCTTGATGATCAACCATCTCGCATTCATCGACCCCATCGCCGTGATGCACGTCATCCCCCGCCGTAACATCATCCCAATGGCTAAGATAGAAGTTTACACTTATCCATTGATTGGAATCTTCCCGCGCCTGTATGGTGTCATCCCAGTGCGCCGCGAAGAAGTGGACCGGCGAGCTATCCAATATGCCTTCGAAGTGTTAAAAGCCGGCGAGATCATCCTGGTTGCCCCGGAAGCCCACCGCCATACCGAGCTGCAACGCGGAAAAGAAGGCGCGGCTTACCTGTGCAGTCGATCTGGGGCGCCTATCATCCCGGTGGCAATTGATCATACGATTGGATTCCCAACCTTACCTTTTTTAAATCGCTGGTCGCAGCCGGGTGCCAGCATCACCTTCGGACCTCCCTTCCGTTTTCATCCCGATCTTAAGCGCGCCAGCGGGGAACAGCTGCGCATTATGACCGATGAGGCCATGTATCTTCTGGCAAAGCTTCTGCCTGAATACCGGCGCGGGTTCTACAGCGACCTGTCTCAAGCCACCCAGGAGACAATTGAATACCTGCCGGAATAACAAGCGGCAATTACGTGCTATAATTTTGGCATACCTTTTGCATCAAATCAGTTGATATGAACTTCGAATTGTCCCTGCTCACCAACCCGCTCTATATAGACCCGCCTCAAGGGCTGGTCGGTTGGCTTGGTTGGCTGCTATTTCTCGGGATGCTCCTGGCACTCTTTTTTCGCCAGCAGCAGTCTGAAAAAAGCCGCCCTCGGATGACAACGCTCAAATGGCGCAGAGGATTATTTATCACTCTGCTCATGGTGAGCTTTTTCACCACCCTGCTGCTGATAATCCGCCTGCCAGCCGGGAACGCCCTGCCCCCTCCAGGTAGACCTATTGAACCTCTAGGTCCAGCCCTGATCTTCTTTGTCATGCTGCCCATATTCCTGGCAGCGGGTATGTTGAATGCAGCCCAAACCCTGGTGGTAGGGGCATTTGTCGGTCTTCTTTTGGGATTTTTGGAAACCCACAGTGCTTTCACACCCCTTGAGAGCGCTTTGCTTGGATTGATCCTGTATTGGAGCTTTCAACAGCGCTACCGGACCCAGATCTTCAAATGGCTGCGCTCTCCCCTGCCAGCCGCCTTTCTGCTGGCTTTGATCTACCCGTTGATTATGATTTACTCGGCAGTCTTCCTGGCGCAGGGGAGCCTGGCTACCCGCCTGGATTACGCCTTTACACGCCTGCTTTACAGCTCTCTGGCTACAGCCGGCGAGCTTTTTATCGCCGGCATGTTTGCCACCCTGATACCCTTGGCTGCCCCTAAAGCATGGGGGAACACATCTTCTTTGGCACCCTCTCCCGCCGAGCGCAGCCTTTCAGCCCGCTTTCTATTCAGCCTGGCTCCTCTGGCAGCTGCTCTTCTGGTGACCTTGATGATTGTGAGCTGGATTGTGGCAGGCAACGTGGCGAAGCAACTGCTGCGTAACCGGATGGAAGATGCCGCCCGAACAGCTGCCTCCGTCATCCCCTATTTTATGGAAACCGGGCAGAACCTGATCCAGCAAATGTCTCGCGATCCGCGCTGGTTCACAGCTACGCCGAACGAGCAATACCTGGCGCTGCAAGAATCCCTGCGCTCGGTGCCCTACTTCACTCAGCTCATCCTCCTGGACCCTCAAGGTAATACGGTCGCAAGCTATCCTGCCCTGGAATATGACAAGTCCACCCCCCCAACGGAAGAGCTGGAGGGGCTTGAGTTTGCACTGGCGGGTGTGCCCTTCCAGACCTATGCTATCCCCCCTCTGGAAAGCCAACAAGCTGCCCTGGTATCATTCATCGCCTCCATCATGGATGAGACTACCCAACAAATCAAGGGGGTTTTGATTGGTCGGACCGATCTGATCAACAATCCATTTATGCTGTCCATGCAGGAAAGCTTGAGTATTATGAATGCCTCCGGCGGCACCGGCATGTTGATCGATGACAACCAACGCGTCCTGTATCATTCGAACTTTACCGGTTTAATGGATAGCTATCAGGGTCCCACCTCTGACAAAGATCTCTTCACAGAGGACAAAGGACCCGATGGCACGCGCCAGCTGCTTTTTTATAAACCCACTTTGGGACATCCCTGGGCTATTGTGCTTACAGTTCCCTCGCGGCAGGCTCAACAGACGGCTTTAAATATCGCCGCTCCGCTCCTGGCAATGATCCTGGCGCTTTTTATCGGAGCAGCCCTGTTATTACGCTTTAGCTTGCGGAACCTGACCGGATCGCTGCAGAGTCTCGCCCAACAAGCAGACTTGATCGCTCGGGGAAACCTGGATGAGCCCCTGTCAGAGTTCGGCGAAGATGAGGCTGGGAAGCTCAGACACTCTTTCGAACAGATGCGTATTAGCTTGAAAGCGCGCCTGGATGAGCTAAATCGTCTGCTGGTAGTTAGCCAGGGAGTAGCTTCCAGCCTGGAGATGGAAGAGGCCGTCAAGCCAGTCTTGGAATCAGCCCTCTCGATCGGTGCCTGTGCTGCGCGCGTTGTGCTCTCCCCGGCCATTTTTCCTGAACTTGAAGGCGATACGCCTCACCCCACCCGTTTTGGTTTAGGACCTGGCAATACCCTCTACAGCAGCCTGGACGAGCAGATCATGTCTCTCACCCAGCAGCAGAGCCGCGTGGTTTTGAACAACCTGAGCCGTGTACGGCTGCTGGTCTTTCAAGCAGGTGTGCCCCGTCCCGAGGCACTGCTCGCCTTAGCTTTGCGCCACGAAGATCTTTATTATGGGGCTCTTTGGCTCGTCTTCGATAAACCTCACCAGTTCTCCGAGGATGAAATCCGCTTCCTGGAAACCCTGGACCGACAGACAGAGACGGCAGCTACCAATGCCCGCCTGTTCCTGACTGCTGAAGTCGGTCGCCAGCAGTTGGCTGGGATACTGGACTCCACACCCGACCCTGTGGTGGTCACTGACTACCGGAACCGCTTTTTGAGGGCTAACCCGGCAGCCTGGCAGGTCCTGGAATTGAGCGGCGACCCTCGTGAAGGTCAGCCGCTGGACAAGGTATTATCCAATAAAGAGCTGGTGCAGCTGCTGACCTCTCCAGCGGAGGGCGGGCAGTCGGCTGAGATTTTACTACCCGATGGACGCACTTATTTGGCAATGGCTTCCCCATTGATGGCAGGTGACCGCCGGGTAGGACGCGTATGTATCCTGCGCGATGTGACGCATTTCAAAGAATTGGACGCCCTCAAATCGGAGTTCGTTGCCACCGTCAGTCACGACCTGCGTTCGCCCCTCACCCTCATTCGTGGCTACTCAACCATGTTAGAGATGGTGGGTGAGTTGAACGACCAGCAGGATAATTATGTCAAAAAGATCGTCGGCAGCGTGGAGACCATGTCACGTCTGGTAAATAACCTGCTCGACCTGGGTCGGATTGAAGCCGGCGTGGGCTTGCAGCTCGAAATGGTGCCCATGCGCGAAGTCCTTGAAAAAGTAGTCGGCTCTCTCCAGGGGGCAGCAGCGCAGAAGCAGATCCAGCTTACCCTGGAAGACGCCAGTCACACCACTCCGCTGGTTGAAGCTGACCAGGCTCTGCTCCAGCAGGCGCTTTCGAATGTGGTTGAAAACGCCATAAAATACACGAATCCAGGCGGGAAGGTAAGCGTGCGCACGCGTGCGCACGACAGCAGCATCGTCTTCGAAGTCTGCGATAACGGCATCGGCATCGCACCGGTAGACCAACCGCGCTTATTCGAGAAATTCTTCCGCGGCGTGCAGCGCGACACACGTAAGCAGCAAGGTAGCGGTCTGGGTCTGGCGATCGTCAAGTCCATTATCGAGCGGCACGGCGGCAAGGTGTGGGTGGAGAGCCAGCTCGGCAAAGGCAGCACTTTCTCAATCCTGATTCCCATCCGCCAGCCAACTCGCGAAAAGTAAAATGGCTTCGTTCACAATCGGTGCGTTCGCTATCATCTTTGATGAAGCTGGACGCGTCCTGCTCTGCCACCGGCGCGATTTAGATGTCTGGAATCTTCCTGGTGGGGGTGTAGAGCGTGGAGAGCTTCCCACAGAAGCAGCCATCAGAGAAACCAAAGAAGAAACCGGATTGGATGTCATCATTAAACACCTGGTTGGAGTCTATAGCAAGACAGACAAAGACGAAATTGTCTTTTCCTTTGTTTGCCAGATGGTCGGCGGGCAGCTATCAACCACAGATGAAGCCGATGCTTTTCATTACTATGCGGTCGATAATCTGCCATCCAATACTCCCCCGAAGCAGGTAGAAAGAATCCGCGACGCGCTTGGAACCGACCTTCAACTTATCTTTCGCCGTCAATCCGCACCCTCAACCAGAGAGATGTTACAGAAAAAGCGAAGTTAGATGCAAAATAGGAGAGAGTATGTATCTCAATTCCTCCTTCATACCGTTGCTTCCAGCGATGATCGTCGTCGTGCTGGGTATTTACATCCGCCTCCGGACAGCAAATGAAAATTTTCCACGCCGCTGGATGCTCTTTCTTTTCGCCATCACGGCTTTGTTATATGCCAATCAAATCGTCGGGTTGCGCTGGGAAAATTACATGCCTGGCGCGTTGTTGCAGCCAGCTTTATTCGGGGTCCAGGTAGCGCTGGTCATTCACCTGGCAAAGACACCTCAGCTTTGGTCAGGCAAGACGCTCTGGCTCACCCTCTCGATTGCCCTGGTGACCTTGATCCTGGCAGTTTACTGGTCGCTCAAAACCGATCCCATTCTCCTCTTCAGCACCATCGTCGCCGTATTCGCCTGGGTTGCCTGGGAATGGCAGGGTTTGAAGCGCTGGTTGGCGCTGTTGGTCCTCATCTTCTTGGTGCTGGAGGCTGTAGTCTATATCCTGGAACCCAACCTTCTGCTAATGAACAAACAAGGGCAACTCGAGCCAGTGATCTACCTGGGTGTCCTATTTATCTTACCGGTCGCCGCGGTTGTTTGGATCGGTCGTCAGGTTACCTCCTATCTGGTCGGCGATCCACCTCGCCGGTGGCCTATCCTTGTCATCAGGCTGGGTCTGTCTGTGCTTCTGCTCCTGCTGATCACCATCTTGACCGTAACCGAAACCGTTTGGGTGCAAGCTGAAGACAGCCTCACCATCCTGCCCCTCTTCATATTCCTGGCAGCTATGGCTGCTGCCATGCTCATGGCTTGGGCATTAAAGGGTTGGCGCAGGCTGGGAGCGTTGGTCTTTGTCCTTCTGCTGACGTTGCTGGCTAATTTTGCCGACCAGCAGGGCTGGCGCCTGAAGCCCACCTCCGTGACAGAAACGCGTGCAGAGAAAATCAGTCACGCCATCCAGCGTTATTATGAAAACCGCGGTCGTTATCCTGCTTCCCTGTCCAATCTTACCCCAGCTTATCTGCTGCTGATCCCACAACCGATGATCTATCGAGATCAAACCTGGTGCTACGAAAGTGGACCGGATTTCTTCCGCCTGGGTTACGTGCACCAGCCTGCCTTCGGTGCGTCAGATACAAATATCACCATCCGCATCGCGGCATCTGAGGGGGTTCCACCCGAGCCTGGCTGGCCCTGCGACCAGGCGCTGGCGCGCGCCAGATCCAAATTCCCCTGAAACCCGAACCGGGATAAGACGTATATAGTAGCAAATCGCCAAAAGCATTTTCACTAAAAGAGGCACATGCTTTGCTTTGGTGATTGGCTGTTTGGGACTCGCCTAAAGTTAGATTACCCTCAGCCAATCACAAGCGTCAGGTAAAAAAATTTACCCATCAGGAGGAAATTATGTCATCCGAAACAAGGTCAAGAGTGATCAAGGTCGATACAGGCAGCCAGATCGGCACCATCTGGTTCATCGGTTATCTTTTTACAATTGCTTTCGCCAAGCTGATCTGGTGGCAAGCCCTATTGGGGATCGTTATCTGGCCTTATTACCTGGGTCTGGCAGTACGATAAAAGCTGCTCTCAATAGGTGGGCGATCCACGAGTGTTACCCACCAAGTAGGTCACACACTTAGTGGGTTCAGCAAAAAGATCCAAATAATAGACCCATATGATCCGTGTTTATCCGTGAGCATTATTCGCTCAAATAAGGACGATCATTGAATTATTAATGTTTCGTGAATAACTTGACTCACATATCAATAATTTGATATAATAACTGGACGTGTAATAGCCGAAAAATACCACAGCAAGCCAGGCGCTTGTGAGAAGTCTCCCAAGCGCAGGCTTTTGTGCGTTAATAGTAGAAACTCAGGAGGCTTTTGAGTGGAAACCAAAGGGTTGACTTCGTTAAGGATTAGTCTGGCATCGCCGGAAACCATTCGCAGTTGGTCGTATGGAGAGGTACTTAAGCCCGAAACCATCAACTACCGGCGCCTGCGACCCGAAAAAGATGGTTTGTTCTGCGAAGCCATTTTCGGACCTACCCGCGATTGGCAGTGCTATTGCGGAAAATACAAGAATATTCGGTATAAAGGCATCATCTGTGATAAGTGCGGCGTCGAAGTGACTCGCTCCTCGGTACGCCGGGAGCGCATGGGTCACATCGAGCTTTCTGCGCCGGTTGCGCACGTCTGGTATACCCGCCGCATCCCATCCTACCTCGGTTTGCTGCTGGATATTTCACGCCGCAACCTGGACCGTGTGTTGTATTTTGCTCAATATGTCGTCACCTATGTAGATGAAGAAGCCCGCCAGAAGGCGCTTAAGCGCATGGAAGACAAGATCGTTATGGCTGAGCGCGAGCAAGGCACGCGTATCAACGCCCAGATCGCCGAGACAAAGTCTGCCCGTGACCGTAAAGTCGCCGAACAAGGTATTCTGACCTCCCAGATCGAACACCAGTATGAAGACCTGGTAGCTTCCCGGTTGGAGCCCATCATCCAGGAAGGGCAGCACCTGGAGAGGCTGCTGCAAGAAAATGTTGGTCAGCCTGCCCGGACTCCCATCCTCTTCACTGAAACTGAAACCGTCATCGTTGAAGCTGGTGAAACCATCACCAATCCACATCTGTCCAAGGTACAGCGCATTGTCAAAAATCGCCTGGACGAGCTTGAAGCCGAATTAAAAGATCAAAAGCAGCGTGAGATCGAACACATCGCTTTGGATATCGAGAACTACCGTGCCCAGGCTGACCAGCAAATGGAAGGCTTGCGCAACGAGCTCGAAGACCAATCCACGATCGTGCGCGACGAAAATTCCCGCCTGCGCGATGAGCTGATGGATGTGCGCCCACTCACCTTTATGGGCGAGACGCGTTATCGCGAGCTGAAGTCGCGCTGGGGTCAGGTCTTCCGCGCCGACATGGGTGCTGAGGCTTTTTACGACATTCTCAAGCGCATTGACCTGGAAAAACTGGCTCAGGAACTGTGGCTGGAGCTGCGGACTTCCAAGAGCAAGCAGAAGCGCAAGAAAGCCACCAAGCGTTTAAAAGTCGTCGAAGCTTTCCGCCGCTCTGGGAACCGCCCGGAGTGGATGGTGCTCACCGTCTTGCCCGTGATCCCTCCCGAGCTGCGCCCTATGGTGCAGCTGGACGGCGGGCGCTTTGCTACTTCTGACCTGAATGATCTCTACCGCCGGGTGATCAACCGCAACAACCGACTGAAGCGGCTTTTGGAGCTAGGCGCCCCCGATGTCATCGTGCGCAACGAAAAACGCATGCTTCAAGAGGCTGTGGACTCCCTCATCGATAACTCGCAGCGCGGCAAAGCCCTTTCACGCCGTGGTCGGCGTGAGTTGAAGTCGCTTTCGGATATGCTCAAGGGTAAGAAGGGTCGCTTCCGACGCAACTTGCTGGGCAAGCGTGTCGATTATTCGGGTCGTTCAGTGATCGTCGTCGGACCCAAGCTCAAGCTGTATCAGTGTGGTCTGCCCAAGAGCATGGCATTGGAGCTGTACCGTCCCTTCGTCATCTCTCGTCTGGTAACTCATAATTACGCCGCCAACGTCAAAGGCGCCAAGCGCTTCATCGAGCGCAACCGCCCTGAAGTTTGGGAAGTGCTCGAAGAGGTGATCAAAGAACGCCCCGTTCTGCTCAACCGTGCCCCGACCCTGCACCGCCTGGGCATCCAGGCTTTCGAGCCGATCTTGATCGAAGGCAGCGCCATCCAGTTGCATCCCCTGGTCACGACCGCCTTCAACGCCGACTTCGACGGTGACCAGATGGCTGTGCACGTTCCCCTCTCCCAGAAAGCCGTGGTGGAAGCGCGCCAATTGATGCTTTCATCGCGTAACCTGCTCAAGCCCGCCGATGGCGAGCCAATTATCAGCCCATCCAAAGACATGGTTTTGGGCGTTTACTATCTGACCACATCCGACAAGGACATCGTCCACAAAGGCGATGGGCGCGCCTTCGCCGATATGTTTGAGGTTGAGCTGGCTTACCAGTTAGGACAGCTAGATGTGCATACCAATATCCTGCTGGTCGCTAAAACCTGGTATGCAGAAGATGACAAACGCCTTCTACAACCAGAAGAGCGCCTGCTTAAAACCACCGTCGGGCGGGCGTTGTTCAACATGATCCTCCCTGATGAGATCCGCTTCGTCAACCACTCGCTCGAAAAAGGCGGTCTGAAGGACCTGATCGCCGAGCTGTATGAGGTTGGCGGTGAGGATCAGACACATGATGTGGCGGACCGGATCAAGGATATTGGTTTTCAGTACGCCACCCGCTCCGGCTACAGCATTGCGGTTTCCGATATCACGGTGCCGCCCGAAAAACAAGAGATCATCAACAAGTCGCAGCAAGAAGCCGAATCGATTGAGCGCGATTTCCGCCGCGGCCTGCTCACCGAACAGGAGCAGAACGAGCGCGTTATCTCCATCTGGCAGCGTACTACCAATGAAGTCGCCGATGCGGTCAAGCATTATATGGATCCGCAGGGCAACCTGGCAACGATGGCAAACTCTGGCGCCACCAAAGGTGGCTTCGGCCCCATCTCGCAGTTGGCCGGTATGCGCGGTTTGATGGCTGACCCCTCTGGGCGCATCATCCCGCTCCCCATCCGTTCCAACTTCCGCGAAGGCTTGAACGCTCTGGAGTACTTCATCTCGACTCACGGTGCCCGCAAAGGGCTGGCTGATACCGCTCTGCGCACAGCCGACGCGGGTTACCTGACCCGCCGCCTGGTGGATATTGCTCAGGACATCATTATCAATGAAGAGGATTGCGGGACAGAAGAAGGTCTTGTGATCTCTAAAGACGATAATATCGCCGGTCAGTCGATGGGCAATCGTCTCTTTGGACGTGTTGTTGCCGAACGTATCATCGATCCTCAAACCGGTGAGATTATCGCCGAGCGCGACGATATCATCGGTCACGAGCTGACTCGCCGTATCACAGCTTCTGGGGTAACCGCGGTTAAGGTTCGAACGCCTCTCACCTGCGAATTGGTGCATGGCATTTGCGCCAAGTGCTATGGCATGGATTTGGGACGCGGCAAGATGGTCGATATCGGCGCGGCGGTGGGTATTGTGGCTGCACAATCCATCGGCGAGCCTGGTACGCAGCTCACCCTGCGCACCTTCCATACCGGCGGCGTGGCTGCTGGGGGTGATATCACCACCGGTCTGCCGCGTGTCGAAGAGCTGGTCGAAGCTCGCCGCATGCCGAAAGGTGAAGCGGTCGTCTCCGAGATTGCTGGTACGATCACCATTCTCCAATCCGATCGCTACAGCGACCTGCGCGTGGTGCGCGTGGAGCACAGCGAGATGGTCAGCGATGAATTCGAAATTCCCGAAGGTTGGGAAGTGCGCGTCCAGGACGCCACAGAGATTGCCGTTGGCGACGTCATCGCTCAAATGGAGGCTGCTACGATCGCCTCGCAGCATGCCGGGCGTGTGCGCATTGAAGATCAGCGCACTGATGGTGGAACACACAAGGTGATCGTATCCTATGAAGTTCGCCAGGAAGCTGAGCATGAAATCCCCAGCAATGCCCGCCTGTTAGTCAAAGATGGCGAGCATGTGCAGCCTGGTCAGCCGATCACCGAAGGTTCGTTGAACCCGCATCGCATCCTGCGCATCCAGGGACGCTCAGCTTGCCAGATGTACCTGCTCTCTGAAACTCAGAAAGTGTACAACTCTCAAGGGCAGCACATCAATGACAAGCACTTCGAAGTGATTATCCGCAAGATGATGTCCAAGGTGCAGGTAATCCGCCCGGGCGATACCAACTATCTGCCCGGCGACCTGGTGGACCTGCTGGAGATGAAGAAGGTCAACGAAGACCTGTTAGCCGAAGGGAAACGTCCTGCCCGCTATTTGGAAGTCCTGCTGGGCATTACCAAGGCTTCTTTGAGCACCGATTCCTTCTTGTCGGCCTCCTCCTTCCAGCACACCATCAAGGTGCTGGCCGGCGCAGCTATTGCCTCGGCAGAAGACCCGCTCTTTGGGCTTAAGGAGAACGTGATCATCGGCAAGCTCATCCCTGCTGGGACCGGCTTCGTGCACGGTCGCTTCAACGATAACAAGAGCGGTCGCCCGGAGGTTTTCAAATCCGACGCCGTGGGTGGGATTGGCGACGATTACAATTCCGACTCGGGCATGCTCGACTAATTTCCCCAAAAACTGATAAGACCCCAGGGGTTTGCGATGTAACCATCGCCAGAAACCCCTGGGGTCTTCATATTAAGACGAACCAAGTTTCCTTAATTCTCTTGGTGTCCTTGGTGGTTCCTCTTTTTCCTAAGTTCCCTCTTCCCATGAATTCAGATACGCCACCTGCTCCGATGTCAGCACATCGATCTTAACCCCCATCCCCTCCAACTTCAGGCGGGCGATCTCGCGGTCAATCTCAGCCGGCACGCTATAAACCATCTTCTGCAGCTCCGAGGCGTGTTTGACCATATACTCCACGCTGAGCGCCTGGTTGGCAAAGGACATATCCATCACGCTGGCGGGATGCCCTTCAGCGGAGGACAGGTTGATTAAGCGCCCTTCAGCCAAAATATTGATGCGACGCCCATCCGGAAGCAGATACGTCTCCACGAAAGGTCGCACCAGGCGTTTCTCAGAAGCCATCCCTTCGAGCGCCGGGATATTGATCTCAACGTTGAAGTGACCGGAGTTCGCCACGATCGCGCCGTCTTTCATCATTTCAAAGTGCTGGCGGTCGATCACGTTGATGTCGCCGGTCACCGTGACAAAGATATCGCCGATCCGGGCGGCTTCTTCCATGGTCATCACCCGGTAGCCATCCATCACCGCTTCCAAAGCCGGCAAGGGGTTGACCTCGGTGACGATCACATTGGAGCCCATGCCGCGCGCCCGCATCGCTAATCCGCGCCCGCACCAACCGTACCCCGCTACCACAAAATTCCTGCCTGCCAGCAGGATGTTGGTCGCCCGCACGATCCCGTCGATCGTGGATTGCCCTGTGCCATAGCGGTTGTCGAAGAAGTGTTTGGTCGTGGCGTCATTCACCGCGATCACCGGGAAAGCCAGCGCCCCATCCGCTGCCATGGCGCGCAGGCGGATCACACCTGTGGTCGTTTCTTCCGTCCCGCCGATTACGCCCGGAAGCGCATCCCGGCGCGACTTGTGCAGCGTGCCCACCAGGTCCGCCCCATCGTCCATCGTGATATGCGGTTTATGGTCCAGGGTCGCATTGATGTGCTTGTAATAGGTGACGTTGTCCTCCCCTTTGATCGCAAAGGTCGGGATCTCGAACTGCGACACCAGCGCCGCTGCCACATCATCCTGCGTCGAGAGCGGGTTAGAGGCGGTCAGTACCAGGTCTGCCCCGCCAGCCTGTAACGTATACGCCAGGTTGGCTGTCTCCGTGGTGACATGCAGGCAGGCGCCTAGGCGCACGCCCTTCAACGGGCGCTCTTTCGCAAAGCGCTCGCGGATCTGGCGTAATACGGGCATCTCTCTCTCAGCCCACTCGATCCTGCGCCGCCCGCCCTCTGCCTGCTTGATATCCTTTACATCGTACTTTTCCATGTGTTTCTCCCGTTTTTGAATAAAGAATTCGCCAATCTGCGCGAATTTTCGCTAATCTTT